>Ga0073932_1000735_pt1 | contig 74584 bp, 68 predicted proteins | sample DewCreD2012metaG_FD_76967 | JGI IMG/M metagenome (GOLD analysis project Ga0073932, IMG submission 76967) | Hot spring sediment bacterial and archeal communities from British Columbia, Canada, to study Microbial Dark Matter (Phase II) - Dewar... ...
CAAAGGCAAGTATAGCCTTCGGGAAATTCGCTCAAAATAGCGCAGGAGGGGGGTCATTAAACGTGCCGACCCCCGGGGTCAGCAAAATTGCCGATGGGGGGTCACTATACGTGACGGGCTACACCTTCATGACGCCGAGAAAGAGGGTCCCGTTGCCAAGGGGCAGAAAGAGATGCGCTGGGATCCGGCCGAGCTGTTCCCACACTTCGTAGAGGTAGGTTTTTGTTCCTTCGTAAAAGAAGGGATTATAGACATGGCTTGCGTAGTAGGCATGCTCCTGCTCGACATTTTCGCGGCATACCTCGGCGCAGTGATCGCGAGAGCCGGGGACAATGGTGACCTGGGCGCCGTGGGCGCGGATCATGGCGATTTTCGCAGGAGAGGTGCCTTCCGGTACGAAGATTTCGCACCTGATGCCTGCGCGGGCGCTGTACGCGGCGATGCTGTTGCCTGCATTCCCGCTTGAGTCCTGGATTACCGAATCGATGCCGATTGCCTTGCAGTGTGCAATGAGAACCGCAGCGCCCCGGTCTTTGAAGGAGAGGGTGGGCATGCAATAGTCCATCTTGAGGAGAACATCATCGTACAGGCGGATGATGGGTGTCAGGCCCTCGCCGAGGGAAACAGAGCGCCAGGAGGCGCCTGAAGCAGTCCTGCCAGTTGCGGCCTCGGAAGATCCGGCTTGGCCGGCATCTATGCGGCCTGTCCCCCCATCATCTTCCAGGGGCAGGAAGGCCCGGTACCGGAATATGCTCCATTCGTGCCTATCGATGAGTGCTGGGTCGAAGACTGGCGGCTTGAAATCGAGCTTCCAGAGGCCGCCGCAGTCGCACCGGTACTTGCGTGTGGTTGCCTCTTCGAGGTGGCCGCAGTGAGAGCAAACGAAGCGCACTCTTTTTCTGCCTTCGGACTTGGATAGCCTTGGTGTCATGGGGATAATCTTGAACCGGGCCGCGCAGAAAATCAATCGGAATGCTGCACCTGTCCAGGGAAAGCCCACAATGGCTGACAGAAGGCAGCCAGCTGGACTATCATCGAGCCATGCCCTCCCAATTGCTCCATGTGCTCCATGGGCTTGCCGTCCTCGAAGCACTCGAAGTGCAGGAATCCTCATCACTGCGCGAAGCGGTGGAGATGGTGCGCGATCCGGCATTTTTTTCCTCGTTTTGTCTGGGATGCCAGGGGCCGGACATCTTCTACCACAACCAGAGGACCCGCCCCATCGGGCTCGAGTACGGCTCACTCATGCATCGCAGAGGCTGCGGGGCGGTGACAGCGGTCCTGCTCGGCGCGGCTCTCGAGCGCTACAGGATGCGCGGCGAGGCTGACCATGAGCTGGCCTATGCTCTCGGTTTTGCCATGCATGCCTTCCTCGACAGAGCGCTTCATCCCTACATTATTTCGCGCTCGGGATCAGGAGGAAACGCAGCGGAAACCGCTGCCCGCGCGCTCCATCACATCTTTCTGGAGCGCCTTCTCGATGCGGCATTTCTCGAAGAGTGCAGGGTTGAGTCCTGGTTCCAGCCGCTTGGCCCGTTTTTTGATCGCGTCGATGGGAACCAGCTTCTTGCCTGCAGTGTTCGGCAGGCCGAACTTCTTGCTAAGCCTGCCCGGGCACTGGCTGGATTGCTGGTACCTCTGTTCAGCAGAGCACTGGTGTCTGCCTATCCCGAACGTGCTGGCCGCGATAGGATTCTGAAAGAGCGCCTCGAGCATGTGTGTGCCGATGCTGCCTATTTCTATGAGCACACCGATCCTCACCATGCTCGTGCCAGGAACCGCGCCGACGCATCCGGCGGAACGAGCAGAGTCAGAGCTCGATATCTCGCTGCCATACTCTATCCCTGCGCGCTGCCGCAAGATATCGATGTACTCAACAAGCAGGGCTCACCCTGGATCCATCCCTGTGAGGGAGTGGGCGTTTCACATGCATCAGTGCGGGAGCTTTTCGATTCAGCAGTGCAGAATGCTGCAAAGGCGCTCGTCTGCGCCTGGGAAATGACCGGAGCCGAGAATCTTTCAGCCTGCATTGGGAATGCGAGTCTTTCCACCAACGATGCTCAGGGGCGGAGATGCCTGCCGCGGCACTTTAGCCCCCTGCCTGTGGGAATGCTCCTCGACGCTCAGGTGATAGCATGGTGGGGCATACTTCCGGGCGCTTAACTTACCATTATTTAATACAGCTTTCAAAGTAAATACACAAAGACATTATATTCTGCCTCCATCTCATGGATTTGGAGGTGCATGTGAAACGCAGAGTAATTGCATCTACCTTGCTAGGTGCGCTGTGTGCCCTGTTTCTGACAGGCAATCTCTATGCGGCTGGATCTGGCCAGACTGCAACCCCCGCCGGTGCGGCAGCACAGGGGAAAAATGCGGTCAAGTATGTCTTCTTCTTTGTGGGAGACGGACTGGCCATGCCACAAATCAGTGCAACTGAAGCCTACACGAATGCGCTCTCTTCAAAAGATGTCAATGTCAAAAAGCTCGGATTCTCCCAGTTTCCCGTAACCGGACTCTGCACTACCTTCGATGCGGGCTCGCTCATTACTGATTCGGCCTCCGCAGGAACAGCGTTCGCTTCAGGCAACAAGACGCTGAATGGTGTCATTAACATGGACGTTTCCAAGACCAAAACCTACAAGACCATTGCCGAGTACGCAAAGGAAGCCGGGAAAAAGGTCGGGGTAGTCTCGTCAGTGTCGATCGATCATGCTACACCCGCATCCATGTACGCCAAGGTTCCTTCCCGCGGCAATTACTATGACATTGCGGTACAGCTCACCCAGAGCGGCTTCGACTACTTTGGCGGCGGCGGATTTGTCCAGCCTGCCGGCAAGAACAAGGACAAGCCCAGCATCTACGATTTGGCGAAGGCTCAGGGATATACCATTGCCGACACGACCGCAGCAATTCTGAACCTCAAGCCGGGTGTGGGCAAGGCAATTGCCATCAGCCCCAACCTGCAGGATTCTTCTGCCATGAAATATGACATCGACAGGGAAATCGGCGAATTTGAACTGGCAGACTTCGTCCGCAAGGGCATCGAGCTTCTGCAGGACGGTTCCCAGGGCTTCTTCCTCTTTGTGGAAGGTGGCAAAATCGACTGGGCATGCCATGCCAACGATGCCGCCAGCGCTATCAAGGATACTCTTGCGTTCGACAGGGCTGTCGCAGAAGCTGTAGCCTTTGCGGAAAATCACCCCGATGAAACCCTCATCCTGGTGACCGGAGACCACGAGACCGGTGGTATGGCCATCGGTTTTGCGGGCACCCAGTACGAGACTTTCTTCGACAAAATCGCCCCTCAGAAAATGTCCTATGTCGCATTCAATGAAAAAGTAATCCAGCCATACAAGGCGAAAACGCCCAGGGAAAAGGCCAGGCTCGAAGATCTGGCTCCTGCGATCAAGGATGCCTTCGGACTCGATATTGCGGGTCTGAACCAGATTCAGAAGGAACAGCTGGAACGTGCATTCAAGCGGACCATGGGTAACGAAGTCGAGCGCTCCATCAAAGAAGAAGAGTACCTGCTGTATGGCGGCTATGAGCCCCTTACCGTGAAGCTGACTCAGATCGTGAACCAGATGGCCGGCATCGGCTGGACAAGTTACTCTCACACGGGAGTTCCAGTCCCTGTATTTGCCAGGGGCAAGAATCAGGAACTGTTCGCCGGCTATTATGACAACACCGACATCTTTAAAAAACTGGCCATGACAATGGGAGTGATAGTAAGGGTCCAGTAAGTACTGGACTGGCTCCCCGCTTCCATAGCATGTAACAATAGATTCGGGACTGTCCAACAAGATTGGGCAGTCCCACTTGTTTATCTATATCCTTCAGGAGCATAGATGAAACTGTCATCAGTATTCATGGAAGACCGAAAAAGGGACATTTATTTTGCCTTGATAACTCTTGCAATAAGCATGCTTGTCTTTTTCATTCCAACAGGATTCGAATCGCCCTATCCCGCAGGTTCCAGCCAGTGGGCAAAGGCGCGCATAATCCAGACCAACAACGACATGGTGAAAACCATAGGCCCCAGCAAGCATGGATCCCAACAGCTCGAAATAGAGATCGTGTCGGGCTCTTTCAAGGGCCGGCGTGTTGCCGCCACCAACAATCTTCTGGGCAAGAAGGAGCTGGACAAGTTCTTCAGCCCCGGGGATTTTGCCTTTGTGGTACTGGATCTTGACGCGGACCGAAACGATGTCGCCTACGTCAATGTCATCGATCACTACAGGCTCGATGCAACCGCGCTTCTGTTTGCGGCCTTCGTGTTCGTGCTGGTCGGCTTTGCAGGCTGGATCGGGTTCAAAGCCCTTGTTTCCTTTGTCTGTTCGGCAGCTCTGATCATTAAGGTGCTCCTGCCGCTCATGCTGGCAGGATGGAATCCGGTAATGGTCACGCTGGGCATCGTGAGCCTGCTCACCTTCGTCATCATTTTTCTTGTGGCGGGATTCACCAGAAAAGGTCTGGTTTCTTTTGCCGGCTCAATGGGAGGCGTGATTGCGACAACTCTGCTTTCGATCCTGTTCACGAATCTTTTCAAGATTCATGGGGCGGTAAGGCCCTTTGCAGAGAACCTTTTGTACATGGGGTTCGATTATATTTCCCTTCCCCAGCTTTTCATGGCGGGGATTTTCCTTGCGTCGAGCGGGGCGGTCATGGATCTGTCGATGGATATTTCTGCGGCGCTGGGAGAACTTGTCCGCAAGCATCCGCAGATTACCCGCAGGGAGCTGGTCAGGTCGGGGTTCAATGTGGGGCGGCACGTGGTGGGAACGATGACCACTACCTTGCTCTTGGCATATACCGGCGGCTATACGGCCCTCATGATGACCTTTATTGCGCAGGGTGTGCCAATGGCCAATATAATCAATATGATCTACGTGTCTGCCGAGCTGATTCACACCATGGTGGGGAGCTTCGGTCTGATTCTGGTAGCACCGATCACCGCAATTGTCGGGGGGTATATCTATACATTGCCGGGGAGAGTATCGATTCAGGAGACTGATGAATAATCTTCTGCTCGAGGCGAGGGAATTCCCATGGGGAGCAGGGGCGGCAGCCAGAAGTCTGGCTCAGAGACAGGAGACAGAAGAAAAGGTGCGGGCAGATAATGGTATGGGCCCTGCTGGACTTGAACCAGCGACCTACGGATTATGAGTCCGCAGCTCTGACCAACTGAGCTAAGGGCCCGGAACCTTTTCGGTGACCGAAAGCGCCACACAATGTATCAACAGCGGGCGAAAAAGTCAATGAAACAAGCAAGGGGAACCATGCCGGCAGGCCTATGCCGTTCGGCCTTTTCGGGTCAGCATCCTGCTGGTAGAATGAGGCACATGGATGTGCACTTCGAATTTGCGCCTGATCCCGGCCTCGGAAAGCTCTGCCTGGGATTGACGATACTTGAGGGGCTTGAATGGGGCCGTGGGACAGAGGTCGTACCGGAACTGCTGCGCGAAGAGATTCTGGCTGCGGCTGCCGCATGGCCTCCGGATATTCTCGAAAAAAAGAAGCGCGCGGTCCGGGACATGCTGAGAAACGGCCGCTACAAGCCTGCCGGACGCGCCAAGCCATCGTCGGAATATCTGCTGTCTGCCGCACTCGAAGGAGATTTCCCGCGCGTAAACCCCTTTGTGGATGCGGTCAATCTGGCCAGCCTCAAGCATCAGCTTCCCATGAGCATCTTCGATCTGGACAAGGCGCTGGGCGGGCTGGCAGGCTTGGAGACTCGAGCTCTGCTCTGCAGGCTGGGCAGGCCAGGAGAGTCGTATGTCTTCAACGCAGGCGGCCAGACCATCGACCTGGAAGACCTTGTGTGCGTGTGCGGCTATCCTGAGGGGTCAGAAGAAGCCCGCCCCATCGTCAACCCCGTGCGCGATTCCATGGCGACCAAACTTTTCGAAGGAGGAAGGAGCGCCGCTATCATTATCTATGCTCCGGCCAGCGTGGAAAGTGATGGGTTGGACGATGCGATGAAGGATCTGGCTCTGTGGTGCGGCAGAGCCTGCGAGCAGGTGTCGCTTGCGGGCCCTCTGGTGCCTTCCTTGCCATAAATGCAAATAATGCATAGTATTGCGGACGCTATGGAGCTACTCAGGACTACGGAAGAAGATCTCGCCCGCGCAGCCCGCGCCTTGCGCGAAGGCAAGCTGGTTGCCATTCCCACCGAAACGGTCTATGGCCTCGGGGCCGATGCATTCAACGAATCAGCTGTCGCGCGGGTGTTCGAAGTCAAGGCGCGCCCTACCTTCGATCCGCTCATCGTGCATATTGCCCGCATTTCCGACCTTAAGAAAGTGGCGCGCGAAATCCCCGTCTTTGCCCAGAAACTCGCCGAAAAACTCTGGCCGGGCCCCCTTACCATGATCGTACCCAAGCGGCCGGAGGTCCCCGACCTGGTCACAGCAGGTCTTCCAACCGTTGCCGTGCGCCTTCCGGGCAACGCGATCGCGCGGCGCATCATCGAGCTGGCCGACACGGCGGTTGCAGCTCCCAGCGCAAATCCTTTTGGCTACATTTCACCTACCACAGCCCGCCATGTGGTGTCCATGCTGGGAGACAGGGTAGACATGGTAGTGGACGGAGGCCCCTGCGATGTTGGGGTTGAGTCGACGGTTATCGATCTGACAGGGCCGGTGCCGGTCGTCATGCGTCCCGGCGGAATGGCGGTAGAAACGATCGAATCGGTCATCGGGCCGGTAACGATAAGCCGCAAGCCTGCAGGGCCTGTCGTGAGTCCTGGGCAGACTTTGAGCCATTATGCGCCGCGCACACCGCTCTATCTATTCGATGCGGATTCTCTTCCCCGCTCAGCAATGGCAAGGGGAATTGAGAGGCCGTCAGCAGCGCTGGTGTTCGACCTGATCCGTGCCAGGGAGCTGGAAGCCTGGCACGCCTTCGATGAAGTCATACCCCTCGCTCCCAGCGGAACGCTGCGCGAAGCGGCAAGCCGGCTCTTTTCGATTCTGCACGAACTCGATGCCGCTACCTATGCCGCGCTCTATGCCGAACGGGTTCCCGATGAAGGCCTGGGCAGAGCTATCAACGACAGGCTTTTCAGGGCGTCGAAGAAGGAAGGCTGAGGGAGATTTCTCCCTGCCCGTTTTTTGGAAGCGGCTTTCCTTCCAGCAGAAACGCCAGCATGTCCCCGGACCTGATCCCGTAATACAGCTTTCCATAATGCAGTGCCGCGGCAATGATGTTCTTCGTGTACTGCCGGGGTTCCGAGAGAGGATACAGCTCGATCAGGATATCATCTTCCAGCGAGCCCCAGTCGCCCGCCCACTGCATCATGCGGCTGGGCCCCGCATTGTACGCTGCCATGGCTCGCGCGGGCCGCTCTCCAAACCGCCTCAGCATGTACCCGAAATATGCCATGCCTATCCGCAGGTTGTCCCGGGGGTCGGTCAGATTGAAGCTTTCCATCCTGAGACCTCGGGCTGTCTCGGATGCGGTCGAGGGAAGCAGTTGGCTCAGACCCACCGCTCCCGAGCGCGAGACAGCACGCTGGTTGAACATGCTCTCCGAACGGACCACAGCATAGGCGAGCGGCTCTTCGATGCGGTTGGCTTCAGTTATTTCTCTGAAATGCCCGTTCCACGCCTTTGGATAGAGAAGCGCGTATCCGATATCGACAGTGTCCTGCCCCGAATTCTGCAGAGGGCGCCTCAGCATTTCGCTCCCGATGCGTAGGGCGGGATAGTACTGTTCGTGTTCCGCAAAGGTTTTTGCCATCCAGAGAAGCGAATCGGGGCTGTATATCGAAAGACTGCCTACCTGCCCTGCTGCCAGTACATCAAGACCATACTCCAGCGACTGTTCGATAAAGGTGAGCACTTCAGATAGGGTAGCGTCGCTGACTGGCGGACTGTCCGCAGAGGGCAGTCTGCGGGCGATTTCTTCGGTAACCTGGTAATCTTTTCCCAGCTCGGGGACGCGGGAAAGCAGAGGCGGATCCATACCAAGGCGCCATGCAGCCATGGTGCGGTAATGTTCTTCGATGCCAGTTTCGCGAAGCAGGGTGGAGTAAAAAAGCCGGGCGATGCGCAAAGCAGGCGGGATGTCGGTGCTTGATGCGGAGGTCCCATCTGCCGGGACAGCCATAGCGGCCACAGCGTTCGCAGCGGCTGACGCGGCAGTGCCGTTTTCAAGATACTGGCGGAACTCGTTGTCGGCAGAGATGTCGGAGGAAGCGCGTCCGGTTTCAATGAGACGGCCCGAGAGATAGAGAAGCGGACCGCGCATGGAAGGTGTGAGGCGGCGTCCCATCAGTATGGTAAGCCGGACCACATCGTCCCATGCCTGTTCTCTTAAAAGCCGGCGCATGTACTGAGCTGCGATGTCTTCGAAAAACGAGGGGTTTTTCCAAAGGGCTGCTGCCTGGGAAAGGGCGGCGAGTTCAAGCGGACGCCCGGCGGTTTCCGCCGGGGTTTCGGCATTCGTGAGTGCTTCCATGGTCAGCGTGCCTGCAGAAATGGACTTCATGGTAATGTCGAGCCAGTACCACAGGGCGGAATCGGCATCCTGCGGCGAAAAGGCGAGAGGAGTCAGCTCGATAAACATGCCGGCGGCGGTCTGCGGGTCATTCCTGCCCTGGAAGAGCCGGGCCATGTGATATGCCATCACCCACTTGTTTTCCGAATGTATGGACTTGCGGTCTATCTGGATGGAAAAAGCGGTGCCGGACTTCTGCGCCGAATCGCCTGCAAACCCCAGTGCGGAAGCGAAAAAGCCGATTCCCTCGTCGAAGGCGGAAGCGCCGAAAAAGGTTTTCCCAAGTTCGCTCAGCCAGATGCGGGGGGCGTCGGGGCGGCTGAATGCCGGCAGAATGGGGCGTGCATATGCAAGCGCTTCGGCGTATTTCCCTTCCTGGGCATTGGCGCGGAACAGTGCCAGGGATGCCTGGTCGGCCGGAAAATCGGGAGCGGCAGCGATCAGCCTCAGAATGGAGCGCGAATAGCTGTCTGCGCTTGCAGATCGAAGATAGGTCCTGGCCGCCTCCACCCAGGACCAGTCTCCAAGGGCGGAGCGGGATGCATATTCCATCCATGCAAGTTCGGTACTGCGGGACTTTTCGACTGCAGGGAGAGCCTTGCGCAGTTCGGGAATCAGCGAGAGGGCATCTCTGTAAGCGCCTGCTGTGCTGAGCACGTCGTACAGCGTGCGGTACATTTCCCACTCGGAACCGAAGGCTTCGAGGTAATCTCGAGCCATGCGCGCAGCGTCCTGGAGGCGCTGTGCATCACGCAGAAGGCTCACAAGGGCTCGGCCAGCTTCCTTTGCGGCAGGTCCCCGGGCGAAGCGGAAGGCAAGGGTGTACATGAACTCCATGGAAGCCCGTACGCTGTCGTCTTTGGGTGATTTTATTTTGAGCTTTTCAGCGGCAAAGAAGAAGCCGCCCGGATCAGCCGGAGACTCGAGGACGGGCAGCAGAAGGGATGGAGACTGGGGCTCTGCGGAATCCAGAAGCGGAGTCTGGGCCGTTGCAGTTTCCTGAGCGTTAGCAGAAAAGAAGATGCTCGACAAGAAAACCAGAGCGCTCAGCACCGAGACAGGATGGACGCGCATATTACCCCTGCACCTGTGCTGTCGCGACCAGCATATCGGCATCCTGATCGTACGGACTGCCGGCAAGATTTCCGAATATGCGGATATTCCCGAATCCCGCGCGCGAGAGGAGCATGCGCAGTTCGAGCGCTGAATACAGCCTGATTTCGAACTGCCGTTCGATGGTGGTTCCGTCCTTGCGGGCTGTCCAGCGATTGCCGAGCTTCTCCCACTCTCCCACAATCGAATACTGCGCTCTCACTTCCCAGCCGTCGCGCACGATGTATTCTTCCGGGACAAAGCTGCGCGCTGCCGTTTCCTTGCCGATGGTTTCCAGTACCAGAAAACCGCGGGGCGCAAGGTTTTTTCGGCATCGCCTCAAAAGGGCGAGGTCTTCGTTCGGATCGGAGAAGTAGCCAAAACTCGCTCCGAGGTTGACGCAGAGCGCAAAGGACCCCGGCTGGGCAAAACGGCGTGCGTCGGCGTGGATAAGAGTCAGTTCGAGGCCCTCGGCCATTGCAGATTCTCGTGCCGCTTCGAGGTAGGATGCGGTGATGTCCACTCCCGTGACGCGAAATCCCTTCCGTGCGAACACCAGGCTGTGGCGTCCCACTCCACAGCAGAGATCGAGAACCTCAGCAGGAGCTTCGATGCCGGTCAGCCTGCAGATACCCTCGACTTCCGTCTCGGCGAGCATCCAGCGGGTATCGTCGAACATGAAGGGGGCAAAAGCCTCCCAGAAGGTCTCATCTGCAAACCATTCGGTGGGTTCCACTGGTTCAGTCTTCCTCCATGGACCGGTATTCCATGACGAGCGACATGACATAGGTCACGATATCCATGTCGAGCTCGTCGGCGCAGTCACGCACGAGGTCCCTGAGTTCCTTCCATTCGGACAGGGTGAGCGGCGTCCCGTCGTAGCTTTTTGACAGGGCGAGCGCAAAGGTGGCGATCACGAGGGGCGCGCGTTCGGGGTCAGAGCGCAGTTTTTGCAGGCTGAGCGACACCATGGCTTCGCGGGCTGAGGGCGGCAGAGGGGCAAGGGCGTGGTCAACAGCCTTCACTACCTCATGCTCGGTCCAGGGGCGGTGCGCCAGTGCGTTGAGGGCATCGAGAAGATCGTTGGCAGCTTTTATCTCGGGTTTCATGGGGGCCTCCCGCATATCTTCGCATATCTTCATATTATCGGCTGTCCGGATGCCTGTCTTGAAGCAGAAGGTGGTGTTCTCAACCTTGTGCAAAGGCATGCTCGGGCTGGCTGGGGCGGGGGCTGGCAGAATGCAGACAGGGGCTGGCAGAAGGCGGCCGAGATTTGGCCGGCAAAAGCTCTGCTCGTTCATGCGAGCGCGCACATAAAGATGACCGCATCATAGAGCGCGTGCCCCAGCGCAAGAGGATGCAGTCCATATCCTTTCAGCCTCAGAAAGGTATACAGCACTGCAATGACGGCGGCGAACAGGATTCCGTACAAGCCCTGGGCGTGGTGGGACAGCGCAAAAATGAGTATGGAAACACTTGCGGCAATCGTTGGCGGTGCGCCGGCGCTTGTCAATCCATCGATCACGAAAAAGCGAAAGAACATCTCCTCGGCATAGCCGACTGACAGGCTTGAGACAAAGGCAAAGGGAAGGAGCACGACAGGGCTCATGCTGGTTCGGTACGCAAATAGCGGATTGATACTTTCTCCCAGACGGGCGACAGCGACACCGACGCCTGCGCACGCCAGGCTCAGAACTGCTACGGTGACCGCCTGGCGCCGCTCCGGGCGTTTGGGAGCGCGCAGAAGGAGGCTGCAGCCGTTTTTCAGTGCAATCTGGCCGAATGCAGGGCTTGCTGAGATATACAGAATGACTGCGATACGTACTGCGTTCTTGAGGGTGACGCTGATGAACCATGCAGGGGTAAAGGGACTTGGAGAGGGCAGGCTGAGAAGGAGGTCAGCCCATACGACAAGGTAGGCGAGCAGTATGTAGAGATAGCCCGAATGGCGCTCCAGGGGTGTGTCGGTCATGGCAGATCTCTACCTTACTATGAAACGGCATTTCTGTCATGTGAGGCTGAAGCGCGGCGCGGGATCCAGAGCGATGTTCATGGTGGGGGCGGCAATGTGTGTACGCGTCAGTCATCGGTGGCGATGCAGACTTCTGAACATCGGCATTCGGCTGGGGGTGCGGCATGTCCTGCGCAGGTGTGTGGCGAAGGTCGAACCGGCGGTTCTGGCTGCGCTGGGTATGTGGTGCGGGCTTGGGCTGGGTACGGGGAGCTCGGGACCGGAAGGTGCAGGGCTGGGGGTGCTGGGGTTTGCGCTGGTACTTGGGGCGCTCGGCATAACCATATCAGAGCTTGTGCCGGCGAGGGGACGCTCGGAATTGGAGAGACGGTCCGCAAGGGGGCGAATATGCACTGTACCGGCTGCATTCTGTACGGGTTTGGTCATTGCTGGGGCGGTAGTGCGGTATCAAGCTCAGGTCACTGCGATTCCCCAGACTCTTGCCTGGCGGCGGGATGGCTGTCTCCAGACACTTTCGCTCTCAACCATGGAAGGCGTCCTCTCTGTGGATTCCCAGACAACAGCAAGGCAGTACCGGCGCCTGCAGATCGAAGTGCAAAGCCTGGTATACCGAAAGGGCGCCATCTCTGTCGTATGCGAACCCAGGTGCGAAGCACAAAGGCGCAGGCTGTTCTTTTCGGTGCTGGCACAGCCGGGCCCAAGGCTCTGGGCAGGCACGCCCTGCAGGGCAGAGGGCTTGCGGACCGGTTCGATTGTCTTTTCCGAGCGCATTGAGGTGCTCGATGATGTGTTCAGAGACTGGGAGATCGGGAGAGTGCAGAGCTGGTTTTCCCGCATCCGCGCAAAGCTCGCTGGCGCTTTCGCTCAGGCACTTTCGAATGCGGCAGGGTGCGCAGGCCCCCTGGCCCAGGCGCTTCTGCTCGGAGTCAAGGACGAAATCGATTCTGAATTCCGTGATCTTTTCAGAGCCGCCGGATGCAGTTATCTTCTTGCGCTCTCAGGCCAGCACCTGTCCATTATCTGCGCGCTTGCCGCGCTGGCAGGGCGCCGTCTGTTTCGACGCGAAAAGGCAGTCAGACGCCTGTCCCTGCTCTGTGCCTGGGCATTCGTGTGGCTGGCAGGTCCGGGGCCTTCACTCATGCGAGCTGTCTTCATGCTGAGCATTGCGGAAACAGCCCGAAGCCTGGACAGACCTCAGACAGGACTATCCGCCCTTGCACTTTCTTCGCTCGCCCTTGCGCTCCTTGCACCGCTTGACATCACCTCCCTCTCGAGCATTTTTTCCTTTGCCGCGATGGCAGGACTCATCCTGTTCTCGCCGCGGCTTTCCCATCTTTTCCGCGGCTGGTTTCCTCCTTTCCTGGCCGAGCCTCTGTCGGCATCCTGCTCGGCGCTGTTCGCAACGGTTCCGGTTTCTATCATCAATTTCGGCATGTTCACCTTTGCCAGCATTGTTACGGCAACAGCATCCGGCATTGTAATGCTCGCTTTCATGTGGACAGCCCTTTTTGCTGGCCTGGTGGTGGCGGTTCTGCCACAGATCGCGCGTTTCAGCGCTCCACTCCTCGAGCTTCTGGAACGGATGCTTCTTGCGATACTTGAAGCCGGAGCCCGCATCCCCGCCATTCAGGCTGAAACCACAGCTTCGCGACTTCTGTGGCTGGCGATCATTGCAGCGCTCTGCGCCCTGCGGTATGCTGTAATTGCCCTGTTCCGGACTTCTGCGGTATCGCAGAAGCGGGCAGAATTGGAAAAAGCCGGGCAGGTCATCCGCGCCCGCAACGCCCTTCTCAGGTCATGGATTGAAGCATGAGCAATGCGGATTTGAATTACGATTCCCCCTCCTCGATTCGACAAGTGATGGAGCAGGCTGGGCTTGCGGTCAGCAAGCGCTTTGGCCAGAACTTTCTGATCGACCGCGGGGTGCGCGCCCGCATTGTCGATGCCCTCGAGGTGAGCCAGGGAATGCTGGTATGGGAGATCGGTCCCGGCATTGGTGCCATGACAGGCCTCATGCTCGAACGGGGTGTGCGTCTTGCAGCATTCGAAATAGATTATGGCTTTGTGCGCTTTCTCCGGGAACGCTACGGCACACAGCCAGGCTTTTCGGTCGTCGAGGGAGACATGCTGAAAACCTGGAGAGCACAGCCCGAAAAGCCGGACCGCATCTTCGGGAATCTGCCCTACAACGCTGCCTTTCCGATTATTGCAGACCTGCTGGAGCGCGACTGCGTTCCTCCAATCATGGTATTTACGCTTCAGAAAGAGGCAGCCCATCGACTGGCGGCGCGGCCGGGTACCAAGGATTACTCCTCGCTGAGCGTGCTCTGTGCATCGGTGTGCGAGGCCAGAATTCTTTTCGATATCGGGGCTTCTTCGTTCTGGCCACAGCCCCGCGTGACCAGCTCGGTGGTGCGGCTGACGCCTTCTGCATCACCGGTGCCGCCCGAGCTCAGGCGCCCATTCTCGACTTTTGTGCGCGCTGCCTTTTCCACGCGCCGGAAAACCATGCGCAATGCCCTGCAGGCCTGGGCTCACGCTCAGCTTTCAGCCCTCACCGATCAGGAATTCAGCGCCGTGTTTGCCGGTGCACTGGCCTCACTTGGAAAGCCTGCGGAAATACGTGCCGAAGCCCTCAGCCCGGAAGAGCTGTTCAGGCTCTTTTCCCTGCTTTCGAGGGAAGCCGCTTCGATCGCCTCTCCCTGAGCATGCTTCTTGCTGAAACGCGCCCATTTCTTTATCATACGTATGCAATGAGCGACGAAGACATCATACCGAGCGTTGTTGAAGAGGAAGAGGTCGACACCGTTCTCGGCTCGGAAATCGAGCTGGAAGGGGAAGTCGAATCTTCGCACTCGCTCATGATCAAGGGGAAAATCCGCGGCCGCATCGAGTGCGCCGAAGAATTGTACATAACTGAACAGGCAGACATCCGTGCCGATATTCACGCCGCTTCCGTGATCATCCGCGGCAAGGTGAGCGGCGACATCAGGGCAGACTCGCTCATTGCCATACTCGACCTGGGGCATGTGGAAGGCAGGCTGAGTGCGCCGGACATTTATCTCTCACCTCAATGCTTTTTTGAAGGAACGAAGGTCATCACGCAATGAAAAAGAGAGCCGCGCTCATCCTTATCATTTTTGTGCTCGCAGCCATTGGCACGCTCACCGCATCGGCTCAACAGCCGGCTTCCGTTGTTTCCGTGCCCTATGGCATGCTCGGCTCCGACCTTCTGCGCATGAGCACCGAAGGCCGCCACGGCGAGGTCGCACTCCTTGCACCTGAACTCATCAGAAAGAATCCTCAGGACATCGATGCATGGATCGGCTATGTCTGGAGCCTCAACGCTCTCAAGCAGTATGCAAAAGCTCTCGATATCGCCCGCCAGGGCTATTCGAAGTTCAAGGATCCCCGCCTGTCCCAGGCAATCGGCGAAGCCTGCTTCTATCTTGGCGATAACGAAACAGCTCTTGAAGCGTTCCGAGAATACCTCGCGCGCTTTCCCGAAGGGAGCAAGGCCGCCATTACCTACTACTTCTGCGGGGAGCTGTATTTGCGCATGGGCATGTTCAACCATGCCGACATCGCCTTCAGCACCGCCCTTCAGTACAATCCATCAAATGCGCGGTGGTGGGAGCGCCTCGGCTGGGCACGCGAAAAAACTGCCCGCTATCTCGCCGCCCTCAAGGCATACGAAAAAGCGGTCAGCCTGAACCCGTCCCTGCAGGATGCGCTGAATGGCAAAGCCCGCATGCTGGCAAAAATAAAAAGTTGAGGCTGGGAGCGGCAGGTCATGACATTACTGCGCGTCGCATTCCAGACCCTGGGCTGCAAGCTCAACCAGCTCGAAACCGAATCCATCGCCGACCGCTTTCTTGCGGCGGGGGCTGTCCTTGTTCCGTACCATGAAGAAGCAGACCTTTATATCATCAATACCTGTACAGTCACCACCAAGGCCGAGCAGAAGGCGCGGCGCGATATCAGGGCAGCCCTGGCCAGCAGTCCCCATGCGGTTGTTGTCGCGACAGGATGCTATGCGCAGATGGAGCCGGCGGCACTGCGTGCGCTCGGCGAGCGGGTTGTCGTTCTCGAAGGGGATTTGAAAGCGAGCCTTTTGTCGCTTGCCGGCTGGCTTTCGGAAAACTGGCAGGGGCATGGGGATCTGCACTATGCGGTGCGCGAATGGCAGGACGAACTCGAGGCCGAGGTTCAGCACAAAGCCGATGCGGCACATGCGGCGCGCGACCGCTTCGCCTTCCACCCCGAGCGCTTTGCCATGCACTCGCGCCCGGCACTCAAGATTCAGGACGGGTGCAACCACCGCTGTGCCTACTGCCGTGTCTGTCTTGCGCGAGGAAGATCGGTGTCGCTTTCTCCCGAAGAGGCGCTTGCGAGGGTCCGGGCACTCGAAGAGGCAGGCAAGGCCGAGGTGGTGCTGACGGGCGTCAATCTGGCTCAATATGGGGCAGGACTGCGCGCTGGCCCGGCGTCGGGTTCCTTCCTTGACTTTCCGCGGCTTGTCGAGTTTATCATTCGAGAGACCGGGACGATCGCCTTCCGCATATCGAGCTACGAGCCTGAGCGCATCGACGGCGCCTTTCTTGCGATGTTCGCCAATCCCCGGGTGCGCCCGCACCTGCATCTTTCGGTCCAGTCAGGATGTACCGAGACATTGCGGCGCATGGCACGCCCCTATGATGCAGAGCAGGTCAGGCAGGCGGTGCAGGCAGTCCGTGCTGTGCGCGACGATCCCTTTCTGGCCTGCGACATTATCGCCGGCTTTCCCGGCGAGACCGACAGCGAGTTCGAGCGGACCTTCAGTCTGCTGGAAGAACTCGATTTTGCCTGGATTCATGCCTTTCCCTTCAGTCCAAGGCCCGGGACTCCGGCATGGGACATGCGGCCGCGCATTCCGGAACGCATAGCAGGAGAAAGGACAGAGCGCCTCATCCGGCTTGCCTGGCTTGGCAAGGCCCGCTACATCGAGCGCTGGACAGGGCGAACTGTGTCCATGGTCGTGGAAGGCCCCGGGGGGGAGGCGCAGGAGGATGGAGCAGTGATACATGGCGCTTCAATACATGGTACCACAGAGAATTATCTCAAGGCGACTCTCATGTGGTCTGAAATTGAGCGCCCAGCTGTACGCCAGGCTGATAGATCCGCGGATTCTTTGGAGCGTCCCCCAGCTCCCGGCTCTCAGGTACAGGTCCGGATTCTGGGCCCATCGACCACTCAGGGCTTCGAAGTTCAGGCCGAACTCGACTCTTCCAGCCGGCCGGGCTGGCCAGACTGATTTCTCCATGAAATACCAGGCCTTCACTTGAATTATGCTCAAAATGCATTACTATTGATATCAGATTAATAGTACTATACTTTGAGAAGGAGGAGGCATACATGCGTAAATCATATGTGATTCTGGCGCTCATCGCCGCCGCGGCAGCGCTTGCGCTGACAGGCTGCGATGCGCTGTTCCAGAACCAGTTCAAAGCGATGAACCTGGGCCAGCCTGATCCGGCAAAACTCGCAGAGCAGGCCAACAGCTCTGATCCAGTCGTTGCGCAGACTGCACAGGTCACCCTCATCGAGCAGAAACTGCAGCAAACAGATGCAAGCCAGATTGTCGCATCCATCAATGTCGCCAAACTCACCGAGGTGGGTGAAAATCCTAATCAACTGATTAACGCCATAATCCCTGCAAGTCTGCAGGGGGAAAGTAAGAAAGACGAATTGGCCGCTGCCATCAACAGCCTTGTAGAACTGAAAGCGGACATTGACAAGCTTGCCGATTTGATCAAGGCCGGTGGAGCGACCGAGGCTGCAAAGGATCAGCTCCAGACCGCGCTTCTGGTAACGGTATTGGCAGTTCTTGAACCAGCGGGTTCCTATACATCTGTGGGCGATGCCGTTGCCGAGTTCGTCAATGCGGGTGAAAGTGCAGATCCTGCAGAATTCTTCAAGGAACCTGATTTGGAAGCGCTCAAGGACAATGATACCATCAAGACGCTCCTTGAAGCGAACAACTTTGGCAGCCTTGAAGATTTCTTCAGCAGTTTCAATAAATAAAGGAGCACGCCATGAAACGTATCATTCTGATCATTGCAGTCCTCGCCATCATGGTCAGTGTCGTACCCGCGCAGACTGCCATATCCGGTGTTACTCCCAAGGATGCACGCTCGATGGGAATGGGCGGAGCGTTCAGGGTTTTCAGCGACGGGTATTCCAGCTTTTTTGGCAACCCTGCAGGTTTTGCAGGCATGGGTTCGCTTACGCTGGCCGACCTCAGTACTTGGGCCTATATAAAACCCTCAACCGAGACTTTGGAAGACTTGAACAAGATTCTCGATGAGAATACTTCTGAGGCAGATAAGGCCGCGATCCTCGGGAACATGATTGGATCCAACGGCTTTGGGGCTGGGACCTCGATAGGCGCAGGCTGGGCAGGCAAGGGTTTTGCGCTTGGCGCGAATGTCATTCTGGACCTTCCTGTGGCTGGTGCATTCCCCCTCAGTACCAAAGTGAAAGGCGTTTCCCAGGCTGACCTTGTGCTTGGATTTGGCATTCCCATCAAGATGGGGCCTGTCGGGCTCAAAATCGGAGTCGATGGGCGGGTATTCTACCGGCTCAATGCACCTTCCAGCGGTTGGACTTTTGTCGATATTGCTGCGGCTCTCATGGGAGGATCGGGCTTTGACGACACCCTGCTCCAGAGCCTCAAACTGCATGCGGGGTACGGGTTTGCCGCAGATGCAGGCGCGGTACTCAACATTGGGCCTCTGCTTTTGGGATTCTCGGTCCGCGACCTTGGCCTGGCCTTCAAAATGAAGGAAATTTCGGTGTACGATGTGGTGCAGGGCGGCCCAGCGTCCTTGCCCACCGATGGAACCATTCCGTATACGCTGACCCCGCAGTATGCTGCCGGTCTTGGTCTGCGTCTGTTCGAAAACGGGCTTTTCGAGCCCTCGGTCTATGCGGAGGTTGAAGATCCACTCGAGCTGCTGAAAAGCTCGGATATTGCGACCGATGTATTTTCCAAATTGCATGTGGGTGCCCAGCTCAGACTGCTCCGGTTCATTACTGCACGGGCTGGTCTGAACAAGGGATGGATGAGTGTAGGTGCAGGGATTGACCTGGCACTGTTCGAACTTGACGCGGCGGTATTCACGGAAGAGCTCGGATTGTATCCGGGCAACAAGGGCCGCAGCGGCATCTCCATTCAGGCTGCCATCCGCTTCGGGCGATGATGCGCGTGTTCTAGTGGCGCGTCTTCGAGAGGGCTTTGAAGCAAAGCCGGCTCGATGGCTGAGTCAGTATTCATTGCAGAAGGCCGCCTCATCGCGGGGCGGCCTTTTTCGTGCTCGGTCAGCGCGAATATTGACAATTGCGGGGATTTCCGCTAGTGTAACAACCCGCGGTGCGGCTGGTTTTGGCCGCAGTTTGCCGTTTCGGGCCGCTAGCTCAGTAGGCAGAGCAACGCCCTTTTAAGGCGTGGGTCCCCGGTTCGAATCCGGGGCGGCTCAACATCGCCAAATCGAACTGCAATCGGAAAGCCGGCAGGCAAGGGGCCGGCTTTTTTTCTCAGCACCAGTGCGCCCGCAACGCCTCCTTTCTGCCTGCTGCCGTTCTATTTGTCGACATTCTTCCTGCCGCCCCTTCAGCCTGGCCCGGTCATAGGGTACACTTTCTTTCAGAAACATTCAGGGAGACCGAACAGAATGCAGGAATACAGAAGCGTCGCACTCGACGATGAGCAGGGCGAGCTTGTAGTGCTCGACCAGACCTTTCTGCCGAATGAAACGCGCTTCATCCGCCTTTCCGAAACAAGCCAGATTCACGAAGCGATAAGGAACCTCCGCGTGCGCGGTGCCCCGGCCATCGGCATTGCCGCCGCCTACGGCGTCTATCTCGCCGTAAGAAATGCCCAGCCCGCAAATATCGAGCAGGCAGCCGCCGCCTTCGCCGAAGCGAAGAGGATTCTGGCTACCGCGCGCCCAACCGCGGTCAATCTTTTCTGGGCCCTTGAGCGCATGGAGAAAAGGCTTCGCCATGAGCTCGAGCCTCCCCGCGCTGCTTCAACAAGCCCCGAGTCTCTCATTGCGGCCCTGCGCCGGGAAGCCGACCTCATCCTTGAAGAAGACGCGCAGGTATGCCGAGCCATTGGCGAGCACTCGCTTTCTCTTCTTGAAAAAGGCTGGGGCCTTCTGACCCACTGCAACGCCGGCGCCCTCGCCACTGCCCGCTACGGCACCGCACTGGCGCCCATCTTCCTCGGCCAGGAACGCGGCTATCGCTTTCGGGTATTCGCGGACGAAACGCGGCCGCTCCTGCAGGGAGCCCGCCTTACCGCATGGGAACTTCAGCAGGCGGGTGTCGATGTGACCCTCATCTGCGACAACATGGCAGCAAGCGTGATGAAAAAGGGCTGGGTGCAGGCGGTGCTGGTCGGCTGTGACAGAGTGGCCGCGAACGGCGACACAGCCAACAAAATCGGTACGCTTGGCCTCGCGATCCTCGCCCAGCGGTATGGAATTCCCTTCTATGTGCATGCCCCGCGCTCGACCATCGACCTGGCCTGCGCAAGCGGCAAGGATATCGAAATCGAAGAGCGGCCTGGTGAGGAAATCACCACCAAATGGTATGCCAAGCCGATGGCTCCTTTGGGCATTAAAACCTACAACCCGGCCTTCGATGTGACCGATGCGTCCCTGATTACTGCCATCATTACGGAGAAGGGTATCGCACGCCCACCCTACGCAGAATCGCTCAGGAAGCTGATGGACCAAGCCTGAAATAGGTCTTTGACAGGCGCCGTATGCGCCTCGCCAGTGCGGGCGACAGCGAGCCCTGCGGCAGCCGCCAGCGCTACCATCTGCCCATCGTTCCAGGATAGTTCATGCGCGCTTCCGAACCAAGCCCCAGAACATCCTGCATCGGCGCGACCGCCAGCATGGCAGGGCTGGCCCATATGCCGCGGATCATGTCCCAGGAGAAGCTGCGCGCGCGTGCGTGCAGATAGCTGAGGGCCCTGCGCCTGGCTTCAGGACGGGCCGACGAAAACCAGCCCATCGCGGTGTCGTTGTCATGTGTGCCTGTATAGGCAATGCAGTGTTCGGGGTAATGGTGCGGATAATCCTGATTGTCCCCGTCAGGCTCGAAGGCAAATTGCAGAATCCTCATGCCGGGGAATCCCAGACTGTCGCGAAGTTCGATTACTTCCGGCGTGATGAAGCCGAGGTCTTCAGCGATGATGGGCAATTTCCCCAGTGCCTGTTCGAGAGCATTGAAGAGTGCGTGTCCGGGCCCCTTTTCCCAGCGGCCATGTACAGCAGTCGGTTCGCCTGCAGGCACGGCCCAGTAGGCCTCGAAGCCTCTGAAGTGGTCAATCCTGAGCGCATCAACAAGGTTCAGAACATGGCTGACCCGCGCAATCCACCAGGAGAATCCCGAACGCTCATGAGCCTTCCAGTCATAGAGGGGGTTGCCCCATAACTGGCCGGTTGCGGTGAAATAGTCCGGGGGGACACCTGCGACCTGTCTAGGGCGTCCTTCGGCATCGAGCTGGAAGAGATCGGGATGCGCCCATACATCGGCAGAATCATAGGCGGCAAAAATGGGGATATCGCCGAGAATCGAAACCCCTCGCTCGCGCGCATGCTGTCTGAGCTTCTGCCACTGTGTCCAGACAAGATACTGCGCAAACTTGATCCGCCCCATGCGCCCGCCTTCTCGTTCGGCAATGCGGGCAAGGGACTCAGGTTTGCGAAGGCGCAGGTCTTCGGGCCATTCGCTCCATGGCCTATGTCCCATGGTTTCCTTGATCGCGGCAAACAGGGCGTAATCGTCGAGCCAGGCGGCATGGTCTGCGCAGAAATGCTCGAAATCCGCCTGAGCCACAAGCTTCTGCCTTCCGCCGCCTGTCGCAAAGCGCTCCCATGCCGATTCGAGCATGCGGGCATTTTCCACGAACAGAAGGGCATAATCGATGCCCGTATCCGACGGGTGCAGAACCCCGGATGCTGAGCTGGAAACCCGGTTCTGGTATGATGTCAGTTCTTCCGGTTTGAGAAGCTCTTCCTCAACCAGCATGCCCGGATCGATGAGGTAGGGATTCATGGCAAATGCAGAGGGACTCTGGTAGGGCGAATCGCCATAGGAGGTAGGCCCCAGGGGCAGGATCTGCCATCAGGCAAGACCTGCCTTTGCGCAGAAATCGACAAAGTCCTGCGCTTCCTTTCCAAGGGTGCCGCAAAGCCAGGGGCCCTGCAGCGAAAGAGGGTGGAGGAGAATTCCAGCGCTTCGCGGTATCTGCATGGGAATGCCTTCTATCTGGAACGAATCTCTTCTATAGAGCGCTTATGCTGAAAGAAATCGTATCGGTATAGGTACCTGCCTCGACATCTGCACCTGCCGGCACTACGACCGTGAAAATATATTCCTTCTTATATACCGCTGCAGTGCTTGTCTGGTCGATGACTACTCCTGTTCCAGGAGTGAGGCTATTCCCGTTGAGTTTCAATGTATAGGGAATCAGGTCAGAAGTTGTTCCCGAATGCAGCCTTCCTCCTGAAGCAACTGTCATCGTAAGCTTGTACCCGCGGTTTGCAAGAAGATAGACACTGAAATCTCTGCTCGCCCCCGCAGAAACTTCTCCTAAATCCACATTATGGGAAGATATGTTTGGCTGATATCCCTGTCCGGAAGGACCTATGCTAATTTGAACCTGGGAAGCCACAGTGGCCCTAACAGTGAGCGTTCTGTTCCTTATAAAGGTACCTGGTGTACCGGGAAGGCCTCGATACAGGCTGACCGTAAAGCTCCTTGTATACGTAAGAGCGGGAGCGATCTGGCCTGGATATACTCTTATGTCAACATAATCATCGTTGGTCGTTGTTGCAGTTCCTGTCAAATATGCCCCGCCCAGTACATCCTTCGCGGTCAGTCCAGAGCCATTTCCGGCCAAGATCTCCTCGTCGGTGCCGGGCTTGAAAAAGCCTATCGACAGCGAATTACTGCCATTGACGAGGGTTCTTGTTCCAGAAATGGTGTAGAAATAAAAAATATTGGCCAATGGAATACTGCTCAGACTGCTTCGAAAGTAGTATTTGTTCGCCAGCGCAAGTCCTCCGTCTGGAGTATAACTGCCGCTTGCGGTGGTGCTGGGCAAAATGCTTACAAACCTCAAAGTCTGGCCCCAGCCTGAAAGAGCCGCTATCGACAGGACAAATATCAGCAACGCATTTCTTTTCATTCGGCGCCTCGCTCTCTCTATTCTAATGCATTTTTTGCATTCATGGTACCTTTACATCCCCCAGTTCCAAAAGCTCGCCAGCGTCTTCCCGCAGTTCGACGGTGGTGGTTCCGTAGGGGTCGGGCCACTTGATCTTGTATGTTCCAGGCAGCAGGTCATATATCTCGAAATTCCCCATTTCGTCCGTAAAGGTTGAATCGATGGGGCTCATGCCGAGGTCGTAGATGTCGCCGGAAATATAACCCACGGGCTTTCCTGAAGCATCGACCAGTCTGCCGGTGATTCTGGACCGCTTGACTACCTCACTGCGGAAGAGAATGCCGCTGCGATAGCCGGGCGAAATGAGCGCATAGGGTATTTTCGGGCTCAGCACAAGCGAGGCTTCGATAAGATCGACAGAAAGCACGGCATCGCGGTAGCTGGGAAGAAGCATTGTGAAATTGCCTCCCCGCATGGCCGCAAACTGCGAACCAGTCGTAAGCTTGTAGACTGCAGGCTCATTTTTAAGCTCAGGCGAAGAAGTGACGAGTACAAAGGAGTCTGGTATCTGGCGCGACAAAGCGAAGTGAGGCCCAACAAACAGCACCGTCGTCTTGAATTGCAGGCTTGCCTCGCCCTTATAGACTGCCATATCCGCATCATAGTCCAGGATACCCGATAACCCTGCTTCGAAATAATTTGAAGAATTGCTGATGTTCATCGACCAGGAAGCGTCCTTACCGGAACCGGGAAGCGGGTTGGAAGCATTCAGACCGAAATTGAAAATCCTGCCGAACAAGAAGAGCCGGTCGTTCAGGCTGAGGCTGCCTGGTTCATCCAGCGGCTGAACAAAGGTCAGCGAGCGTGGCACATCGTCCTTCGGAACGATGGTGAACATGAGCAGGGCCGTGAGTTGCGGCGTTCCCGAAGAGGTCAAGCGGCAGCGGGCCGAAAGGCTCAGGTTGCCGCCTTTGGAAAAACTCTGGCTCAGTGAGCCAAAGAATTCGGTCGATGCGGTGGGGGGTGTGCTTTCACTTCGGCTCCAGCTGATACCGATGCTGGCCCCTGTCCGCAATGCCAGGCGGGTGTAGAGATTAGCCGAAATGGACATTGTCCCGTTCGGCGGAGAGCCTGATGGAGGAACCAGCGAAGGGGCAAGGAATCCCTTTCCCAGATAGGAGGCTGAAAGGCCAAGCGAAGGCACATATTCGATGGTAGGAAAGCTGAAGAGATAATTCATCTGAGCCGCGCCGGCGAATTGCTCGCTGCCGAATCCATCCCATCGTCCGCTGAGGGATGCCCATCCGTTGAGAGTGCCAAGGGGAAGGGCAGCTGCCCAGGTGAGTCCTCCCATGGCTGAGCGCTTGTCAGCTTGAAGCGCTATGCCGGAGGAAAATGCTGGAGAAAGGCCAAACAGCAGGTAACCGCTGGCCAGAAATTCGCTCTGGTCCCTGGGGCTGACGCCTGCAGAGATAGCATAGCGAGTGGTGCCCTGCGGCAGGACGCTGTTTTCCCTGGGGATAATTCTTCTGAGCACCTGGACGGTGCCGTCTATCTCTTCGATTTTGATCACGAACTCGTTGAGTCCTGCAGTAAAGGGCAGATCAAGAATCCGGTAATTTCCGGGCTGGAGCACGGAAGTGCGCACCTGCCTGCGATTCACTTCGATGGTCACTTTCGCTGGCTTTTTGATGGTGAACTCGGTCATGTCATCGATCAGCCCCTGGCGAACGATATATTTCTGCGATTCCGAACTGGCGGCCGAGATTCCCCAGATGGTGGTGCGAGTCTGGTTGGCAATACCCGGTGGAATGAACTGGCCGAGCCAGATTTGGCTGGCGATGGGCCGGCTGTCCCAGATGAAATAGACATCGCCGGGCTGGAAGGTTGCTTTGGAGGTAGTAGCGGTAAGGTTTGCCGTTCCGAAAAGGTGCGTTCCGTGCAGGTCAAGCATTGAAGAAAGCCGCGAGGATAGATAAAAGCTGGACCATGAGGTGGCGCTGATCCTGAGGCTGGTATCGGTCTGCAGCCAGCCGGAGAAGGGGGCGGGGCGCAATACTGGCTTATAGTTGTAGACTTGGTCGGGAACGAAATCGATATCGATTACGGGGTAGTACTCGGGCGGAATATCGATGCTGATGGTGAGTTCCGACTGGTTGAAGGAAAAGGCAAGGCCTACAGAGGCGAAGTCGTCTGCCGTAAGCCAGGAAATGCCGCCAAAGACCGAATCGAAAATGACCGAATAGATGTCGGGGCGGAGATAATTCAGCAATATGGGGGCGATGCGGCTTTTTTCAAGAATTGCCTGATCTCCCAGGATTCCCGTTTCCAGTTCTCCGTAGGGTTTGCCGTTGATGGCCAGCATGAAGGGAATTTCCAATTCCGGCTTGATGAAATCGTGTGCGGCAGGGAGTGGAGGTGCTTTCAGCCCTGGCAGTTGAGCGTCCAGACAAAAACCCGATGCGAGAAGAAAGAAAAGAAAGAGGCAAGCATGCAGCGGCGTTCCGATGGGCCGTTTCATTGTTTCTCCAGGTATGACATTTTTATATGTTGATGCCCACCTTGCGGGCTGCAGCCTGGAAGGTGGGCATTTCTTCATTCAATGGTGGCGCTCAAGCTTGCGGTATAGCTGATACCGGGTTTTGCTTCCTTTGAAGGAATGAAGAAGCGCCGTACATTGCCGGGGAGCAGGTTCTGACCCTGGAGCGGGGCAGCATCGTCGCCCTTGATCGTGATCGTGAGCGTCGAGGTGCCGCTTATCTTGAGCACAGGGTCGTTGATGAGCGCGTGCCTTGTACCCGAGTTTTTCAGGATGACGACAAATCCCGGTGCTCCGTCCTTCTCACCATATTCGACTTTAACCACTTCCAGTTTGTGATCGACCTTGGGCGGGGTGACATAGAGAGCTGCAATGTAGCGGAAAAGCACCTTGACGCCGGACGACTGCTGGGCAGAAAAATCGATGGGCACCTGCTCTGCGATGATGCGGTAGGCGACTTCGGTCGAAAGCTTTGGGGTACCCTTGTACTGCACTTTGATATTCTGGAAGGAATTGGGCTGAACGACCACACGGGAGGGGAATATCGCAAAATCCTTGTCGGCCGGTTCGTTGGTCTCGTTGCCCAGTTCGTCGATCTGGCGGGTCATTGCCTTGATCACGATCGCGACCTGCTGGCTGGAATCGTTGGTCAGGCGGAAGCTCGCGATGCTCTGGGCTCCGCTTGGGGCGATCGATATGGACATGGGCATGAAGGTGAAGGAGAAACCGAGTGCCGCCATGAAAAAGAAGGCTATGGCAGCAATCAGAGTAAGGGCTTTGCGCATGGGGTCCTCCGATACGTATCATTTTCTATTGTATCGTCTCTTGGCTCGAGGTGCAACAAAACCATAGTGTCACGAACCTTGTGTATGGCTGGTGACATTCAGAATGCCGTCGAGAAGCCAATTGATGGCTTCAGGCGTTCCCAGAACGATGCCGGTGCTGGCAGTATGTCGATGTCCATTCTGAAGTCCCAGCGGGAACCGCGGGTGAGGAAGGAAACAAAGGGGCTGATGACGAGGCTGGTTGGCGATGCAATAGAGGGGATCGACGAGGCTTTCCAGCGTCCGTCCACGCCGCCCTCGGCCTTTCCGACGGCAAGGCTGCCCAATGAGATGCGCGCTCCAAGGTCGGGCTGGCCGGCGGTGCTGAGCTTCGATTTGGAGCCGTCGTACCATGCTGGCCTGTACAGAAACGAAACGAAGATATTCAGGGCTCCCAGGTGAATGCGCGGTTCGATCAGAGCCAGAAAGAGCGAAGTATCGAAGGGCGATGAAGATTCCCATCGAGGGACGCCGCCCAGGACATAGAGCTCGAATCCCCCGAGGTCGAGATGAGCCATTGCGCCTGTGCGATAGGCGCCCCTTGGTGATACCGGAGAAAATGAAGCGCCCGCAAATCCATCGAATTGAATCCAGTCGGCGCTGGCGGCAATCCGCAGATCCATGCCGTAGTATCCGTTTCCCGACCATGCATCCTGGTAGGCGTAGAGGGAGACAAGAGAGCGGCGGGCAGTAGATCGAGCGGTGAGAATCGCGCCGGTTCCACGGGGACGGTACAGGAAGGTGAAGGTATCGTCTTGTTTTCTTGTGCGCGCAAGAGAAGCGAATTCAGAATGGAAGGGATGGGAGCCAAAGTCCCGGATGAAGAGGGCATCGTCGCCAAAACGGTCGGCACTGCCGGCAAACCACGAGAAATGCACGCCCTTGCCGAATGCATCGAAGAGGGTGAGCCCTGCACTTTCGAGCCTCATATCCAGGAGCGGAACGGGCCATTGGGAGCCATTCTCCATGTCCTCGAGAAATGCGCGCGCGGAGAGCCAGGCCTCGAGTCGGTACCCACCGCGAAAGGCTAGGTCCATGTCCAGCGTGCTTCTGGTTTTCATGAGGCCTGAATCGATTTCCATGAAGGAAACCATGCCGAGCCGATCCATGAAGAGATCGGCATTTGCAGCTCCAGCAAGTGCGATACCGATGCAGAAGTAAAGAATAATGCGCTTCATCGTCTTTTTCCTTATTATTATTGTAGCATCGATGCGGCGGGTCTTTCCATCCTTCTTGCTCAGCCCGGAGCAGTCTGCAGGATGCGCGCTTGACAGGCAATGCGGCTCTCTGGTATAAAAGCCTCTGTCATTCGGGAACGGACAGGAATCCGGGCGGTTAGCTCAGTTGGTTAGAGCACCAGTATGACACGCTGGGGGTCGCAAGTTCGACTCTTGCACCGCCCAAAGTTCACTTCTGTCCGAAACTCGCGAAGCGATGCCGCTTCGAGCCGGATTGACCCGCGCCGCTGTAGCTCAGTTGGTAGAGCAATGGACTGAAAATCCATGTGTCATCAGTTCGATTCTGATCGGCGGCACGCAGGGCTGCTGCAGAGGTCCATGACCATGCAGCAGCCCTTTTTTTTCTGATAGCGAGATTGCGCTCGCCGTGTTCCTGCAGCAGCACGGCATTCATCTCCTTTCCCGCTCATTGCGTCTTTACACAAGGTTGAAAGCACTACCTGAGCATTTCGTAGTGCTCTCAACCTTGTGTAAAGGCGGGCATCCTTCTGGAAAAAGCTTTTCCTATGCTGCCAATTCCGGCGCCCCCGCAAGGCCCTGGGGCGGGGACCGCTTTCTCGGATACTCTCGATTTTCCATGCTTTGGCACGCTTCCTGCATGCCAGAATAGGCAAGGGAGCGAATCATGATATTGATCAGGCATGCGGACCTCTATCAGCCCGGACACAGGGGAATCGCTGATATCCTCATTGGCGGCGCCAGCATCCTTGCCATCGCAGACCATATCGATGCTGAATATCTGCCGGGGCCTGTGGAAATCGTCGACGCCCGCGGCCAGCCCGCAGTTCCGGGATTCATCGACAACCACGTGCATATTACCGGCGGAGGAGGGGAGGGCGGCTTCCAGACACGTACTCCCGAACTGAACCCTGAAGATGCTGTCAAAGCCGGCGTTACCACCATTATAGGGGTGCTTGGCACGGACGGCGTGGCGCGCTCTCTTGAAACCCTCCTGGCCAAAGTCTATGCGCTCCGTGCCCAGGGGCTGTCCGCATGGTGCTACGCGGGTTCCTATCATGTGCCTTTCCGCACGCTTACAGGCTCATTGATGCAGGATATCATGCTCATAGAGCCTATTCTCGGCGCAGGAGAAATCGCCGTATCGGATCACCGCTCCTCGCGCCCTACCATAGAAGAGCTTGCGCGGATCGTTGCGGATGCGCGTGTGGCAGGCCTGCTTTCGGGCAAGGCGGGCGTGGTGAACCTGCACCTTGGCGATGAGCCGGGCGGCATGGCAGCGCTCCGCGCCATTGCTGCGCAGCAGCCCATACTCGCACGTTCCATATTGCCGACGCACTGTGGCCGCAACCTGAACCTCTTCCGTGAGGCCCTCGAGTGGGCAGAATCTGGCGGCATCGTTGATTTTACCACCAGCTCCGTCCCCAGCTTTGTTGCAGGAGGCGAGACCACCGCAGCATCCGCCCTGCTAGCGTTCAGGGAGCGCGGTATTCCCTTGGACCGCATCACCTGGAGTTCCGATGGCCAGGGAAGCCTGCCATTGTTCAACGAAGAAGGTACCTGCATTGGCAGCGGCGTCGGAACCTGCTTGAGCCTTGTAACAGCGCTCAAGGAGGCCTGCCGGGCGGGAGTCCCTCTTGAAGAAGCCCTCCTGCCCATCACCACCAATCCCGCCGCCATCCTCAAACTGCAGGGCAAGGGAAGGCTCGAGGTCGGTTCTGATGCCGACCTCGTCATACTCGATGCGAACCTGCATCCCGCTACTGTCGTCGCCCGGGGCCGCTTCCTCATGCGCGAAGGCGCGCTTGTGCAGAGCCTCAGATGACATTACTCTTGAAAATACGATGAAGCGAGTCCTGCTTGTCACAGGAAGCGACAATACAGCGTCAGTACTCTCGTCGCAGGTGTCGGAGCTGACGGAGGGGAGGGCGGAGCTCAGGACCCTCTGGATCGACGGGACTGATCGCTCCGCTCTCGAACGGGCACTGCGGGAGGCCGATCAGGAGGGAGCCGTCCTTCTGGTCTCAAGCGCCATCGTGCGCTCGGAGCTTGTAGCGATGGGCATACTTGATCCCCAGCGCCCTTGCATTGTCGGATCGAGAACCATCGATCCCGACCGTCTCGATGCTATCGTGGAACTCGCTCCGGGCACCAAAGCCCTCTTCGTGAACGACCGGCTCGAGACTGCGGAAGATTGTATCAACTCGCTCAAGTTTCTCGGTCTGGGAAATATTGATCTTCAGCCATGGTATCCCGGAAGACCGCCCCACGATCCAGAATGCCGCATAGCCCTGGTGGCCGGCGAAACATCCCTCGTCCCTCCGGGCATACAGGAAGTCATCGATATCGGCGTACGCATCTTCGACATGGGCACGCTTGCGGAGCTGGGTGAAGAGCTCGGTCTTCCCGCCCGGGAGCTCGGCAGATTCTCCCAGCGGTACCTCTCCAAGATAGTTTCGCTCGCTCAAAGACTTGCACGCTCGGATGAACTGTCCCGCCAGAATGCCCGCCACCTGGCTTCGGTCATCGAGAGCCTTCGGCACGGGATTCTGGTGTACGACGACAAGGAGCGCGTCTCCATCTGCAATGAAGAAGCCCGTGCACTGCTCGCTATTCGCCAGGGACGCATCCTGGGCGCTTCCATCGGATCGCTTTTGAAGAATCCCGAACTCCTGGCTTTCCTTAGGCGCAGGGGAGGGGAGGAAGAGACTGCACTTGTCACAGCGGCAGGCAGTATCGTCATCAAGCGCTTCGAGCTCGGAGACGGCAGACACTGTGTAGCAACCATCCGGAGTGCAGATGAGCCCCAGCCGGAGGAGGCGCGCCTCGGCCGCGAGTATCTGCGCCGTGGCCATATCGCGAAATATACCTTCAGCGACATCAAGGGCGAGAGCGAAGTGATCCGCAGAGCGGTGCGCATCGCTGAACGGCTGGCGGCAACCGACATTTCCATCCTTATTTACGGAGAGTCAGGAACCGGCAAGGAGCTTTTTGCGAGCGCCATCCATGCGGCCAGCGAGCGTAGGCAGGGACCTTTCCTTGCGGTCGATCTGGGATCTCTCTCCGACGACCTCATTGAAAGCGAGCTTTTCGGCTACGAGGAAGGCGCATTTACCGGCGCAAAGAAGGGCGGCAAGGCTGGGCTTTTCGAGCTTGCAGATGGCGGCACCATCTTTCTTGACGAGATAGCGAACATTTCTCCCAAGGTTCAGCAGCGCCTGCTCCGTGTTCTGCAGGAAAAGGAAATCATGAGGGTAGGCAGTGCGGAAATCAGACACGTCGATGTACGGGTCATTGCTGCCACCAACGAAGACCTTTATGCACGCGCCTCACGCGGCCAGTTCAGGGAGGACCTCTATTTCAGGCTCAAAATGGGCTTCCTCCGCATTCCGCCGCTCCGCGAGCGCCGATCCGACATACCCCTGCTGATCAAGTGGTTTCTCCAGGTTGATGGCTGCTGCGATATCGAAGTCGATGAGCACCTCATGCGCGCGCTTGTGGACAGACCCTGGCACGGCAATGTGCGCGAACTGCGGAATACCATTACCTACCTGCTTGCCGTGCGTTCGGGCAGCAGGCTGAGCCTGGAAGAATTGCCGGATCCCGAATATTTCGAAGCCTTTTCCGAGCTCAACCAGCACGCAGACAGTACCCAGGGCCTTTCTGCCGCACCCGCTGCCCGGGGAGGTGCGGCAGCAGGTGCAGGCCTTTCCGCACTCGATGAGATCGACAGGCTCATTCTGCAGTCGATCGCCGAGAGGCGGGCACGCGGCATGCCAGCGGGGCGGGAGAGCATCGCCGCCTGGCTGGTCGAGAAGGGTGTTGCTGCGAGCCCGGGCATGGTGCGCGGCAGATGCGAGCGCCTCGAAACCATGGGCTTGCTTCAGCTCAGGCGGGGGCGGCTGGGAGCCGAACTGAGCGCGGCAGCTTTGGGATTAATTGGCTAATATGGTTGGCTATTGTGGCAAAAATTGGCAGCCAATAAAAACCAAATAAAACGAGGCGGCTATGGCAGGTGACCTGGTAATTGCCGGCGGCGGGCTCGCTGAGCACGCTTCTCGGATTTTTCAACGCTTCTGTTCGATGGCTGGAGGCATGGAGTTCAAGTTTGCCATTCTGCCTTCGGCATCCGCACAGCCCGAACAGGCCGCCAGAAAAATGAGAGCAACGCTCGAGTCACTGGGAGTGCCGCCGCACAATATCGAAATCCTTCCCATATCTCCTCTGGTTCCTGAATGGTCCCAGGGTGCATGGGAACAAAAATCAGCGCTCATTCTTGAACAGGCGGACGGCCTCTGGATAACAGGCGGGGATCAGAGCCGGATTCTCCAATGTCTCATCGATTCGGTGCGGGGCCCCAGCCCCTGCTTTGAGGTGCTCAGGCGCAGATCGTCCCTTCCGTATGCGGAAGGTGGATTGGTAGTGGGCGGCAGCAGTGCCGGCGCTGCAGTCATGAGCGATCCCATGATCTGCGGCGGTACAAGCTGGGGAGCACTGTCCCTGCCCCTGGCCCATGATCCAGGCCAGGAAGAAATCAGCGAACCTCTGTGCCTCGGACAGGGCCTCGGCCTGTTCCCGGAAGGGATCGTCGACCAGCATTTCGATACCAGAGCACGATTTGCCCGCCTCATGACAGCTGCGATGCAGGAAAGCCCCCGGCGTCTGGCATTTGGTGTCGACGAAGATACCGCTCTGATTTATGAGGGCAGTACGAGGTGCATCAGTGTGATGGGCAAAGGCGGCGTGTCGGTTATCGATACGAGGGAAGCCAGAATAGAGCAGAAGCTGCTGCGCGGCAGGATGCGCACCTGCATTTCCGGTGTGCTCTGGCACTATCTCGTCGAAGGAGATACGCTCGAGCTTGCAGAGCATATGCTTGATTTTTCCCTGAAAAAGGAAATCGCTCCCTCCGATGCGGCACTGAGGGTTCCGGGGTCGCTCTCCACAGGCCCACTCTCGCCCTATGGCGCCCTGGTCCCCTTTGCGGTGCACATGCTGTTGGACAATGATCCGCAGGTGCTGGAGCAGGATGAACTTACCGGACAGCCATGCGTGCGCGGTTTTGTGCTGGGCGGGCAGCGCGGAGACTCCACCTTTGATGGCTGGGAGCTTGACGGCTGGGAGCTTGCGCTGATCAGGAGACTTCCTGCATCGGGACAGGATCCAGCTTCATCCGATGCGGGTGGGACCGGCCATCGTGCAAGCATCAAGGACCCTGCCGCCATCTCGCGCCTCTTCCTCGACTCGGAGACGAACCGTGCTGCTTTCTGCCATGTCAGTGTGCGGCTCATCCAGATTTCGGCAATTTTCCGCTGATCAGCAAGAAAACTGGTACAGTTCCTGCATGGAAATTCCATGAAGAGGAGGCACGCATGAACGCACCACGTACTCTGATAATCGGCATCCTGATCCTCGCTGTACTTGGGTCAGCCTTGGCCCAGTCGCAGGACAGGTACTACGCGACGTATACCGCCGAGGGTTCCTCGCTGCGGTATTTCTATACCCCCGACACCACGGACCAGCGCATCGCGGCCAACACCCAGGACGGCCTTGTGGAACAGGACAGGTTCGGCAGGTTCGTCCCATCCCTCGCTGAACGCTGGGAATCGAGCCCCGACTCCAAAGTCTGGACCTTCTACCTGCGCAGGGGCATTCCCTGGGTGGATTCCAAGGGCCAGAAAACGAAGTACGAAATCACGGCTGACGATTTTGTCGAAGGCTTCCGCTATGTCGCAGATCCCAAGAACGGCATCAAGAACCTGTCCAGGGACATCCGCCGCATGATCGTTGGCCTGAATGATTACTACCTCGATCTGGTGGACATCGATTCCGGCAAGAAAAAAGACATGACCCGCCAGCAGGCCCTCGCCAACTGGAGCAAAGTTGGCGTCAAGGCACTGGACAACTACACCATCCAGTACACCCTGACCAAGCCAACACCCTTTTTCCTTTCCTTCCTCGTCATGGAGCTCTTCCTCCCTGTTGAGAAGGAATTCCTCGATTCAGTGGGCGAAAACTTTGGCATTTCCAAAGAAAACCTGCTCTATTCTGGCGCCTACTACATCGCGGACTGGCAGAGGGACAAGCAGATTGTCCTGCGTGCCAACCCTTACTACTGGGATGCGGGCAAGGTGACAGTCAAGCAGGTCTCCCTCCAGAAGATCGTCGATCCGACCATCACCCTGCAGATGTTCCAGCGAGGCGAGCTCTCCAGCGCGACACTGAATGCCGAACAGGTCAAGGCGCTTGCAGGTACCAAGTGGGCAGACTATGTCTTCATGGCTGAGCCCTCCACCGTTACCTACTGGTTTGTTCAGAATTTCACTTCTGCCAACCCCGAATTCAAGGCCTTCGTCAACAACATCAATTTCAGGAAGGCCCTCTACTACGGTATCGACCGCGTGAAGCTGAACGAGCTCGACGACCCCTACCAGCCGGCCTCCATCCTGCGCAACACCGTAGTTCCCGAGCAGGCAGCCTTCGACGAAAAGGGTATGGATTATGCGGAATATCCCGAAATCAAGGCTATCCGCGACAGGGGCAACTACTACGACAGGGCAAAGGCTCAGGATTACTTCAAGAAAGCCCTTGCTGAAGTGACGGACGGAAAGGGCAACATTAAGGGTGCCCAGCCGGCAACAGTGGACTGGAAACCCATCGCCGAGCTCAAGGTAGACGGCAAACTGCCTCTGCAGATGGTCTATGTCTACCTGCCGGGAGCGGTTGAGACCAAGCGAGCCCAGCTCTTCAAGGCCATGCTCGAGGATCTCTTCGGCAAGGAGAACATCCAGGTCACTCTGGCGCAGGTCATCGATGACATCTTCGCGGAAGCGGTCGAGCCGCGGCGATTCGACATGCTGCACGATAATTTCCGCTTCGGCTTTGCCGATCCGAGCGCACAGCTCGGCAGGCTCGTGACGGGCGGCGCGGTGAACGACGGTCAGTATTCGGATCCCGAATTCGACAAGCTGGTCGATGAGGCTTCACAGAAGACCATACTTTCCGAGCGCTTCAAGCTCTTCGCCAAGGCGGAAGCTCTCTTCCTCGACCGATGCTATGTCTATCCCTGGAGGATGGGCGGCGCGGCTTATATGCTGAGCAAGGTGGTGCCCTTCACCTATCCGCGCGGTGGATTCGGCATTACGCGCTTCAAGTACAAGGGCATGATCGTCCAGAAAGATCCAATCACCAGCGCGCAGTATGAGGAACTGAAAAAGAAATTCTACGAGGAGATGGCGCAGGCTACCTCAAAGTAGAAGGCTGGGCTGAACGCAAGACCGGGGCGGCAGTGGGGGTCGGACCTCCCACCCCGCCTCCTGTGCTCCTTCTCCGGCTTCTGGGGGAGGAGCACATGCATATATGGTGTGCAAAGGGGACTGCATGGGTTCGTACATCCTGAGAAGGCTGGGACAGTCCATGATCACGGTGGCGATCGTCGTGATCACGGTATTCCTGCTGCTGCGGCTGATGCCGAAAAGCGGCTACTTCACCCGTGAAGATTACGTCAACATGGACGAGGCGGCGCGTACTGCCTACCTCCGCTCCATGGGCGTGCTCGACGATCCGGCAACCCAGTTCGTGCGCTTCATGCGCGGAGTGTTCAAGGGAGACCTGGGACGCTCCATCTCTATCTATCCGAAATCGCCGGTGCTGGACATCATCAAGGAAAAGGCGCCCTATTCGCTGTGGTTTGGGCTTGCTGCGCTCGTGCTGAGCATGGGGCTGGGTCTCACGCTGGGTGTGCTGATGGCACGATACAAGGATGGCCTTGTCGACTCCCTGGGAACCATCTATGTCACCATTGTGCGAGCCATTCCTGGCCTTATATGGCTTTTCCTTCTCCAGCAATGGATTACTGGCCTGTTCAATTGGCCGATGGTGTTCTATGACGACCGCCCTGTCTCCTGGATCATGCCGACGGTATCGCTGTCGCTGACCGGCATCGCGTGGTACGCAATATGGCTGAGGCGCTTCATGGTGGACGAAGAGAACCGTGACTATGTCCGCTTTGCCATGGCGAAAGGTCTGCCGCGCTCCATGGTGATGCGCCGCCATGTCCTGAGGAACGCCCTCGTGCCCCTCGTGCAGTATTTTCCCCAGCAGGTGCTGTTGACCATCGCCGGTTCACTCCTGATTGAGAGCATCTACTCGATCCCGGGCATGGGAGGGCTTCTGGTCAACGCGGTGCGCCAGCAGGACAACCCCCTGGTGCAGGCGCTGGTGCTCCTCTATTCCGTACTGGGCGTGGTTGGTGTCTTCCTGGGTGACCTGCTCATGGCCGCCGTCGATCCGCGCATCAAGCTGACCGAAAAAAAAGCCAGGCTCGCGCCGAAAGGAGACCTGCCATGAGACAGAACCTTCCCGACCTGAGCCCGGAGCTCTTCCGGCCCGCCCGCTTCAGCGAGACCGAAGCGGAGATGAGCGGCTACGAGCGCTACTCGTACTGGAGAAGCACCTTCAGAACCTTTCTGAAGAGCCCTGTATCAATCGCATTGCTCGCTCTCATCCTTGTGCTGACCGCCTTTTCCTTTCTCTATCCTGTCGTTTCCCGCACTGATCCCAACGTCGTGGCGCTGGATTCTTCGCGCTGGAATCTCAAGCCCGGCGGTGCAGGAGGCATTTTCGGTACCGACGGCCTCGGGCGCGACATCTGGGCGCGGACCTGGTACGGCACGCGGACTTCGCTGCTGCTGGGTTTTGTCATAGCGCTCTTCGACGTGGGCATTGGCATGGTGGCAGGGGCGCTCTGGGGCTATGTGAAGCGCCTCGACCGCATCATGACCGAAATCTACAATGTGCTGAACAACATTCCCCAGACGGTGTTCCTTGTCCTGCTTGCCTACATCATGCAGCCGGGATTCTGGACCATTGTGGTGGCGCTCTGCTCGACCGGCTGGATCAGCATCGCGCGCTTTGTGCGCAACAAGGTCATGAGCATCCGGGATGCCGAGTACAACATTGCATCGCGCTGTCTGGCAACACCCCTGCCCCGGATGATCGTGCGCAATGTTCTGCCTTACCTGGTCAGCATTCTCATCATGGAGGCGGCGCTGACCATTCCCTACTCGATCGGCGCCGAGGTATTTCTCGGATTCATAGGCCTGGGCCTGCCGATCGAGGTGGTTTCACTGGGGAACCTTGTCAATCAGGGAAAGAACACCTTCATGCTCTATCCCTACCAGCTCACCTGGCCGACCGTGGTCCTGGCCGCGATCACGATCTCGTTCTACATAGTCGGCAACCGCTTTGCCGATGCATCCGACCCGAGGAACCATCTATGACAGGAGAAACCTTGCTCGAAGCCCGTGATGTCGTGGTGAAATTCTCTCTTCGCGGCCGGATTCTGACGGCACTGCGGGGAGCCTCGCTCGACTTGCGCAGAGGCGAAACACTGGCAGTTGTGGGTGAGTCGGGAAGCGGCAAAAGCGTGCTTGCCAAGACCTTCCTTGGAATGCTGGACCGTAACGGCAGCATCTGCGGCGGCTCCATCATGTTTGACGGCAGGGATCTCGCACAACTGCGAAAGGAAAAAGACTGGCTTGCGATACGAGGCAAACGCATCGCGATGATTTTCCAGGATCCCATGACCGCACTCAATCCGCTCAAGACCATAGGCGAGCAGATCCGCGAAGTGCTGGTCCTGCACCGCGGCATGGACCGGCGCGCCAGCCGCCTCGAAGTGCTCAGAACGCTCGAGCTGGTCGGCATCAAGGATCCGGAGCGGCGCTACAGGCAGTATCCACATGAATTTTCCGGAGGCATGCGACAGCGTGTGGTCATCGCGGCCGCGGTTGCCTGCAAACCCGAAATCCTCATCTGCGACGAGCCCACGACTGCGCTCGACGTAACCGTGCAGGCACAGATCCTCGATCTGATCAAGTCGCTGAAGCGCGAGCTGGGCATGAGTGTGCTCTTCATCACGCATGACCTTGGTGTGGTGGCGAACGTAGCGGACCGTGTCGCAGTGATGTATGCAGGTCAGGTGATCGAGCAGGGCACGGTGGAAGAAATCTTTACCGACCCGAGAGCTCCCTATACCTGGGCCTTGCTGGCATCCCTGCCCCAGCTGGGTATCAAGGGAGAGGACCTCTTTGCCATCAAGGGTACGCCGCCTTCTCTCTTCAAGGAAATCAAGGGAGATGCGTTTGCGCCGCGCAACCCGCTCGCACTGGAAGTCGATTTTGTGGCGGAGCCGCCCATTTTCCAGGTTTCGCCGACGCACTGGGCCAAGACCTGGCTGCTCGATCCCAGAGCACCAACCATCGAGCCGCCGCAGTCTGTCATCAGACTGAGGGAACGCCTCAAGGCTGAGCTGGCTGAACGCCAGCGTCCGGCTGAGGCGGGGCGGGAAAGGGCGGGCAGGGAAAGGCAGAAAGGAAGCGCATCATGAGCCAGCCGATACTTTCCGTACGAGGGCTTTCCGTGGATTTCGGCGAAGGGAGGCATCGCTTCCGCGCCGTCAACAAGGTTACCTTTGATATCTATGAAGGCGAAACACTCTCGCTGGTGGGTGAGTCCGGCTCAGGCAAGACAACCATCGGCAGGGCTATTATGCGCATTCATCCTGTCTCCGAGGGCGAAATCCTCTTCAGAGGGGAGCGGATCAGCGGCCCGCTGTCTTCCAGGGAGGAGCGCAGGGTCCGCCAGCGCATCCAGATGATTTTCCAGGATCCCATGGCCTCGCTCAACGAAAGGGCAAAAATTGACTATATCGTGTCCGAAGGGCTCTACAATTTCCGCCTCTTCTCCAGCGAGGAAGAACGCAAGGGCAAGGTTGAAAAGGCCCTGCGCGATGTGGGGCTTCTGCCCGAGTTCGCCTCCCGCTTTCCGCACGAATTTTCGGGCGGCCAGCGCCAGCGCATCGGTATCGCCAGGGCTCTGGTGATGGAGCCGGAACTGCTGGTTGCGGATGAGCCCATTTCCGCCCTTGATGTCTCGATCCGTGCCCAGGTCATCAATCTGCTCAACAAGCTCAAGCGCGAGCGGCATCTGACCTATCTTTTCATCGCCCATGACCTTTCGGTGGTGCGCTTCATTTCCGACAGAATCGCGGTGATTTTCGGCGGGCGTCTGGTCGAGCTTGCGGAGGCGGAGACCCTGTTCCGCACTCCCCTGCATCCTTATACGCGCGCCCTGCTCTCGGCGGTTCCTGTGCCCGATCCTGCCATTGAGCGCAATAAACAGCTCGTGATCTATGATCCCTCGGTCCATCGGTATGGGGAAGAAGCGCCCCAGTGGATCGAAGCCGAGCCGGGGCATTTTGTCCTAGGGACGCCGCGCGAGATCGAGCGCTGGTTCCAATCCTAATGCGCAAAGTATAGCCCCTCCGTCCCCTCAAAAAGCCAGCTCATGCAATGTTGCCGCCGGACCCAAAATGCGCTACAGTACGAAACATCTCCTACTGAACGAAAGGAACTCAGCATGGATATTCTGGTCATTGGCGGCGCCGGCTACATTGGCAGCCATGTGGCGCGCTATTGTGCCGATCGCGGCATCCATGTCGATGTGCTGGACAACCTCTCCACCGGTACGCGCGACAACCTCTTTCCCGATTATGGATTCTTCGAAGAAGACATTCTGAATTATCAGGCCCTTCTGCGCGTCATGAAGCGCGGCTATTCCGCCGTCGTGCACCTCGCCGCCGCCAAGGCAGCCGGCGAATCCATGCTAAAGCCCGAAAAATATTCGGTACAGAACCTGACCGGGACCATCAACATCCTGAACGCCGCCTGCGAGGCAGGCATCCCGCGCATTGTCTTTTCATCCTCAGCCGCGATCTACGGAGAACCCAAGTATCTTCCTATCGACGAAGAGCACCCGAAAGAGCCCGAAAACTTCTATGGCTTCACCAAGCTGGAAATAGAGCGCCTCCTTGGCTGGTACGACAGGCTCAAGGGGCTTAAGTATGCCGCACTGCGCTATTTCAATGCCGCTGGCTACGACCCCGAAGGCAGAGTCTGCGGGCTCGAGCGCAACCCCGCAAACCTGCTTCCTGTCATCATGGAAGTTGCGGTCGGCCTAAGGCCGCAGATCGACGTGTTCGGCACCGACTATCCCACTCCCGACGGTTCTGGCGTGCGCGATTACATCCATGTCACCGACCTTGCAGATGCCCATTATCGCGCGCTCCTCGCACTGGTGGACGGAAAGGACAGCTTTTCTGTCAACCTCGGTTCAGAGCGGGGCCTTTCGGTCCTCGAAATGATCGATGCTGCACGCAGGATTACCGGCAAGCCCATTCCTGCACGCATAACCGGCCGCCGCCCCGGCGACCCTGCAACGCTCATCGCTTCCAGCACCAGGGCGAAAAGCCTGCTCGGCTGGGAAGCGCGCTATTCCGACCCCGAAACCCTTATCGCCACGTCGTGGCATGCATATTCCAAGAAATATCGGCACGCACAGTAAAGGACCGACCACCATGACCGATCGCGAAGCTATTTCTGCATTCATCGAAAGATCTGACGAAGGTATCATCGAGCTCGAAACCCTGCTCACCTCCATTCCCGCCCTCGCCCCCGAATCGGGCGGCATCGGAGAAATTGAAAAAGCCAAAGCCCTGGAGCGATGGCTCCGTCAGCAAGGCATTACCGACATTGTGCGCTACGATGCTCCTGACCCCCGGGTTCCCTCGGGCATCCGGCCCAACATGGTTGCGACCATAAGGGGGGCTCGAACCGACGCGCCTCTCTGGATCATGTCACACCTCGATGTCGTGCCCGAAGGCGAACGCAGCCTCTGGGCGAGCGACCCCTGGACCGTCGTCGCCAGAGACGGCAAGGTCTATGGCCGCGGTGTGGAAGACAATCAGCAGGGCCTTGTGTCCTCGGTCTTTGCTGCACTCGCCTTCGTCAAGAACGGCATCATGCCTCAGCGTACCATCAAGCTCCTCTTTGTGGCGGATGAGGAAGTGGGCTCGACATATGGCATTCAGTACCTGCTTGCCCACCACTCCCTTTTCGGCAAGGACGACCTCATCATCATTCCCGATGGCGGTTCGCCCGACGGCACCGAGATTGAAGTGGCGGAAAAGAATCTCTGCTGGCTCAAAGTGATTACGAAAGGGAAGCAGACCCATGCGGCCATGCCGGACAAGGGCGCCAACGCCTTCCTGGCGGCCAGCGACCTCGCCCTGCGCATCCATAGGCTAGAAAAGACGCTGTTCACCGCGCGGGACCCCCTCTTCAATCCCGACCGCAGCACGGTCAACCCGACAAAGAAGGAAGCGAATGTTCCGAACGTAAATACCATTCCGGGCGAAGACGTGTTCTATGTCGACATGCGGCTTCTGCCGGTATATCCCGTAGCCCTCGCGCTGAAGGAGATAGGCATGCTCGCGCGCGCGGTGGAAGCCGAATACGGCGTCCAGGTCTCGCTCGAAGTCGTTCAGCAGAACGAATCGAGGGCAACGCCCGCCGATGCGCCGGTGGTGAAGCTCCTTGCGGATGCGGTACGCCAGGTTTACGGCGTGGAAGCCAAGCCGATCGGCATCGGAGGCGGCACGGTGGGCGCCTACCTGCGCAAGGCCGGCTTCGACTGCGTTGTGTGGTCGCGCATGAACGAAACGGCACATCAGCCGAACGAGAATGCCGACATCGCCAACATCAAGGGAGATGCAAAGGTTTTTGCCGAGCTGGCGCAGCGCTAGCATAGCGGGTAGCGGACCCGTGGGCAGGCCTCGAGCCCCGGGAGCGGGCTCCAAGCCCCAGGCTCGAGCCCCGGTCCCCTCACTTTGCAGGGATCTTCAGCCTCTGGCCAATGCTCAACACGGAATTGAGCGAAATGCCGTTCAGCTCTGCAATCGCTTTGGCCGTTGTGCCAAACTGCCGGGAGATACCATACAGAGTGTCGCCCTTTTTTACTGTGTAGAGCGTATGCTGAACAGCGGTAGTGGACGCCGCGGCGGATTTCTGCAAGGGCTGGAGCGACAGGGGGATCATGAGGGTCTGCCCTATTTTGAGCCTGTCGGGATTGAGCCCCGGGTTCACTTTTACGATCATCGATATCGATACGCCGTAACGGCGCGAAATTGCGGTCAGCGTATCGCCCTGGATTACCTTGTAGACCTCGTATCGCACCATGGGGATGGAAGGATCGGAGAGGACTGAGCGAACCTGCTCCGCCTTATCGGCCGGCACCTTGAGCAGGTGGGCATCGACCGGCGGAGTGATGGTATAATGCAGTTCGGCATTGGCAAGGCTGAGCGTTTCCATCGGTATTTCAGCTTTGGATGCCAGCAGTCTGAGGTCGACCTGCCGGTCGAGGGGCACCGTCTCCCATTGCATTGAAGGCGCTTCGGGCAGAGGAAGCTCGTACAGTTCCGGATAGCGCAGAATCGAGGCTACCGCCAGGAATTTTGGCACATAATCAAGCGCCTGCTTCGATATGAGCCCATTATCGTACAAATGCCAGAAATCCTTGTCCCCGCCTGCCCGGCTTACCGCCCTCGTTACTGCACCGAGCCCTGCATTGTAGGCCGCAATGGCCAGAGGCCAGTCCTGAAGCGCCTTATAGTTGTCCATCAGCTTTTTCAGGGCAGCATCAGTACTCTTCATGAAATCGCGCCGTTCGTCGACCCATTCAGTGATGCTGAGCCCGTATCCCTTGATCGAATTCTGCATGAATTGCCAGATGCCAGTGGCCCCGCTGCGCGAAACCGCGAAAGGCGAATAGGCGGATTCGATGAAGGGAAGATAGGCGATTTCCGCCGGAAGGCCGTACTCCTGAACCTTTGCCTTGATATAATCGAGAAATGGAACGGCCCTCTGCATTACATTTGCCAGAATCTTGCGCCCGGTCGCACTCAGGTAGTATTTGCGATATTTCTCGAACAGCTCATGCCCCCAGGGCATGGGGATGTCGTACTGACATATTCTGGCCCGCTCTTCCAGACTCATTTCCACCGTGGTTTCGCTGAGCGCTTCGATGGCGGAGAGATCCTCTTCGACGAAGGCATCGGGCATCAGCGCTTCCTGGTTTTCCTGGACCTCCTGTATCTCCGGGCTGGCCTGGATTTCCTGGACTGCTTCGGCAGTTCCCGCAAGTGTTGTCTCTGTTGACTTCGCGGATGAAGCCTGAACAGGTATTTCCGCGGTGCCCCGGAATGGTACCAGAGCCAACAGCAGAAGCGCGCACGCTATTCTGAAATAGGTCATTGAAGCTTTTCTCCAAAGTAGATACCGGCCCATTCCCAGTTTCCATGAATCCTGGGATCGGCCGGAAAGTAGATCCTGCGGAAACAGAGATACCACACCGGTATGTATCCCGTCCACCCGGAGGTGCGCAGAAAGGCCTCGTTCTCGTTGATCTGGGGATCGAGCGCGGAGGCAACCTGGATGGGTCCCCTCGTCATGAAATTGCTGAAATTGAACAATACCGACGAATTTGCCTCTTCCGCTCCCTCCTTGTACCAGGACATGGCGAAAAAGCCCGCTTTCGACATGTATTTTCGGAGCGAAGAGGCGGAGCGCGCCATAATGGCCTTACGTATGCCTGCTACGAGTTCGTTCAGGTCGCGGTATGTCCAGTCTTTCGGGCTGTCGTTGAATTCGACGATTTTTCTTGCCTGGGCGAAGGCATCGGGATAGCCGGGCACCGAGACGCCGAAATAGGAAAGAAAGCGGCGATATTCTTCAATGGCTGCGACCCACTGCCCAAGCTTTTCGTATTCTTTCGCGAGCAGGAAGTGATAGGGGCCGGTTTCTTCGGCATCGGGAAAGCGCCGGATAAATTCGCGGTACCAGGTGACTTTCTTTTCCGGCGGAAGGCCGCCCGCAAGGAGCCTGGCAAGGCAGATGCGGTGGATGGATACACCGTCTACCGAACTGTCGGGAAGCGTCTCGATGATGCGCTCATAGAAGATTCTGGCTATCGGCGCACCGCCCATGGATTCATAGACCCCCGCTGCGGAAAACAGATACCATGGTTCATAAGCATCGTGTTCATCCGCGAGACTGGTCAGAAAGCGGGCTGCCTGGGCTTTCTGACCGTCGGCTATGAGAATGGAGCTGATGCGGCGTGCAGCCAGCATACGCTGGAGGGGGTAATAGCCGCTTTTTTTCAGACTTCCGGAGGAGATGATGGAAAGCGCGGTGTCCAGTTCCTTCTGCAGTGCTCTATCCGAAACGGTGAATCGATACCGGGGGCCGAGGAGGTCCGTGATGCGCTCAACATCGCAGGAGACGAAAAGCGCTGCAAGAACAACCGCAAGCGAAGCGGCACGCAGTATCGTGAACTTCATCGGCCTTACCCTAGCATGCAGATAATTCGGTGAACAAGGGCTCGTATTTATTGCATGATATGCCGATATGAATTAGTATTCCGATGATGAAATACATCAGGACCATTCAGCGCCCTACGCGACTTTTCTCGATTTCGCGCATTGCGTGTCGTACTGCGCTGTGCCTCGTCATGCTGATCATGCCGGCCATCTTGCCTGCACAGCAGACCCTTCCCAAACCCGATGCCGAAACCCTGAAAAAAACCGTCTCCCAGACTTCAGAAATCGAAAGGCTCATCATCCGGGCGACTCCGGCTTCTCTTGCTGAAGCTCGAAGCCGCATTGCCGCGTCCACTGTCATCGCGGCGCCCGACAGCTCAGCTCTCCATGCCATCATTCGCGGCATCGAGCGCACGGTATACGGCTCCTCAGGTGCAGTCCCCTCCGGGGCTCAGGCTTCTGCCCGCTTCGAAATTCCGGTATCGGCTGAAGGCGCTGACAGAAAATATATCACATGCCTGGTCGCATTGGCCGACGTTTCGGCCGGGAAAATTCCCGCGGTACTCGCGTTGGAGCCTGCAAGCGCCCTTTCCGAGCTGATCGGCATGCTGGTGTTCTTCTCGAGCACCAGGGCCGAAATCCGTACCCATGCTCTTTCGGCAATTCCCAGGTTCTCTTGTTTCGATGTGGTATCGATAATTCCGCATCTCATCCTCGGGATCGATGCCTTCGACGCGAAACGCTACCTCGATGCCGAGCGCCATTTCTCAGCGGCGCTTGCAATCGATCGGACGGTCGAACCGGCTGTCTGTGGCTTTGCGCGGACAGAATTGGCACTGGGCAAACCGCAGGCAGCAAAGGAAGCGATGGATGTGCTCTGTTCCGAAAACGCTCTGAACAGCATCAGCCAGGATTTCCGGGCATACTATGGGATTGCGCTGTATCAGCTGAACCAGATCCTGGATGCGGAGCCCTGGCTGGAAGAAGCGCTGAAGCAGAATCCAGGCAGAACCGACGTGCTGATTCCGCTGGCACATGCCGCTCTGCAGAGGATGGATTATCCATTGGCTGCACGTTATCTAGACCAGGCCTATCGTACATATGCACAGGACCGTTCGTGGCTTCTGGCAAAGAGCCAGCTTGCGCTGGAAAACGGACGGCCCTCGGATGCCGAACGCTATGCCCGCAGTGCTGTCAAGCTTGATTCGCGCGACCCGGTAGCGCTTTCGTATCTTGTGCGTGCGCTCGAAAAAAGCGGGGACGACAAGAGCCGTTCCGAAGCGATGATGGTTGCAGAATCCGTCCTTGCGTACGTGAGAGACTCTGCGGACAGTTCCTTAAGTCCGCTCGAACAGGCTTTGCGTTCACAGGCCGAGCGCGAAGCATTGCGTTTTCTCATCAGCGAAAGCTACCGGAGGCAAGACTGGCTGAAGGCGGCTCAGTACTACCAGCAGGCGGGAGGAATTCCGCTCGATCGTGAAATGGTGGCAGCCATACTTCGAAAATCCGGCAATGTGGAAGAAGCCATACGATTTACCACCGACTGGAAGAATCAGGAACCAAATTCGGAAAAGGCTGTCGAAGCCTGGCTTAGAAGCCTTGCTCTGCAGACAGGGGGCAGTTATGCTTCTGCCAGTACGCGGACAAGTGATGCAGGCAGCGGGCTCGGCATTGCCCTCAGCGCTCTCGGCAGTTTGAAGGGCGAATCGGGGAATTCCCCTCTGCTTGATATTGTGGTGAATTTCATCGCCGCTCCCTACTCCAGGGAACTTAAATCCTTCCTTTATTATCTGGCTGCATCGCTCAATACCGAGGAGTCCCGCAAGATCGAGCAGCTCAAGAATGCGCTTGCGGAGCGTGCCGACAATGTTGAAGCCCTCGTCCTGCTCGCGGAAATCTATGCAAACCGCTACTTGCGTCAATTCGACCTCAGCGACACTTCCAACCGCGACAAGGCACTGCGCTATATCAGCATCGCAAAATCCTTCAATCCGAAAGACCTTGAGCTTGTTGCGCGAATCGAGCAGATCGAGTCGAAGCTCAAATAGCGGGACCGCACATGAGCCGCCTCGCCAGCGCAAATCCGAAAGTCCATCCCGATCCGTCCATTGCCTGCTTCCTTGAAGAGATTTACGCCGAGTGCAACAGGCCGGAGCGCCTTGCACTCGATCCTCTCGCAGTAGTGAAAGAGTACCGGAACCATGCAGATCTCGAGGTTGCCGGGCTGGTGTGCTCCACGCTCGCGTTTGGATCGGTTACCCAGATTCTCAAGGCCTGCCGCACTGCACTTGAGCCGCTGGGGGTGCACCCCGCACAGACGCTTGCGGACATGAACCCCGAAGAGATGGCTCGTGCCTGGGGCCAGTTCCAGCACCGTTTCTGCTTTCCTCGAGACATGATCGCTCTCATGGGCGCCATTCAAAAGGCGAGGGGGAAATTCGGCAGTCTGGAGGGGCTTTTCATGTCCTGCATGAAGAGAGAACAGAATTCCGGTCTGGCAGGGGCGGCTTCGCTGTTCGTACGTGCAATGAGGGAATATGCAGGCTCGCTGAGGCAGAGTCTTCTTCCGGACCCGGCAGACGGTTCGGCGTGCAAGCGCCTCTTTCTCTTTTTCCGGTGGATGGTACGGCGTGACGCCATCGATCCGGGGCCCTGGACTGGTATGGACCCTGCCTGCCTTATCGTGCCGATGGACACCCACATGGCGCGGACCTGCCGCTCCCGTCTTGGCTTTCTGCCGGACAGCGCGCCTTCGAGGCTCTCGAGCCCGAACCTGGACGATGCCCTGCGGGTGACCATGGCATTCCGCATGTATGCGCCGCATGATCCTGTCAAATACGATTTTGCCCTGACGAGGCCCGGCATCGATCCACGGCCGGGAGACGAGCGCTTCGGCTGTCTGTAGTGCGTCTTACATTGACAATTGGGCGCGCCTTATGCTACTTTATGCGAGCTCCAGCGGAGCATAGACGGGCAATAGCGCAGGTGGTTAGCGTACAAGTCTGGGGGACTTGGGGTCGCCAGTTCGAGTCTGGCTTGCCCGATGCAGAGCAAGTTGTTGCATGGCAACAGCTTGCTCTTTTTTTGTCTGCATTGGCCGGCAATTGCCTGCCCATATGCAGGCTTCGTGACACCAGCCGATGCCCCCTTCGGCCCTCGCCTAGCCCTCGTTCTGATTTTTGATATGCACATCCATTTGAGGATAGGGAATCTCGATACCCTCTTCCGCAAAGCGCTTGTGGATGTCCACCAGCATTGAATTGCGAAGGTCGAGCAGTCTGGACTGCTCGAACCAGACTCCGAACAGAATCGAAATACCCGACTCTCCAAAATTCTGGATCATGATGAGAGGAGCTGGATTTTCGAGCGCAAACGGATTGCGCACAGCGATCTGCTCCAGCAGTGCCTTGACCTTTTCGAGGTCGCTCCGGTAGGACACATTGAGCGTGATGTCCAGCCGGCGGATCGGAAATCGCGTGATGTTCGTGACATTGGTCTTGATGATGGTCTCGTTCGGGATACGCACAAAGCGGTTGTCGAAGGTCTGTATCTTGATGGAAAGCAGATCGATGGACATCACGGTGCCGGTAATGTCCCCGGTCTGGATGACGTCCCCGATCTGGAATGGCTTTTCGGAAATAAGGAAAAGCCCGCTGATGAGATTCGATACCGATGTCTGCGCCGCAAAGCCTATGGCGATGCCCGCAATTCCCGCAGCGCCGAGGAGGGCAGACAGGTCCACACCTGCCGCCCTGAGCACGGTTGCAGCAGCGATGACATAGCCGGTATAGCGTATCGCTTTGCGGATAAGAACGGCCCGCGGCTCCGGCATTGTCCTGCGCAGCGCCTTGATGACGAGAATCTGCAGTATTCTGAACAGTAACAGGATGAGGGCAGCGGCCAGGGCAGTCCCAATGGCCCTGTTCCAGAATTCGGGCGTAAGGGCTTGTTCGAAAAAGTCGGAAAGCGATTTCGGCAGTACAATTCCATCCATCGGCACGCTCCTCGGTATTCCTTACAGGCCTGCAATGGCCTTCAGAAAACTCACGCCCCTCCGGACAAGGACTTCGCTCAGCCCTGGGTGAGGGGCTGAGCGTACTTTGGGCAAACCGCGATAGGCTTTGTCATCGATGCTGGTTTGAAGAGAGCCATCGGCAGTACCGACCACGACGACGGTGTCGGACACCACCATGTCATCTTTCAGATATAAATTGATCAAGTCGGTATAGATTGCCATTCGTTTCAAGTCGATAGCTTCTTTCGAAAGGTTTCGGACTACCATTCGGCACTGAACCAGGGAGCGGCAGGAAAGGTAGCGGCTCGAGCCAGCCAAAGAATCATCGCCCGATCTGCCTTCGTTTTCGTTGTGGCATTCAGGGTCGAGCTCGAGCGGCAGTGAGAGGCAGAGGCTTCCGGCTGTCTTGTCGCCGAACCATGTCAGCCCTGTGGTGAAGGGTGACGATTCGAAGAGTATCTGCCCGCCTTCGATTTCAAAGCGCACAAGGGGCGGCAGGGCAATGGTAAACCAGGCTTCTGCTCCGGGCAGTATGCGCACATCGTTCCGTGCGGATACGAGGTAGGGCATATCGCCAAGGCGCGGCCTGAGAGCCACCTTCCTGCCCGGCCCCACCGCAAAGGATATGGGCAGATGTTCGGGCGCTTTTGCCGGCTCAGGACCTGAAGCGCCGGGCTTTATCTGCTTGAAAGAGACAGGAGAGACTGCAAGGCGCCATTCTTCGCCGTTCTTGCGCAGCCAGGCCGTGGCTCCATCCAGCTTCCAGCGGTACCAGCGCTGTTCTTCGGGTTCAAAGTACTCCCACATGCCCTCATGATACTACAGAACCCATGGCAGCGGGAGAGGCGCGCTCGATATCAGGACAGATATGCCGCCTGTGCAGCCGCAACTGCCGCTCCATGCTCAAAGCGGAAGCCCGCCTTTGCGAAGCCACGTTCGATCGCACCAAGGGTGGCCAGAATTTCGCCAGTATCGCTCATGCCCATGTGCCCTATGCGGAAATATCTGGTCTTGATCGCAGGATGCAGGCCGCCTGCAAGTGTCGCTCCTTCTGCGGCGATGTGTGCAAGCACGCTTGCATCGATACCTGCGGGGTACCATGCAGCGGTCAACGTGTTGGCATAGAGCTCGGGCCTGGCCGGAACAAAACCGAGGCCCATAGCCGAAAGTCCGGCTCGGAATGCGCGGGCACTGCGAGCATGTCGCTCGAATCGGGATTCCATGCCTTCTGCGAGAATCTGGCCCAGACTTACATTGAGCGCGCGGACAAGATTGACCGGGGGAGTGCCGAAATAGGCAGGCTTCCTCGCTTCGTACGCTTCCATGACGGGGAGCCAGTTGGCCCAGTCGGCATAGTAGGAACGCACTGGATGCCTGCGGGCCTTGAAAACCTCGACTGCCTTCCTGCTGGCGACCAGAAGCGCAAGTCCGGGCGGCACGCCGATTGCTTTCTGCGAGGCGGTGAGCGCGATATCGACGCCCCATTCTTCCATGCGCAGCTCCTCACCGCCTACTGCGCAGACGCCATCGACAAGCACGAGGGCTCCTGTCTCGCGCGCAGCGGCTGCGAGGGCACGGACATCGGCGCGGCAGCCGGTGCTGGTGTCGACATGGGTAATGCTCAGGATCTTGTACGGCACAGCCCTGAGCATGGTGCGGACTGCTTCCACCGAGGGCAGGTCGCCTACCTCGCTCTTTGCAATATCGACCTCCGCGCCATGCAGCCGGAAAATATCTGCCATGCGGTCGCTGAAATAGCCGGTATGGACCACGAGAACCCGGTCTCCTGGTTCGGTGATGTTGGCAGCTGCAAGCTCCATGGCGAAGGTACCGGAACCCGCAACGGCGAAAGGCTGGCCGGAAGGTGCCAGCCAGACTTTGCGCATTTTTTCGAGCGCCTGGCCAAATAGCTCGATGAATTGCGGATCGACATGACTCAGGGTGGGGATGGCCATCTCTGCCAATACTTCCTGCGAGAACTCTATGGGACCTGGGATCATGAGTAGTCTTCTGCCTTTCATTGTGCTCTCCTGAATAAAGATATCAAAGATGATATGTATCAAGTGTAGCGCAGGCAGAGACGGGCAGGCAATACGACAGCTGAAGGGCAGCGCACGAATGAAAGCGGTTATGCGTGCCTCCAGCCGCGCCTTTCCTCATGCATGGCCATCACTATCAGTGAAGATATTCAGTGTGATCTACCAGATTGCCGGCGAGATATGCAGAAACCGCTTCATCGATGGTATTCAAGTCGGTCACGATGGGCCTGATGCCAGCATTGCGCAAGGAAGCATAAGCCCCCGCTCCCATGCCGCCAGCAATGAGCACTTCGCAGTCGGATATGGCCTGAGCCATCCGCGCATGGCGATCCTGCGATACGGCGTCGAATCCATGGGCTTCTTCCCCATGGTGCTCATGGTGCTCATGCTGGCCTGCAAACTGCGCATGTCCCAGCTTATCGCGCATTTCTTTCGAAACGACCTTGCTGTTTTCAATCGTGACAACGGCGTAGTAAAGAGCTCTTCCGAAATGCCTGCTGATGCTTGTTCCGTCATCCGAAACGATTGCGATCTTCGTGTTCATACACATCCTCTCTTTTGTGGGATTTTCCTGGCTATTGAAGGTTTCCGGCTCCTGCGCAGCCCATTCCTGGAGCACCGTGCGCGCCTCGCTGCAGCTGTTGTCTTCGATGCGCAGAGTGCGTCCCTGGAGAATCGCCGCTGCGACCTTGCGCCGGGCCGATTCGATGATTCTGCCAAATGTCTGGCGCGAAATGCCCATATTGCGTGCCGCATCTTCCTGGTACATCCCTTCAAGGTCTGCATAGCGGAGAGCTTCTGCCTCGTCCGGATAGAGAATGATTGCCTCGCTGTCGAGTGCTTCTGAGGCCGGGCAGCCTGTCGGCACTCCGGATCCCCTGTCCACACAGGGCCTGAAGGTTCGGCTGGCAATTCTTGTTCTGATAAGGCGCCTGCAGAATGGTCTTGGCATGGGCTGTTTATGACCTTGCCTGGTTCTGTGTTGCAGCTAGCGCCAATTCCACTTCTGTGGCGAGACTCTCGGCTTCTTTCTGAGCCTGCGGGCTCAGTGTTACCCAGCGGAGAGAGCGAACCTGTGCGAACTCCTTGCGCCATGGCAGGCGCCCCAGGAGTGGAACTTCCATCCGCGAGGTGCTTTCCGAACCATCGTCGAAGAGCGTTACTGTTTCGCCGCAGTGGGGGCAGACCATGGAGCGCATGTTTTCTACGACACCGAGAACGGGAGTCTTCAGCATCGAAGCCATGCGGATTGACTTGCGGACGATCATCGATACGTAGTCCTGCGGGGTGGCGACGACCACAATGCCCGCGAAGGGGATGGTTTGGAATGCGGTGAGTGAAACGTCCGAGGTTCCTGGAGGGAAATCGATGATGAGGTAGTCGAGTTCGCCCCATATGGTATCGCTCCAGAACTGCTCGATCGCCTTGGCGAGCAGCGGGCCGCGCCAGATAACCGGCTCGTCTTCACGCTCGTTGAACAGATTGATGGAGATCGCCTTGATGCCTTCTTCGTTTTCGATGGGGAAGAGGTGTTCTCCGTCCGACTCGGCACGGAAACTGTCGATGCCAAGAAATCGCGGGATGCTCGGTCCGGTAATGTCGGCATCCAAAATTCCGACGCGCATTCCGCGGGCTGCAAGGGCCTGTGCCAGGAGGGTAGCGACCATCGATTTGCCTACGCCGCCCTTGCCGCTGACCACGCCGATAACCCGCTTGATCGCAGGATTAAGCTTCTTTTCGGGAACAAGACTCATGGATTACTCCTTGATTGTGAGCATATGCTCAAAACTACCACCATGGAGAGGAATAGTCAATTCCAGCGCATGGTCATGGAGCGCGGGCAACACAAATGCAGTACATGTCTTTTCCTGCATCAAATGGCTTGAGATTCCAGCCTGAATACCAATCGATTCGTTCAAAGCCCCTTTCGGAGAGCAAGGCCTGCAGGCTCCGGGGTGAAAGAGGATACAGCACGGTCCTGTCTTCATGGATTTCGCACTCGATTCGAAGTCTTGTTACAAAGGAAAGCGATTCAGGCATAGGCCCCTGTTCATAGCGTCTGCTGAATCGAACATTGCCAGCACTTATATCGGGGAATACGAAGCCCGGTCCAATATCGGGCCTGTCATAGTTAAGCGTCTGGATTATGAAAGGAGCACTTGGCTTGAGCATGGACTTGATATCGTTGAAAAACCGGGATCGGGCGGAAGGTTCGAGATGGGGCAGGGTGTTTCCGAGGCAGACAATGGCATCGAAAAAAGCAGAAGGTCTGCCATCGATTTTTTCGGCAAGAACTGGCAGAATCTGATGTTCTGCAATCGACAGGGCATTCTGCATTCGGCCGGTGATGACATGCGCCCCAGCCCGCTCTGTCATTGCCGGCTCAATCTCGATACCCAAGGCTTCCCAGCCTCGACTGCGGAGCGCCCGTACCAGGCTGCCATTGGCCGCGCCGAGATCCAGCAAGACTGGAGGGCTTGTCGCTATCTTTGCTGTCAATGCTTCGAGCGCGGCAATGCATTCAGGATTGAGCGGAAAAAGCATATCGTAGACCGAAGCCATCGCCGAATAGAGTGTATCCATATGTCTTTCAGCGCAAGGGAACATAGCTCAGATTCCACAGCACCACTTCATAGGGGCCCTGTCCCATGGGGGCTTTGCCCTGAAAAGTCCAGAAATTGATGCGCAGACGCGCGCGTCCGGGGTCCGGCACCTGATCCGTATAGCGCCAGCGGACTTTTTCCTTTCCGTCCGCAAGGACCAGGAACGTTACTGCCCCAGGTTCCCATTTCATCTCGAACGTGAGAACCTCGCCCGCCGGCAGATAGAAGGCATGCTGATTTCCTTTCCTGTCATAGGGCTGTATGGTAAACCAGCCGCAGGGGTTTGAGGGATTTCCCCATTTGGAGATTTCGATGTCAATTTCACGGTTGTATGCATCGAGGGCACGAACATCCCAGGTGAAAAAGCCGAATACGAGGTTTGGATCCAGCGATCGAAGTTTCGATGCCTCCATATCGAAGCGGTAAGTGCCGTAGCCTGTATCGCGGCGTGCGGCGATTTCGGAACCGGTCCAGACTCCACCCCGCTGTTTGACAGAGAAATGCAGCTTTCCCTGGGAATCGATCCACACCTGATCCGGCGCATTGCTGAAGGTGGTGGGGCCTGGGGCGCTCGGGCCGGCGGTCTGCCGGATGCTCCAGCTCATGCCGGCAAATTCGATGCTGCGAGTCTGTGCCCAGCTAGCCATGGGGGACAGGCAGAATGTCAGCAGCGCCAGAAAAATGAGAAGGCTCGGCTTAATGTGCGCTGGCGCAGGGGCAGATGCAGTCCGGTTCAGCACTGTGGTGTATGAAAGGCAGGTTTTCATCCTACTTCCCTCCATCCGAAGCGCTCTCTGAATTTGCGGAACAGGCTGGACCAGTCGGTCTTGCGGTCAAAGAAGTTCTTTGTTGCTGTATATCCTGATTCATAGAGCATGCGGTATCGATCGTCGCCGGCTTCGATATCGAAGTCCGTAGAGCGAACTCCGCAGTCGTCGATGAACACGGTCCTCTGCAGATTCCTTTCGCTGTTCATGGTGAGGTGTTCCTGCACCAGAAGAAGGCTTTCGAACAGCGCACTGATGTAGTCGATCATTGAGTTGACCGGCTTGTACTCGGTCCTTTCCGGCGAGGTGAAGATAAAAAAACCGAGCGTCTCTTCGTTGGTGCCGTTGTGCTGGATACGGCCGAATCGCGGCTCGTCGAAAAGGCTGACAGGGTAGTTCCACATGATGCCGCCGTCGGCGTAGATCTGCGGGCTGGCCGTTCCTGGGTACTGATATTCGATCGCTTCGAAGAAGAGGGGGATGGACATGGAAATCCGCACGGCAAGGGCAACTTCCATGTCCGGCGTGGTTTCGAAGGAGAACACTCGTGCGGTCCTGTGGGTGATATCCGTTCCCGTGATGAAAAGATCGAGGAAGTCCTGCCTGTCCCGGTGGATGTCCCGATTGCGGAAGTCAGCGAAGGTATAGGCGTCCTTTCTTACCAAAAAGCGTTCCGCGATGATGTCCCTGAGCCAGTGATAGAAATAATCACTCGAGTACCAGCCTTTTTCCTGTACCAGGCGCATCGAGCACTGCAGGTTCTTGAAAACCGAGAGCTCCCGATAGCGTTCGCGCAATGCCAGAATCCTCGAGGTGGTCTGCGCAGGCATCCGTGCATCTTCTTCGGCAGGTACTTTTCTGAAATCGAGGCTGTCGGCAAGCCGCCTGAGGTCTTCATAGCTCGATGGATTGAGTGCGACGCCCAGCGCGGTGATTGCGCCGGCTGAAGTCCCTGCGACACGTTCCACATGCCGCATCATGCCCTGTTCATAGAGATAGCGGAGCGCGCCGAGATAGGCAATTCCGCGAACTCCGCCGCCCTTGAATACCAGATTGCGGTACTTTGCCATGGTTTTCTCCCAGCCCAATGGTACTCCAGCTTCGTTTCCCGGTCGAGCCAATCTTCAATATTGTACGTCGCCCTTTCTCATGATACTCTGTGTATCAGAATTATGGCAGCATTAATGACCAGGCGTCAGGAGCAGGCTCAGCGCACCCGGAAGACTCTCTTTGAATGTGCCCTGAAATTATTCAGGGAAAAGGGCTACAATGACGTTACCGTAGACGATATCACCCAGGCTGCGGGCACAGCCAAGGGCACTTTCTATACCTATTTCAGAACCAAGAGCGACATCATCATCGAAGAGTTCCGGACCATCGACCAATTCTACCAGAAGCATCAGCGCAATCTCTCCCGCTACGACACTGCAGAGAAAAAGATCCTCGCTTTCGTCAGGGCGCAGATGCGCTATGTGCGCGACAAGGTCGGCCTCGAGATGCTAAAAATTCTCTATGCCAACAATATCATTGAGCCTGGTACCGAAAAGATACTCATTGATACCGGCCGTTTTCTGCACGACCTGGTAAAGTCAATCATCGAGGAAGGCCAGGCACGCGGCGAATTCCGTACCGATGTACCGGCCGACAGGCTTGCGCAATTGTTCAACCGTTCATTCCGTTCGGTGTTTCTGGATTGGGCAATCTCGAACAACGGCTTCGATTTGGTCAAGGAAGGCATGGAATTCTGCAGGATCATGGCCCTTCCCATGCTGCAGCACAAACCTGTCCAGACGAAATCAAATCATCTATCTGTTTGATGAGTTTTTGTTGACAGACTTAAAAAGCGGATGTAAGCTTCTAGGTGACCGTAGTCAATGACTGCAGACATGCAATGAGGTTGTTATGAGCAAGGTGAGCATTGTCGGCGCCTACAACACCAAATTCGGCGCATTTGTCCAGAAAAACAAGGAAACAGGTGAAATCACCGACCTGTATTCCCTCTATGACCTATTGCTCGAAGCTGTCCGGGGAGCCGTGCAGGACTCCGGTTTTGCTCCCGAGGATATCGATGCCATATGGGTCGGTTCGTTCGCTCCCGGAGTATTCACCTTCCAGGATCATCTCGGACCGCTGGTGCTGGAAGCGTATCCAGAGGCCTTCAGATTCAAACCGACGCGCCGTGTGGAAGGAGCCTGCGCGAGCGGTTCCATGGCCATCTACGATGCGGTATTTGCCATAGAGAGCGGCAGGTTCCGGAATGTGCTGGTTGTCGGCGTCGAAAAGATGAATCTGCTTTCTACCAAGGGAGTGACACTGGGACTTGCCGGCGCTTCCTACTGGCCGACCGAGGGTGCCAAAGGCATGACCTTCCCCGGACTCTTTGCGGAGTACGCCAAGGGCTACAAAGCACACTACGGCTTCGATGAGGCCCTGTTCCGCAGAATGCTGGCCAGCGTGGCTGCGCTCATGTACCGCAATGGGCTTGAGAACCCCCTTGCGCACTTTGGCAAGGGCGGACCATCCGACAGGCTTGGCCTTACCACTGCGGAAGCGATTCTCAATCTTCCCGATGAAAAGAACCCGATTGTTGCCGATCCGCTCAGACTCCATGACTGCTCGCTGGTTACCGACGGAGCAGCGGCTGTGGTGCTCATGCCGACCGAAGAAGCGCGAAAGCGGGGCAAGCCTGCGGTCGAGATCGCCGGTATCGGGCACACGACCGAGCGCATGCCCATAGACAAGCGCGAAAACATGCACGAACTCATCGCGGCCAAACGTGCGGTGGCGCAGGCTTTCGCGGAGGCGGGTGTCGGCACAGCCGATCTCCAGGCTGCAGAAGTCCACGACTGCTTCACCATCAACCAACTGCTCTGCACTGAAGCGCTTGGTCTCTCGCAGGATGGAAAAGCCGGCTACGACTACATGGAAGGCAGATTCGGGCCGGAGGATGCCTGCCCGGTCAACCTTTCCGGCGGTCTGAAGGCAAAGGGGCACCCTGTCGGCGCGACCGGCGTCTCGATGCACGCTCTGCTCTACAAGCAGATGACCGGCAATTCCATTGGCGCAAAGCGCCTGCGCGGGGTTCCTGAAATTACCGCTACCCTCAATGTGGGCGGGTCTGCAGTCACCAACGCGGTGAGTGTGCTGAGGCGCATCAGTTAAAAAGGAAACTGGCTGAGCGGACTGAAAAAGGTAATGAAATTATCAAGGAGGAAAAAAGCAATGAAATTGAATGAAGTCGTTGCCGTCGTGACTGGCGGCGCGAGTGGTATCGGCGAGACGGTTGCTAAGTACTTTGCGGCCAACGGCGCCAAGGTGATGATTGGCGATGTCGTGCAGGAAAGTATCGATCGCGTGGTGGGAGAGATCAAGGCAGCCAGCGGTGCTGCGGCGGGCCTTAAAACCGATGTCACCAAGGACGCGGACGTGGCGGCCCTCATGGATGCGGCCATAGCCAATTTCGGCGCCATCAATGTGGTAGTACCCTGCGCAGGGATCATCCGTGACGGTGTGATGATCAATACCGACAAGGAGACAGGCAAGGTCAAGCGTGTGATGGAAACCGACCAGTTCCGTGCGGTGATTGAAGTCAACCTTGTCGGCTCTTTCATTACGCTCCGCGAAGCGGCCCGCCGCATGGTCGATAACAAGTGGCAGGGCGTGCTCTTCACGATCTCCAGTGTCAACAAGGTCGGCCAGGTAGGACAGATCAACTATTCCTCAACCAAGGCTGCCGTGGCGATCTGGCCCCGCATCATCACGGGAGAGTTCCAGCTCAAGGGCATCAAAGGCATCCGCTGTGTGGGCATCGCGCCGGGCTATGTCGGCACGCCCATGGTAAAGGGCATGAATCAGGATGCGCTCAACGAAATCCTCAAGGATGTCCACATCGGACGGCTCATCGAGCCTGAGGAAATCGCGCGCGCCATTGCCGCCGTTGTGGAAAACGAAGCCTTCGACGGGACCTGCCTTGAGATTACCGGCGGAGTGACCTTCGGGCGGGCAGCGATTGCAAAATAAAGAATCCTGCGGGTCAACACCCGCGACAGGATAGAAATCGGCGCTGCACTCAATGCCCTCCGGTGCAGCGCCTCCTTTTTTCACCACAGTGCGACATCGAGCGTCATCATCACCGCAAAGCCAAGCATGGTGCCTATGGTGGCCAGGTGCCCGTTGGTGCCCCTGCTCGCTTCCGGAAGCACTTCCTCTGCAACGACATAGATCATGGCGCCAGCAGCGAAGGAAAGCGCGTAGGGGAGAATCGGGCGCATTGCGCTGACCAGCACGACCCCGATGAGGCCCGAGACAGGCTCCACCAAGCCCGATGCCTGGCCATAGAGAAAGCTTTTGGTTCTGCTCAGCCCTTCGCGCCGCAGAGGAATGGAAACTGCTGCCCCTTCAGGAAAATTCTGCAGGCCAATGCCCAGCGCAAGGGCCACGGCCCCAGCCAGCGAAGCGCTCGGAATTCCTGCGGCAACAGCGCCGAATCCTACACCGACTGCCAGCCCCTCCGGAATGTTGTGCAGGGTAATGGCAAGCACAAGCAGGATACTGCGCTTCCACGTGGTGTGGATTCCTTCGGCTTCTTCAATCTCATTGCCAATATGCAGGTGCGGCATGAGATGGTCTACCGCGAAGAGAAAAGCGCCGCCTGCCAGAAAGCCAATGACGGGAGGCAGCCAGGGGACCAGGCCCATGCTTTCTGCGAGGTCGATGGCCGGGGCAAGCAGGGACCAGAAGCTTGCGGCAATCATGACCCCTGCGGCGAACCCCAGCATCGTATCGAGGACTTTTTTATCGATTTCCTTGAAAAAGAAGACCATCGCCGCGCCCAGGGCAGTGACTCCCCAGGTAAAGAGCGTCGCCAGCAAGGTCTGGGCGACCGGCGAAAGGGTAGAAAGATTCATGCGACAGCTTCTCCTTCAGAAAAGCGCTCAGATGCGTCCTGCGATGCGCGCTTCGGCGGTTTCGATAGCCTCAGGCACATCCATGCCGATCTTGCGCAGATGCTCAGGTGTCGGACAGCCATCCATGGTCCAGCCACGCCGCTCGAATACTGCGTCGACCAGCGAGTCGTACTGCTTCATTCGGTATTCGCGGATGACTCTGAGCTTTTCTTCAACGCTCATGGCAGAAGGATCAAGGCCGATCTTTTCGCGGATCTGCTTGTCGTAGCGCTCCTGCCGGGCGTAGTACTCGTCAGCAAGCACCGGGCCGACCGCGCGGTAGGGCGGATAGTCGTCCTTGCGGTGGCCGTAACCGCGCCGGATGTTAAAGAGCCTCTGGAAATTGTACACGCGCTCCGACTGCAGGATGAGGCCTTCCGGAGTGAGAGGTTCACCAGTGATGGCAGTGTAGAGATCGCAGTAGTTCTGTACGTGCTCGGGAACCTTGTTGGGCTCGGGATACTTGTGGTTGTCTGCTGGCTCGATGTCGTTCCAAGGGAGCTTGCACAGGCCCTGAAGGCCGAACCAGGTGCGGAACATGGGGAAGTAGTGGAGCGCTTCAGCCTTTTTCTCGAAGGTTGGCAGGTGATTGTTCACCATATCCATGAAGATGAGCCACGCTTCGTCATGCTGGGGTCCTTTGTTGGTCAGGTAGTAGCCGCCCTGCTGAGCCAGAGATTCCTTGGAGATGTACTGTGACTGCTCGAGACCCTTGCCGTTCAGCGCGATGTCCTTCATGAGCTGAGGATCGGCGCCGCGCTCACGGACCATATACTCGGCCAGGAATTTCGTGCCTTTGCCGGCGAGCAGTCCGAATGGTTTGCCTTCTACCATGTCGTGGAGGATCTGCGCCGCGCCTTTCCAGTTCCCCCAGCTGAGGTCGATGCCGCCAGTGAATTCCGCGTCGATGATGCCGAGCTCCCAGCATTCCATAAGGAAGGACGTCGTGGTGCCGAAGCTGATGGTATCGATTCCATAGGTGTCACAGTAGAAATTGAGCTCGAGAATGCCGTGCGGATCGTAGACGTAGAGGTTCGGGCCGACACCAGCAGCGGTTTCGTATTCAGGCCCGTCCACGCAGACTTTCTGGCCTTTGTAGGGGCCGGTCTGGAGTTCGAAGTGATCCACGGCGTGGGCGCAGGCGAGGGTACAGCCATACCAGCAGCCATCGGGCAGATGCTGGCTCAGGAGCTTTTCCCATACCCAGCTGGCGACTTCGGGGCCCCTGGGATCCTGGCCGTAGCGGTGGTTCTTGGTTGGAAGAAGGTCGTAGTCGTTCATGACTTCCATGAGGTGGGCGGTGCCCTGCCTGCGCATCTTGGTTTGCAGATCGTCGTTGACGATGATTTCGCGGTGCAGTTTGAGGCCGAGGCGCTGGACTTCGGCGGGATTGACTGCGCCGTTCGAGTTCTGGTTCGTTCCGGCATAGCGGACGACCAGCGCTTTGAGCTTTTTATCGCGGAAGACATGTCCGATGCCGCCGCGTCCTGCCTGCTTGACTCGTATGCTCTTGCGGCGCTTGTCATAAAGGGAGAAATTGAGAAGCCCGAGCGGGCTTACTTCCGCACCGCGTCCGGAACTGACTACCGAGACATTCTGCAAATCCTTTTCGTCGCGTGCAAAGGCCTGCGTGAGCATCTCTGCTAGGATGTGCGTGTCGGTGGGCAGGTCCGCTGGCGCTTCCAAAAGCTGGATGAGCCCTTCGTTGCCGTCGATGAAAAGGATGGTCTCGCGGTCCGATTTTCCCTGGAGTTCGAGGGCATCGAAGCCGGAGAATTTCAGGTAGGGGCCGAAAAAGCCGCCGACATTCGAGTCGATGGGGATATCGGTGAGGGGCGAGAGGGAGACAACCAGGCTCTTGCCGGAGCCGGGGTAGTTCGTGTTGCCGCAGATGGGCCCCATGGCGATGACGATTTCGTTTTCGGGATCGTTCCACTTGGTCGATGGCTGGGTGGCATCCCAGAGGAGCTTGAGGCCGAAACCCTTGCCGCCCACGAATTTTGCCTTCATGGTTTCCGAGACAGGCTTTTCGGCAATGGTTCGGGTTCCGACATTCACATAGAGTGTGCGCATGTTGTAGCCCCGTTTGACAGGGCGCAGTTCATAATGCTGTTCCGTGAGGATGGCGAAGTTTGATCGGGTAATGGTATTCATTGACTCACTCCTTGTCCTTCGCGACTGCAGCGATAACTTCTGCCCACTGGTGCGATTGCGGTGATTCTTCCTTTTCGGCGATGGCGAGGGCATCCTTGGGACATTCCTTGACGCAGACGCCGCAGGCAATGCACTTGAAAGGGTAGCCAAGCCCTGGATAGAAACGCATGGCTCCGATGGGGCAGACGGCAACGCATGCCAGACAGCCGACGCAGAGGTTTTTGTTGATCATCACAACGCCGTTTTTGGCGACAGTGATAGCCTGGGTGGGGCATTCCATCACGCATTTTCGGCATTCCTGGTCACAAGCGACCAGAAGGAACTTGCCGTTGCCGACATCCTGTACCTGGATTGCCGACTTGGCGGGATTTTCCTCTTTGAAGTACAGCAGAGAACACGCTGCAGTGCAGTCCATGCAGCCGACGCATTTGGAATCGTCAAGCTTCAGGTATTTGATCACAGGCCGGTTCCTCCTTTGGATTATTGCATTGCTACGCAAAGCCCTGGCGGGGGCAGAATCCTGAATTATGGTGCATGCAAGCAGAATATGCTAAGCAATTATACCATGGTTTGCCAAATGTGCAACATTTCAGCAGTGTCACGAAGCTTGCAGATGGACGAGCGCCTGGGGTATGGTATGCTTATGACGCGGGATGAGATTCGGAAAAGACTTGCGCATGCAAGGGTCGGGATCGCAGGGCTCGGGGGGCTGGGCTCCAATTGTGCCGCTGCACTGGCTCGTTCGGGAATCGGCAGTCTGGTGCTGGTAGACTTCGATATTGTGTCCGAGGGCAATCTCGACAGGCAGTTCTATTTCCGCGATCAGGTGGGCATGCCCAAGGCTCGGGCGCTTGCGGACAATCTTTCTCGCATCGATCCGTCGGTCCGCCTTGAGACGCATATCGAGAAGCTCGATGCCGATTTGGTAATAAAGCGGTTTCATGACTGCGGCATCATCGTGGAAGCCTTCGACCAGGCTGATGCAAAGAAGATGATCATCGAAACGGTGCTGGAACACATGCCGGACACCTGGATCGTTGCGGCATCGGGGCTGGCGGGATTTGGAGAGTTCGAATCGATCCGGAAGATCAGAAGCGGGCGATTGATCCTGTGCGGCGACGGGAAAAGTGAAGTAGGCCCTGATGCCCCTCCGCTGGCGCCCAGGGTCGGCATTGTCGCCTGCATGGAAGCCGATGCGGTGCTTGAGATTCTGCTCGGTTCAGAAGATGCCTTCGTTTCGAGAACAATCCAGGGGGGAAGGCAATGAAACTCATCGTCAACCATGAAGAAACGCAATTTCCAGGCGAAGAGCTGACGGTAAGGGAACTGCTCGCGGCAAAGCGCTGGTCCTTTCCGCTTATCATCGTCAAGATCAATGGCAGGCTCGTCGAGCGCTCCAGTTACGATACGCAGAAAGTGGTGGATGGCGACGAGGTGGAAATCTATCACCTGGTGAGCGGGGGTTAGGACTGTTTCTTGATGAGGGGATTGCCGCCGTGGCGGGTTTTGATCTTGCATGCACATTGCCCGCCCAGCTCGAATTCGGCGTCCTTGAGCACAGGCAGACCTTCGGCGTGCCAGTCGATCATGCCGCCTGACAGTTTGGCGATGTTGACATAACCTTCGCGGCTCAGGATGCGGGCCGCTTCTCTTGCATAAATGCCTGAGGCATCGGCGAGGATGAGGGGGCGATCCTTTGGAAGAACCTGACATTTCGAGGCAAATTGCGACCAGGGAATATAAAGGACTTCCGGGACATCAAATACGCGAAAATTTGTCTCGTAGTTTTCACGCAGGTCAACCAGCATGGCACCTTCCTGCAGGTAATGGAAGGCTTCCTGCGGCGTCAGGTTGAGGATGCCCTCGATGCGCGGGAGCGTTCCTTCGATAGCGGAAAAATCAAGCTTCTTTTTTTCCATGCGAACCATTCCTTGTTTCAGAATATCATATCATACCGCAATATAGCAATATTGCAAAATAATTCAAATTTAACTGTGCCTGCCGCGCATTCCCCGCCTGTAGAATCGCATACTCATGCGCTGCTTTTAGAAGTTGATGCATATTATTGCTCTTGATTTGGCATGGTCGAGCCATTAGGATGGATCAGGAGGTCAGATAGTGCTGAAAGCAAGATTATTGAGGTTCTACTTGCTGGCAGTCCTGGCAGTGCTGCTGGTGGGGGGGATTCTGGACCAGGGCCTTGTGCCTGCCTTCGCAGGCTTTATCCGTCTGCAAGTTACGCCAGCACGTCTTGTCAGCGACTTTATAGCCATAGAAGGGGTTGGTTCCACGTTCTTCAACGTAGCGGCAGTAGGATTGCTGGGAGTCGGCTTTCTGGGGCTGGTTGGTCTGGATCTGAGCGGCGCTGCGCTGGCAGCGCTTTTTACCATGATGGGTTTTGCCTTTTTTGGCAAGACCGTGTTCAATTGCGTGCCCATCATTATTGGTGTTTCGATTTCTGCGCTTATTGTGAGAAAAAAGCCCCGCGATTACAGCCTTATTGCCATGTTCGGAACCGCGATGGGGCCGCTCATTACCTTTATCGCCTTTGAGCTGGGGCTTCCGAAAGAATATGCACTGCCTGGCTCGTTCTTGATAGGCATTCTTGTCGGAATAGCGATGCCTCCGATTGCCATCGCCATGCTGCGCCTTCATCAGGGATACAATCTCTACAATGTGGGACTCACCGCAGGCTTTCTGGGTCTGTTTACTGCGTCCATTTCGCATTCTGCCGGTGCTGATATTCTTCTGCGTACAACATGGGGTACCGATTATTATTTGTCTACCGTGATCATTGTGCCTCTGCTTTCCCTGCTGGCGCTGGCGGCGGCTTTCGGAACGAGAGGAAGGGCCCTGCGCTCGACCATTCTAGGGGTCTTCAACGATCAGAAAGCGATCCTGGCTTTGACAGGGCGGCTTCCCAGCGATTTTGCAGACCGCATATCGACACGGGGAGCTCTCTTGAATTCCGGTCTGATGGGATTGCTGTACTGGTGCATGATGCTGGTGATTGGAGCGCCGTTCAACGGGCCGGTGCTGGGAGGGCTTTTTACGATCATGGGTTTTTCGTTCTTTGGAAAACATCCGAAAAACACGATTCCGGTCGTGATTGGCATTCTCCTTGCTATTTTATTATTTGATAAGAATATGCTTGCGCCGGCTCCTCTTCTGGCGATTCTGTTTGGTACTGCATTGGCGCCTCTGGCAGGGGAATTCGGTCCGGTTATCGGAATTGTTGCGGGATTTCTCCATATGGTGCTGGTCGAGCGGACTGGCGTCTGGCATGGCGGCATGGATCTCTACAACAACGGATTCGCCGCAGGACTGACCGCAACCCTTATCGTGTCGATTATCGACTGGTACAAGTCGCAGAGTAATCGCTGACAAAGAGCAAGGAGCACTCGCATGAAGCGACAGGAACTGTATGTGCAAATGATTTCCGAAATCGCCAATTTTCTTCTCAATGGAAATCCGCGGAAGATGGTAATTTCTCTGCATCAGGAAGCGGATGGTTTCCATATCGCGGCCATAGACGACAGGCCTCGTACCGATAAGGAAATCAAGGACTTGCGGGAAAGCCTCATGGTACAGCAGAGGCCAGAACTTGCGGCCTATTACGGTACCATGATGGGGCACGACCTTCTGGGAAGCGCGCGGCTGGATATTATCGGCATGCAGATAAAAGGAGTAAAGGTCGAGCCGATTCCGGAAGGTGGTGTCATGATCAATCTCTGGGTAGGATCCGAAGGGTTCGATCCGAAGATGTTCACTCTGTCGCAGGGACAGTAAGGCGGAATAGCCATGGCGGCAAGCATTCTCTGGTACGATCTCGAAACCTTCGGCCGCGACCCCGAACATGACCGTATCGCTCAATGCGCCATGGTGCGTACCGATGAGTCGCTCGAAGAGATAGGCGAGCCGCTGGTGCTCTACTGCCGCCTGCCTTCTGATTACCTGCCGGACCCCGAAGCCTGCTTCATCCATGGTATTACTCCTCAGGAAGTGGAGGAGCGCGGACTGTGCGAATACGAATTTGCGCTCCGCCTGCTGGAGGAGATGTCGGTTCCCCAGACTACGGTCGCAGGCTACAACACGATCCAGTTCGACGACGAATTCATCCGCAGGCTCTTTTTCAGAAACTTGCTCGATCCATACGCACGCGAGTACCGCAATGACAATTCGCGCTGGGACATCATCAATCTCATGCGCGTGGTACATGATCTCAAGCACGAGAAGTTCGGCTGGCCTGCGAACGGGGAGGGGAATCCTTCGTTCAAACTGGAAGATCTGGCCAGGGCCAACGGCATTCCCCACGATTCGGCCCACGACGCGCTTTCGGATGTGCGGGCCACCGTAGGACTCGCGCGGAAAGTGCGGCAGGAATATCCAAGGCTCTATGACTGGTATTACCGCCACCGGCGAAGAGAGGCGCTCGCGCGCCTTGTAAACCTGTCGGATCGGAATACCATGCTGGTCCACACGTCGCGCATCTATACGCGCCCTGTCGGCTGCAGCACCGTGGTGACACCGCTCGGACTCGTCGAAGAAGATCGCCATGCGCTGGTTGTCTACGACCTTCGGCATGATCCGAGGCCGCTCGAGCGCTATTCTGAAGAAGATCTCAGGAACATGCTGTTCACCGAGCGCAAATCGCTCTCCGATACAGCAGCGCCCGCGCCAGCGTTGGCATCAGCGGCAGTGCAGATACGTCCCGCGATAGCAATGGTCAGGCTGAACAGCTGTCCCTTCCTTGCGCCTGTTTCCGTCCTGGATCGGAGGGCACAGGCGAGGCTCCAGATCGACATGCAGACATGCGAGCGGAACCTCCAGTACCTGAATGAAATGCCTGCGCTGAGAGAACGCCTCATCGCTCTCTATCATTATGAAAAGGCTGAAGAACAGGAACCCGGCGACCCCGAATATGCGCTCTACAGCGGCGGTTTCATTCCCGACCAGGATCGCCGGCTTTTGGAGCATTTCCATGAGCGGCTCAGGGCGGTCGGACCGCAGGCAGCAAAGAACGAATTTTTCAGAATCAGGTTCCAGGATCGCAGGATCGGCATTCTTCTGCATCGCCTCATTGCCCGAAATTATCCTGAAACCTTGAGCCCTCAGCAGCAGAAGTCCTGGCTGGTGCATACATCGGCGCGAATACAGCTTCCTCTGCGCCTTGGTGCGACGGCCGTTGCCGACTACGCCAAACTGCAGGCAGAGCTTGCAGACATGATGGCGGATGATCCGCGGCGCCGCATCGCCCAAGCATTGCTTGAGTGGAAAGACAGGATCGAACAGATGGTGAAACATGGTATCGATACCTGAATTTTTTATGGAAATGTGGCATACTCATAGAATGGGATGATGTCCTGTATGAGGTGGGCAATGAAACGGGCTGAGTTGATAAGGAATCTGGTTCCTGTGGCAATGCTGTGCGGCATGGTCTTCATGAACGCTCTGCCGGTCTATGCACAGGGACAGGCTGAAAAAGAGCCGAAGCTCATGCTGGTTCAGCTGGAACGGACTGCCCTCCGTGCCGGTCCGGGATTTTCCTATCCGGTTCTTGCCTTTCTTTCCTATCGGACTGTCTTTTACGTGCTCAGGATCGAAAAAGACTGGATATACGGCTATGTGCAGGGTGAACGGAAGCCGGGCTATCTTCATGCAAATGCCCTTGTATCAGCGGAACTGCGGATTCCTCAGACCAGCGGTGAAGTACCTCCGCTCGAAGCATCGGATATCGTCTTGGCAGGCAAAGGATTGTATTCCTCTCTCGAAGAAATGATGACAGAAGGCAGCAATCCGGTACTTGATTTTTCTCTGCTCGACCGATTGGAGCGGTTCGCCTGGCCGGTTGCGGAATGTGTTGCGTTTATCAACGGAGTCGGCTCCGCACGGGGAGAATGGTGACGTGCAGAAGCAGGCTGGAAAAAAGCCGCGGTTGCTTCTTATCCTTTTATCGCTGATTGTCGCTGGTTTTCTTCTGTCGGCAGGTTCCTGCACGATTTCCCCCACTGCTCTCGATTTCTTTATCACACAGGGACTCGCCCAGAGATTGATGACACCTGAGCAGGCCCGACTCATCCGCGAAGCGGTTTCGTCCTTTCAGTCTGAGTCACAGCCTTTCACCGCTGAAGAAGAACGCGCCATTGGCCGGATTGTCGCGGCCGCCGTACTTGCGAAGTATCCGGTTTACGAACAGCCGGATCTGGCGATCTATCTCAACAAGCTTGGCCAGGGGCTGGCATTTTACTCGGATCGTCCTCATATGCTTGGGGGCTATCATGTCATCGTTCTGGAGAGCGAGGAGGCACATGCGATTGCAGCGCCGGGCGGATATGTGCTCATAACCCGCGGGCTTCTGAAACTGACGGAGTCTGAGGACATGCTTGCTGCCCTGCTTGCCCACGAAATCTCACATGTCGCGCTGGGGCATGGGCTTGCATCGCTTACGAGCAGACGGATGGGAGAGCTTGCGGCATATTATGCAACGCTTTCCGCGATGCTCGCGCAGAAGGGGGACAGGGAAGCTCTCGCGCTGATGCAGGCGGCGGTGAGGGATTTCGTCGATCTCGTATCGGTGCAGGGGTACTCGCAGGCCATGGAGTTCGAGGCAGATGGGGCGGCGGTGAAAATGCTTGCCTCTGCGGGGTACCGTCCCATGGCGATGGGAATGCTGGTCAAGGCGCTTGAAGGCTCGGAATCCGAAGAGGTGCGGCAGTATTCTATGCTGCACCCTCTTCCGCAAGATAGGCTCAGGCGTATCGAGGCGATGGTACAGGATGTGATGGAAAACGAGCGCGCAAGGCTTCGGCGGATGGGTGTCACGAAGCTTGCAGGTTATCTGAGAAGTACTCCGGCGCAGGGGCTGATGCTAGGCTGGCCTGCGGCAGGGATGGGGGTGACGGATAGCGATTTCGAGCTGGTTTCTGGGCTGGCCAGCGGGTTCGATGCTGGGCCGATGGATTTGCCTGTGCCGCCTGCCATGATCCGTGAAGAGCGGTTTGCCCGCATGCGGGAGCTATTCTGATGCGGTTGAAAGGATCGGACGGCGCTGGCGAGCGTGCTGGTACGCGGGCCGCGATGGCGCTGGTGGCGGGGCTGGCCGCGATACTGGTGGTGTGGGGCTCGGGGCTCTCCGAGATAATCGGTAATGTACAGTATGACATGGAAATGCGCTCACTCGTGCAGGCTGAGGCTCGAATGGGCGGCGAAGCGCAGAATGGTAAGGGGTGGAATGGCACATCGCAGGACGGCACGCCGGTGTCGGGACAGGCAGGCGGTCCGGACGGGGTACATGACATCGTGCTGGTGCTGATCGACCAATCGAGTCTTTCCTGGGTCCAGGACAACCTGGGGCTGGGATGGCCCTGGCCGCGCGAGCTGTATGGGGTCATGGCCGAATATTTGAAGGAAGCCGAGGTACAGGCCTGGGATATCCTGTTTACCGAAGTTTCCCAATATGGAGTCGAGGACGATGTGCGCTGTTCCGCAATGATGCAGAAGGCGGGAAATGTCGTGCTCGCCAGGCTTGCCGGCAGGATGCCGGTAATTGATCTGCCGGCCGAACAGCTGGGGACAGTAAATGCCATTCTGGACCGAGATGGGGTGGTAAGGCGGTATCCTCTATGGAGCGGGGAGGGAAACGAGCGCATTCCGTCGCTGGGCCTGCGCAGTGTCATGAAGCTTGCATATGGCTCGGATCCGCTTTATGGAGCGGCCGGGGCTGGAAGCGCGAATTCTTCGGTTTTTTCCAAAGCCGCCCAAAAAGGCGAAGTGCTCCTGCGGTTCAGGCCGCCGGCCCGTTTTTCCCGCTATAGCGCAGCTCAGATTCTCGCGTCAGCGCTGGCAGGGGAGCAGCGCGCCCCAGGTCTCCCTGCTCCGGAGCGATTCAGGAACAGCATTGTGCTCGTAGGGATCTCGGCGCCGGGAATGCCGGACCGCCAGGCTGTTCCGGTAGATCCGGCCATGGCGGGAGTCGAAATCCACGCGACATTTGTCGACAATGCGCTTCGCGGTGCATTCATGAGGGAAATGCCGTCAGCCTTGTCGCAGGCTGCTGCCCTCCTTATGGTTCTCTCTGCCGCGGTACTGCCGCTCTTCAGGCGCAGGGCTTTGCGGCGCTGGTTTGTTCCTGGTCTGCTGACAGTGTGGGCCGGAATTCCGCTTCTCGGGCATGCTGCCTTCCGGTACGGTATCTGGCTCGACACGCTGGCGGGTTTTGTGCCTGCAAGTGTCTCGCTGGTGACCGCACTTGCGCTTGCCTACCGTGCAGAGGGCCGTCAGCGCGCATATTTGAAAAAAGCTTTTGCCCAATACCTGGCTCCTGAAGTCATCGCACAGCTGGTTGAAAATCCGGCCAGGCTGAATCTAGGCGGCAAAAAGCGGTGCATCTCGGTGCTGTTTTCGGACATGGCTGGCTTTACCATGGTGTCGGAACAGCTGGGACCCGAGAAGCTTGCTGCCTTCATGAACCGCTATCTTGGCATGCTGAGCGAGGAAATCCTCGCAGCTGGTGGTACTCTCGACAAATATATCGGCGATGCAGTGGTGGCTTTCTGGAATGCGCCGCTCGAAATCGAGGATCATGCGGGAAAGGCGATCTTTGCAGCCATCGGAATCCAGAAGCGGCTGGCCGAAGCTAGCCAGGACTTGCTCAGGGAATATGGCTGTGTGCCGCATACGCGCATCGGCATCGCGACAGGGCAGGCGGTTGTCGGCAATCTCGGTTCTTCGGTACGGTTTGCCTATACCGCGGTCGGCGATGCGGTCAATGTGGCAAGCCGGCTGGAAGGCATATGCAAGGTTCTAAACACTACAATTCTGCTGACCCGGGAGACGGCGGAGCGGTACTGGGCCGAACGGCAAGGCAGGAAAGCTGGTTCTCCTCTGCAGGCCGCCATTCCTCTGGGAGACCGAGAGGAAGTGCCGCTCGAGGATATGGGGTCTGAAATGTCGGTCCTGGCCAGGCTTGGCATGGGGCTGGTGGAAGGAAAGACGATTCCTGTCGAGCTTTGGACAGTATGGCCGGTATCCGGCGCTTCAGGGAAGCCGCTTCCGCGATGGGACGGGGTAAGAACGCTGTCGAAATGAGGCTCGAGGTTCAGCGAAGCACAAACAATGCCAGAGCCAGCCCTATAAGCGCCCAATCTCTTGGGCGGAATGGTACCAGCCTGAGTGCGCGGCGCGGCGTGTATGCCCGCAGTTCCATTGCCACTGCCGTCCGGTGTGCCTGCAGAAGCCCTGAAATGACAAGGCGTTCCAGGATTTGGAGTGACCTTCCGGCATTTCTGCCCGACAGCGAAAACCCGCGCACCTCTGCAGCTTCTTGAATTCTCTGCGAGGCGTCAAACATCCTCGGCAGAAACAGAAGCGAAAGCGAAAACAGCATGCCGGGATCCTCGATGATATTTCGGGATGATGCATAGTCTCGCCTGCGAAACAAACCAAGTTTCCCCGCCAAGTGCCGGGCTTTATCCAGCACATGCCGAACCACAGCCGTCAACCAATCGCCAATCGCACCGATTTGCGTGGTGGCGTAGAACAGCCGCGAAAAGAGAAACACTGTCGCCAGCCTCAGCCCATACCGAAGCGATTCCGGCAGGGTAGCGGCATCGAAGAGACCCCCTCCTTCCGGGAACAGCCCGCGAACCAGAGCAGAAAACAGAGCAAGTATCACAATAGGCGCAAAATACCGGGCATTCTGCCGCGCAAGGCCCAGCTGGCCGGCCAGCCCAAGCGCGAACAGCAGCAGGAGCGGCCAGGTATCCACTCTCATGATGACAGCGGTGATCGCTGCCAGGACCAGGAACTTGGCGACCGGGTGAAACCGGCCCAGTGGACTCTGGGCTGGCTCGAAGGCAAAGGGATTCACGAACGGATCAGCCATGGGTACTGCTCCAGGTACGGACAGACCAGGCCTGCCTGTGCAAACGCTTCGGGCAGAAGATCTGCCGGAAGCCCATCCCTGACCACCCGGCCACTGTCCATGATGACAATCCGATGCGCCCGCGCGAACACCTTTTCGATTTCATGCGTCAGGACAATGACTGTTTTTCCTTCATCCCTGAGAGAGTCCAGTATGGCCAGCACTTCCTGCACCGAAGGGAAATCGAGATTGGCGAAAGGTTCATCCAAAATAATGCAGGATGGGCGCATGGCGAGCACGCCCGCGATGGCAAGGCGGCGTTTTTCTCCGCCTGAAAGGCTTGTCGGCCTGCGCAAGGTCATTCCTTCGAGCCGCGCTTCCCTGAGCGCTGAACTTACCGCATCTTCCAGCTCTGCGCCTTTCAGCCCAAGATTCGCCGGCCCAAAGGCAAGGTCTTCTTCGACTGTCTGGCCGAATATCTGGGCTTCCGTATCCTGGAATACATAGCCGACTTCGCGCCGGACGGTTCGAATCTGGGAAGCGAGTTCCCTGCCGCGATACCAGAGCTTGCCCGAAGTCGGCCTGGAAAGCCCGACAAAGTGACGCATGAGAAGTGACTTCCCCGCTCCATTGCGTCCGGCGAGGACCAGGAATTCGCCTTCTGAAATGGTGAGCGATACCGAATCGAGACCCCTGGAACCATCGGGGAAAACGCAGGTCAGAGCTTCGGCGCGAAAAAGTTCCAGGCTCATTGGCTGTTCGTGGAATCGGAAAGATGTTCAAGCGCTTTCATGATCGAAGGCGTCAACAGTCCTGCGACGGCGATTTTCAACAGATCCCCGGGAATAAAGGGAAGCATGCCTGTGGCGAGCGCCTTGGTCCAGTCGATGTTGAGCACGGTTTTGAGGCGCAGAAGGCCAAGGAAATAGACCACCGCCATTCCTGCGAGTGCGCCGGCACAATTCCAATACCATCGGTGCCTGCCTGCTCTTGCAATGAGCCCGGCGATGATGACTGCCGGCAGGTAACCGATGAGATAGCCGCCTGTAGGACCTGCGAAACGCGCAAGCCCTCCGGTTCCGCCCGAAAAGACAGGCAATCCCATTGCGCCCAGCGCAAGATAGAAGACGACCGATACCAGTCCCCACCAGGGCCCGAGCACCATGCCCGCCAGCAGAATGAACATGTTCTGCAGGACAATCGGCACAGGGGTGCCAGGAATGGGGAACGCAATGTATGCGCCAACAGAAATCAATGCAGCAAAAAGACATGCGCTGATTGCGCGCACGAGTTTCGCATCAAGGCCTTCCATACGCCGCACTTTGCCAGAATCTTGCGGAATGTTCAATACCGGAGGAGTGGCAGGAGGCCTGTTGACATATTTATGCAAATGCAGTAAAAAATATTCATCATGACTGCGCGTTTCGGCAATAACAGCAATTTTCTCAATAATACCAACGCAATCGATGCGGGGCTGGAGCCGGACGTGTAGGCACAGAATGTGTGCAATAGACAGGCCGGTCCCCAGGGACCGGCCTTTTTTATTGGCTGTTGCAATGATGCAGGCAAGGAGGTGCAGGGGATGAAGGCAATTCACCGAATCCCCGGTGGTAACGGATATCGCGCATGAAACGCCGGCATCGTGGAGAGCGTTGCTGTCCGCATGCCGCAACCGTCGATATCCAATCACAGGGAGAATACCATGAAAGAATTCGGATTTCCGGAACAGGCAGCGCCGAGCATCGGTGCCTCGCTCTCACGATATCAGCAGTCTCTTGTCGGCAAGGGACAGTCCTTCAGCGAAGCGGTCCGCGCCTCCCATGTCGAGAAATGGACCAGTGCCTCTCTTGCGCATGTGCTCAGAATACGAACTGCACTCGTTCTGGGCTTGCAGGAGTATCTCGTCTCGCGGGGTATCATGAATATCGATCGGGTATCGCTGTCGCCGGTCACCGATCCGCTGTGTCATGATGTCGAGCATGCGCCGATCATCATGTATCAGCAGAGCCCGTACCGGACTACCCACTCGATGATCTATTCCAAGATGCTGGCGTGCATGAACCCGCTGATAGATGGGGTGTACATCGATTCGCCCAATATCAGGCTGGAATTGCCCTCCTCTCAGCAAAGGCACAAATACCTCATCGATTTTTCGCAGATGGATATTGAATTCAAGCGCTGGCGCCAGCTTACCGAGGAAGATTATTTCGACCGGCCGGCCGTGACGTCAGCTGCTCTCGAAGAAGAACGCGACCGGGCGCTCGATTTTTTTGAAGACCTCATCATTCATGCGGTAAAGAAAATACTGGCGCTTGCGGAGCCCGATCTCGAAGCTCTCGGCGTTGCCCTCGCAGTGCCGCAGAAACCCTTCCCGCGCTTCTTCAAGGACGAACAGCAGGATTATGAAAGCAAAAGCCTGGAAGCCAGGCTCGGCCAGGCTGCGGGTGTGCAGTTCTTCTGGGTCCTCGGCCTTCTCAGGGAAAACTACGATCTGGTCTATCCCTTTCTTTCGAAAAGCGGCGACATCCCTTCGCGTGCTTCCATTTCTTCACGCCAAATCTACAATTACGATCTCTGCGCCGCCCCGCTCTACAAGGACGGGACGCTGGGCCAGGCCTATGAAGTGCTCTCCGGCGGTCTGCGCGAATGGGTGTACGACGCCATCGTTGCCAGGCTTCTGGACAATGGCATTTTGAAGGAAGCCCCGCGCTTCGATGCGAAGGGCAACATCACGAACATGGAAGAACTGGAAGGCTATGGCCCCTTCCTCGCGGTGGCGTATCTGCGCGACGCATCCGGCAAGCCCTATTTTCCGCAGACCTGCGGCGGGGGGCTGGGAATAGAGCGAAGTCTCTTTGCGCTTCTGCATGGCCCGGAAATTCAGGATATCGACCAGGTGACATGCTTCGGCAAGAATCCGGACAAGGAGTTTCCCTTCCTGTTTTGATCCATAGCTGGTGCTCTCAACCTTGTGCAAAGGATGGATGGCCTCATTCCCAGTCGAGCAGGCGCTTCTGTCCCTGGAGCGCGCGATATTCCGTCAGATCCTGGCTCACTTCGAGCGTGCCAAGATACCTGCCGGAATCATCGCGCAGGGCATGATACTCGATCAGAATGAACCGGCCGCCCATCTCCAGCCAGAATCGGGCGGAATCCCTCTCGCCTTTTCTGAAGGCTTCCAGAATCCTATTGACCGTTGCTACCGATTTCTGGGGATGGCAGTTCTGCACCGTTCGACCGATGATCGCCGGACTTCGCGGGAAGACGCGGTGAGGCGAGTCCGAATAGTATACGACGCGGTCCTGGGCATCCACAATGCTGATGTCCGTAGGCATGGTACGAAGTGCGATGTCGAGCAATTCGAGCGGCACCCTCCCGGTATTCAGTTCGACTGTTCCAGAGGAAATGGCGCCAGACGAAGAGGCGCTGGACGAAGGACCGCCGGATGTCTGCACTTCCGCTGGCCTATTCTCTGCTGGCAGGGGGTACCTGCCGGCGGTGTTGACGACACCGGCAAGCACAAGGTGGGGATCATAAACCGAGCCCGGCTGTACCCACGCAAACCCGATCGCCTCTTCACCGAGCCTTATGCGCGCCCAGTCCTCTTCGCTCAGTCTTCGGAGCGCTTCAGGAATGAGAATATGCTCCTCCATGAAGAACATGCGGCGGATCTTCCCAGCCAGGGCATGCAGATTGCCGATGGCAGATCGATCGCCCTTGGCCACCTTTTCGCGGGATTCCTTGAACAGCGCGCGAATTTCGTCATGTTTTCCCCACATAACCCGTGAAGGACCGGTGAACTGCTTCTGTTCCAGGAAGGGGAAGAGCTGATTTTCCTTCCTTGTATAATGGATGATGATCCTGGACATGTCATCGAGCGCTCCCAGAACCTTTTCGGAGGAGCCGGCACCCAATCTCCAGGCTATGACCGCACGTTTCAGACTGCGCAGTCTCTGGCGCCCTTCCTTGTTTTCTTCCAGCATCGTGCAGACCGGATGCCCCGGAACCTTGTTCGGCACCTTTTCCTTTTCCAGCGATGCCTTGAATACTTCGACATGGACTTCGCAAAGATGCTGGATTTCTTCTACTGGCATGCCATTCTCGATCAGCGCCTGTTCCATCTCGGCCACCTCGGCTGCGCTAACGCCGTCGATCAGCTGCGCGAATTCCTTTTTGACCTCCGCTGCTGGTACGCCTTCATGGAGTCTGCGGATTATGTGCTGCAGTTTTTCCTGTTTTGCTCTATCGATGGTAAAATGTTCGCTCATGGTTTTCCTCCCCGGATATCCTTTCGGATGTTCCAATGAGAGGATAACGAAGCATGCCGATAAAAGCCGTCACCTGTGTTACGGTTTCGCTACAAACTTAGCTTCTGTGCGATGCCGTCGGTAGTGCTCTCAACCTTGTGTAAAGGCAGACACTGAGCTGGGCAGCCTGCTCCTTTTCCTTTCCTCTAGGCAAGCGCCAGCTTCGGCACATACTCGGCCTTCGATTTGCCCGGTGTCTTCCACTCCTTCTTCCAGCTCCTTGCCATCGAGACACTCAAGGTGCTCCGGCTCAGAAACGCCCGCACCTCAAACAAGCGCACCCCCACATCCTTCAGTGCCTCAGGCGCAATGCCCCGCGCCTGTGC
>Ga0073932_1000737_pt1 | contig 74549 bp, 60 predicted proteins | sample DewCreD2012metaG_FD_76967 | JGI IMG/M metagenome (GOLD analysis project Ga0073932, IMG submission 76967) | Hot spring sediment bacterial and archeal communities from British Columbia, Canada, to study Microbial Dark Matter (Phase II) - Dewar... ...
ACTCGCGCCCGGCACCTTCTCCCCAGAAGTCCGAAGAACCTTCCTCTATCCCCTTCCCTGTTTCCACTGTCACAGATCCCCGCACGCAGCACTCCCGCACCGCATGCTCCGCCCTGACCTTCCCGCCAGAGCGCTCGATGAAGCTATCAAACTTCATCATTGTTGTCAAGAGCTTTTTGCCATTTTCAACACTTTTTTTCTATCGGCCGCCCGCTGAATCAGTTTTCGATCGCCCGGCGCATTCAGGCGGCTGCATCGTCTGGCGATTTCCAGCGATAGAATAGAAGGTCTTGCCCTTGACGCGAAAAGGAAAATACAAAAATTGCCGTTTGCTGTCAACTGGGTTAAGCCTTTTTTTTGTGCTGGCAAAAGCTGCTGCCGGGCAAGCCTCGCGCCGCGGCTTTCATCGCCTAGCTCTACAGCATCTCAGTTTTTTCCGGCTCGATATGGACCGTCGCGTCGGCATTCAATTCTTCCTTGATGCCTCTCTCGAGTTTTACAGTCAAATCGTGGGCATCGGCGATGTTCGCATCCCCGTTGAGCCTGGCATGAAAGGTAACTTCGAGGTGATCTCCATAACGATGAATGTGAATATGGTGAATATCCTTGAGCGCTGGCGTTTCTTTCTGCGCAATTCTCATGATATCGCTGGACAGCTCTTCGCTTGCCCTTTCTCCCATGAGTGCGTTGAAAGTGCCTTTGGCAATATCGTATGCCGCGTACAAAATCAGAAATGAAACCGCGATGCCCATCACGCCATCGATCCACCAGACATATCTGCCGGCAATTGCACCGACAACAATGATGAGCGATGCCAGCGCATCGCTTCGATGATGCCATCCATCGGCCATGAGAGACCGGCTATCCGCTTTCTTTCCTGCCCAGAACGAAAATTGCGCCAGAGCCTCCTTGATGATGACCGAGACGGAAAAAATGACGATAGCCAGCACAGAATAGTTTGCCGAGCGCTTGATGAGAATCTGATCAATAGAATCCTTGAAGAAATTCACGCCTACTACTGCCAGCAATGTGGCGATTACGACTGCAGCGATGAGTTCCGCCCGCCCGTGCCCGAAAGGATGTTCGTTATCCTTTGGACGCGAAGAAATCCAGAATCCAAGAATTACGACCAGAGAAGTGAGGGTATCCGACAGCGTATGCCATGCGTCTGCCGTCATGGCGATGCTGGAAGCCTGTTTTCCTCCCCAGAGTTTGAATGCGAAAAGAAGGGTATTGACGATTGCCGAGATAATACCTTCTGCATAGCCGAGCCGCCGCGATGTATCCTGCATGTTGACCTCCGTACATCCAAGAAGCAAATGGCACGAAGGACTTCCTCATCGATCGAATCGGAGCAGTCGTCGTTCGTGCTGTTCCGGTCCCGCAGGAACACTCCTGCTGCATGATTGCCCGGCTCCATCCCCCTTTGAGGGCGGCCTGTTCCTTTTTACTGAGACCTTATATGCCAGGCAAATTGTCGCGTCAAGAGATTTGATGCGATTTTCGAATTTTTCCAGTTTGTTTCTATTGACAGAATCGCCATTCATGCTATATGGTTGCTTCTATTCATAGAAACACGGCTGCAGATACAAGCAATGCAGCCGGAAATGGAGGAATCATGCGCGTAAAGGCAATGCTCGACGAGTCGGAGCTCCCACGGAAATGGTACAATCTTGCTGCCGATCTCCCCTCTCCCCCACTGCCACCCCTGGCTCCGGATGGAAATCCCTTGACACCGGACATGCTATCCCGCCTCTTTCCGGAGCAGCTCATCGCTCAGGAAATGTCTTCGGAACGGTGGATCGACATCCCGGAAGAAGTCCGACAGATTCTCGCACGCTGGCGGCCAACTCCTCTCGTGCGCGCAAGAAATCTCGAACGCGCCCTCGATACGCCGGCGCGCATATATTACAAGAATGAAAGCCTTTCGCCAGCAGGAAGCCACAAGCCGAACACCGCAGTGCCGCAGGCATACTACAACCTCCTGGGTGGAACAAAGAGGCTGACAACCGAAACAGGTGCCGGGCAATGGGGATCGGCGCTTTCATTTGCCTGTGCGCAGTTCGGTCTCGACTGCCAGGTATACATGGTTCGATCCAGTTATGACAAAAAGCCTTACCGCAAGGTCATGATGCAGACATGGGGAGCTGAATGCATCCCGAGCCCCAGTGCGCGTACGAAAGCCGGCAAGGCCATCCTCGAAGCTAATCCGGAGTCGCCGGGTTCTCTGGGCATCGCAATATCGGAAGCGGTAGAAGCGGCTCTCGAGGATGCTTCAGGAAAAACACGCTATGCTCTGGGCAGTGTGCTGAACCATGTAATGCTGCACCAGACGGTGATAGGTCTCGAGGCCCAGCGTCAGCTCGCTCTCTTTGGAGAAAAGGAGCCGGATATGGTCATTGCCTGCGTTGGAGGAGGATCGAACTTTGCCGGTCTTTCCTTTCCCTTTATCAAGAGAAAGATCGACGGGGCGAAGATTGACATCGTCCCGGTGGAGCCTGCGAGCTGTCCCAGCCTGACCCGGGGAGCCTTCGCCTATGATTTCGGAGACTCTGCAGGCAAGACCCCGCTGCTCGCCATGCATACGCTGGGCCATGGTTTTATGCCTTCTCCAAGCCATGCAGGCGGATTGCGCTATCATGGGATGGCTCCGCTCGTTTCGGAAGCAGCACGACAACATCTCATCAGACCGGTGAGCATCGCTCAGCAGGAATGCTTCTCGGCGGCAGTTCTGTTCGCCCGGACCGAAGGAATCATTGTCGCGCCGGAAACGAGCCATGCGATCGCCCAGGTGGTAAGAGAGGCAAAGCTGGCTCGGCAGGAAAAAGAAGAAAAAGTCATTCTGTTCGGGCTGTCAGGACATGGGCTGCTGGACCTGCAGGGATATTCGGATTATTTTGCCGGCCAGATCAGAGACCATGTGCTCTCGGACGAAGAGCTCGAAAAGTCGCTCTCGGAGCTGAAGGCCTTGCCTGCACGAATTAGTGGATAATATAGAGGGTTTATCCTTGCATGGGCTTGGTCAGGGGCAGGACAGCTGGCATGCCGGCTGTCCTGCCGTGTTCAGCCCTTGACTGCCCCCATGGTAAGGCCTTTGACCACATATTTCTGAAATATCATTGTCAGGATGATGGCCGGCGCCATGATTGCCACCGCTGCCGCCATCACCGCGCCCCAGTCAACTTCAGCATAGGAAACGAAATTGTAGATTGCGATGGGCAGGGTGCGCGTCTTTTCCATGCTCAGGACCTGGGAGAACATGAAGTTGTTCCACGAAAAGATAAACGAAAGGGTTACGGACGTGACGATGCCCGGACCGGCGATCGGGAGCACGATGGCAAGAAAGGCATGCTGGCGCGTTGCTCCATCGACCATGGCCGATTCTTCCATCTCTATGGGAATTGTCTCGAAATAGCTCGCCATGATCCACACAATGATCGGAAGGGTAATCAGCATGTGCGAAAGAATGAGAGCAACGTAGCTGTCCATCAGATTCAGTCTTGAAAAGATGATGTACCAGGGCATGAGAAATGAGATGCCCGGCATAAGGCGGGCGATAAGAATGAAGATCGAAAGACGCCGCTGTTGAAATCGGGCAATCGAATATGCGGCCGGAAGCCCCATGATCAGCGACATGGCAACGGCAGAAATGCCGATGACTGCGGAATTGATGAAGTATTTGAGGAAATTCTGTTCCCTGAATACTCTTTCATAATTCTGAAGCGTAGGGCTGAACAGCAGTCTCGGAGGCCAGGCTACTATATCGACCTGGGTTTTCATGGACGAGGCGAGCATCCACAGGAATGGGAACATGACCGGCACCATCACGAGGATAATCACGAGTCCGAAAAGGAGCTTTTTCAGTATCGGTGCATGCATTCGGTTCCCCCTACAGTTCGAGCGATTTTCTCAATCTCACGATTACAAGGCTCATCATCAGCACAAGCAGGAAGAGGAACACGAGAATGACCGACGCCTGTCCCATTCTGAAATATTCGAAACTATACTTGAAAGCCATTACATTGAGCGTTTCGGAAGCATAGCCGGGGCCGCCGCCGGTCATCGCATAGATGATGTCGAAGGTCTTGAGGGCATCGATTGAGCGCAGAATGAGCGCAGTCAGCAGTGTCGGCATCACCATGGGAAGCGTAATGCGCCAGAAAATCTGCCACTCGGTTGCGCCATCGACACGGGCCGATTCATAGGGTTCGCTCGAAAGACTCGCAAGACCCGCAAGCAGGATGAGGGTAATCATGGGAGTCCACTGCCAGATATCGACCAAGGCAAGTGAAGGAATAACCGTGCTGGCCGAACCGGTCCATGCAAGCTTCGGAAGGCCGAAGCGCGTAAGGATAAAATTTGCCAGCCCAATGGTGGGGTCATAGAACAGATTGAATACGATGCCTATGGCGACCGGCGTGGCAACCAGCGGAAGCAGGAGTATCAGTTTGACCAGCCCTTTGGCCCTGAATTCGCGGTTGAGAATGAGGGCAATGATCATGCCGAGCACGGTTTCTACCGATACCGCCATAAGGGTAAACGAAAAGGTCCTCCCGAGAGCCGCAGTGAATCGCGGCTCCCGGAGGATTCTCTGATAGGATCTAAGCAGAACGATTGAGAGCGGCTGTCCGGAGGTAAGGTTCCAGTTGGTAAAGCTCAGAAAGAAAGTATAGAGAACCGGAAACAGCATCATGACAACCACAAAGGTGACTGCCGGCAGGGGAAACAGAATATGGAGATTCTTCTCTATATAATGCCCTGCGCCGCGATGCACGTCCCTGTCCATCCAGAGTCCTCCTTCCAGCCGCTTCGGTCGTCAAGAGAATGATCAATAGACTCCGTATTCGCCGGTATCCATCAACAGGTCATTGACGGCAGCCGCTTTTTCCTTTGCAAGCGCTTCCAGTCTGGGGGAAGCTCCTGCAGTATTGATCGATTCGATGATAACCTCACCGATAAGGTCACGCGCTTCACCCACTGCGCTCATGTAAGGCCGGTCATAGGGGAAGCCGTTCTTCGAAGCGTAATCGCGTGTAGAAATGAGCCCGGGATGAACCTTGCTGAGCACTTCGGAATCCTGCCACACTGAGTTGCGCGCCATCGTGATATTGGCAAGAAGACCGCGCTTCGCCAGTTCCTTGCTGGTAGCCCATTTGATGAAGTCCATGGCAAGCGCCTTGTTCTTGGACTGCTTGGCAACCGCCATTCCCCACGAAACGACGATGAAGGGGGTATTGCCCTTTGGCCCTGCTGGGAAGTTCGCGATACCTACGCTTTCAGCAGGCACCTGGCTTTTTGCCGGATCGACAATCTGGCCATAGAAGACGCTTGCATCTGTCCACATGGCGACCTTGCCTGCCTGGAAGAGCGGCATGATGTTCTCCCAGGACATGTTGGTCACGCCCTTGGGGCCATAGCTGGCAAGCATGCGCCCATAGAATCTGATGGCATCGAGGGCTTCCCTGCTGTCGAATACTGCCTTGCCCTTGTCCAGATAGCGTCCGCCAAAATTGTACACATAGCTCGAAAGCTGAGTTACTGCTGCAGCCCCCTTGCCGCGCGATGCAAATCCAGCGATATCCGCCGAGTTGAGCTTCTTTGCTGCCGCTTCGAGTTCTTCGAAGTTCTTCGGAACTGCAAGACCTGCTTTCTTCAAGAGGTCAGCGCGATAATACAGCACCTGCCATTCGGTAACCAGTGGCACCAGGTAGGCTTTGCTGCCGAATATCGCCACGTCCATTGCGTTCTTCGGATAGTCGGAGAAGTCATAATCCGCAAGCGGTTCATACCAGCCGTTTTTATAGAACATCTTGCCTTCCTGGAGCGGGCGGGTCATGAATACATCTACTGTTGAAGAACGGGTAGCGAATTCGGTGGTCAGCTTGGTCGTCAGCTGGCTCTCCTGCAGGCTTTCAACATTGACCTTTATGCCGGTCGCCTTTTCATATTCGGGAATGACGGTCTTGAGCAGATCTCCGTAAGGGTGGTTTGCGAGCAGTACCCTGATTTCCTTCTGCTGTGCTCCTGCCATGAACAGGGCTGTCAGCACCAGGACTACCAACACAAATCTTCGTTTCATCTCTGCCTCCTTGGTCGAGAATTGGACACATCGGATGCCCTGCAGAACAGTCTGCATCGAGCAATCCTCAGTACATAATCGCGCATTGAGGGCGGCGCCGTCAATAAGCGAAAGTTTTTTTTTCGCATTTGAATGAAAATTGTCTTTCACCCCTGTACCGGGGCCGGCCTTTCCTGTTACTATCGATAAGGCTTCGATTGCAGAGAGGGCAATGATGACGGAACGAAATCCTTCCCAATGCCTCTATTTGATACACTCGATGCGCGATCGCTTCAGCGAGCGGGAACAGCGTGTCGCCGAATATATTCTATCCAACCCGGCCAAAGCGGTGCATCCGAGCATCGAAGAGCTGGCGGAATCCATTGGTGTTTCGGTATCGACCCTTGTCAGGTTCGTAAAAAAGCTTGGCTTCAAGGGATATCAGCAGTTCAGGATTGCGCTCGCATCGGAAGCGCTGGCTCCGGAAACCAGGATTTACGAAACCCCCGTAGACAGAAACGACGACCCCGTACAGATCGCCTTCGGAACAGCTTCCAGAGCACTCGAAGCGACATCCGCGATGGTGGATCGCGCTTCGCTCTTCGAATTTGCCGATCTCATTGTCGCACGAGGCTGTCTGCACGTGTTCGGGCTGGGAGGTTCGGCCATCGTAGCCAAGGACGCCATGCATAAGATCATCAGAACTGGCATCACCTGCATAGGCGCGGAAGACTATCACATCCAACTCATGCTGGCTTCCCAGTTGAATGAACATGATATCGCGCTCGTCATTTCCCATACCGGAGTGAACAGAGATGCGCTGAGAGTGGCGGAAACGGCGAAAACTGCAGGCGCACACCTATGCGTCATCACCTCTTATCCGAGATCGGCACTGGCGCGGATGGCGGACAGGCTCTTTCTCTCCGCATCCTCTCCCGGCTCTTTCATCTCCGAGGCATTCTCCGCCAGAATCACTCAGCTCGCTCTCATCGATGCGCTCTATATCGCGATAATGGAAAAACTCGGTTCAGAAGGGATTTCGAGAGTAGAAAGAATGCGGGCGGCCATTGCTAGGCGCCGCATGTAATATGACAACGCAACAGAAGGAGGAAAAACGATGAAAGCCGATATAGGTCTTATCGGGCTCGCCGTAATGGGCGAAAACCTGGTGCTGAACATGGAGAGCCGCGGATTTACCGTCGCGGTATACAACAGAACCGTGGACAAAGTTGATGCCTTCATCAATGGCAGGGGGGCCGGGAAAAACATCATTGGTACTCATTCACCTCAAGCGCTTGCCGATGTCCTCAAGTCTCCCCGGATTATCATGATCATGGTCCGTGCGGGAACAGCAGTTGACGACACAATTGCGCAGATACTCCCCTATCTTTCGCCGGGCGATATCATTATCGATGGCGGCAATTCCAACTATCAGGACACGATGCGCAGGGTCGGCGAGCTGGAGGCGAAAGGCATGCTCTTTGTCGGTACCGGCGTGTCGGGTGGTGAGGAAGGGGCTCTGACCGGACCGTCCATAATGCCTGGAGGCAACGAAAAGGCATGGCCGCATATAAAACCCATTCTGCAGGCGATAGCCGCAAAGGTCGAAGACGGCAGTCCCTGCTGTGACTGGGTCGGCCCGAGCGGCGCAGGTCATTTCGTCAAGATGGTACACAATGGTATCGAATACGGGGACATGCAGCTCATTGCCGAAGTCTACCATATCATGAGAGAGCGGCTGTCTATGAGCGCCGAAGAAATGGCCGAAGTATTCGATTCCTGGAACAAGGGAGAACTGGACAGCTACCTCATCTCCATCACCAGGGACATTCTGCGTTTCAAGGATGAAGATGGTACGCCTCTGGTTGACCATATCCTCGATGCAGCAGGACAGAAGGGAACCGGCAAGTGGACGGGCATCACTGCGCTGGATTTCAGCGTGCCTGTCACTCTTATCGTGGAAGCGGTCTTCGCCAGATGCCTTTCGGCCATGAAAGAAGAGCGCATGCACGCAATCTCCCTTCTCGGCAAGCCCTCCTCCATCCCCTTCAATGGTGACAGGGATTCGATGATCATGGCTCTCGGCAAGGCGCTCTACGCAGCAAAGATTATTTCCTATGCCCAGGGCTTCATGCTGATGCGTGAAGCTGCGAAAGAATATGACTGGAACTTGAATTATGGTTCCATTGCCCTCATGTGGCGGGGCGGCTGTATCATACGCTCACGTTTTCTGGGAAAGATCAAGGAAGCATTCGATGCCGACCCCGGTCTTTCGAACCTCGTCTTTGCCCCATTCTTTGCGCAGCAGATCAGGGAAAACGAAAACAATCTGAGAGCTGTGGTCGGCGAAGCGGTTCGAGCTGGCATCCCCGTTCCAGCTCTTTCTTCTGCCCTCGCATGGATCGATGCGCTCAGAACCGAACGACTTCCGGCGAACCTGATCCAGGCGCAGAGAGACTATTTCGGCGCGCACACCTTCGAGCGGACCGATCGCCCGCGTGGCGAGTTTTTCCATGTCAACTGGACAGGACATGGAGGCTCGACCTCGGCAGGCACCTACAATGTATAGCTGAAAGGAGAGTACCATGAGCCTTGCAATAAAGACGAAAGACAGCTGTGAACTCGATTTTCTTTCGCTGGGCGGCCTTGTTATGCGCATGGATCCGGGTATCGTACCCTTTGCCTTTGCAGATCATTACCAGGTGCATGTGTCGGGAGGTGAATACAATGTCGCCGCAAATCTTGCGCGCTGTTTCCGGATGCGCACAGCGATCGCGAGCGCCATGGTTGATAACCCGCTGGGCGAAAAGGTTGCTGCATCGGTAAGAGCAATGAATGTGCGCGGCATTTACCGCCATTTTGCTTATGATGGCGTTCGCGGCCCGAACATCGCGCTCGTGTGGTCCGATAGAGGGCAGGGAGTCCGGCCGCCGGTAGTGTTCTATAACCGCGCGAACGAGGCAGCTGCACTGCTCAAGCCGGGCGACTTCGACTGGAAGAGCATTTTCGGCCGCGGCGTGCGCTGGTTCCATTCGGGCGGCATTTTCTCCGCGCTCTCGGCTACGACTCCCGAGCTTGTCATCGAAGCGATGAAAGAAGCCCATGCCCACGGCGCCATCGTCTCCTTCGACCTCAACTACCGGGCAAAACTCTGGGCTGTGGCTGCAACGGGAAGAAAACCTTCGGAAGTGCTGGGGAGGATTCTTGACCATGTCGACGTGCTGATCGGCAACGAGGAGGACTTGCAGATGGGTCTCGGCCTGCCGGGGCCCGATATCCATTCTTCTTCACATCTCGATCCGGCTTCCTTCCTGAAAACCATAGACCAGGTTCACGAACGCTGGCCGAATGTAAAAGTCGTCGCCACAACCCTGCGGGATGTGAAATCGACCAATAGGCATCTGTGGAGTGCAGTGCTATGGATCGAAGGGCAGCACTGGCTCGCGCCGACTGCAGAGCTCGACGTGCATGACCGCGTTGGAGGAGGAGACGGCTTCGCCGCCGGCTTGATCTATGGACTGCTTGAAGGTCTCGATCCCGAAGAATGCCTCAAACTGGGATGGGCTCATGGCGCACTTCTGACCACATTCCCTGGCGACACCACCATGGCTACGCTCGAGCAGGTACAAGCTTTCGCCAGAGGCGGCTCAGCCCGCATCCAGCGCTGAGGACGATGCATGAAAGCGCTTCTTCTTGAAGACTACATGCGCCTGGCAGTCCGCGAGCTTCCGGATCCTGTCATCCAGGGCGATGACGAGGTGCTTATCCGCGTTCGTGCAGCAGCCATCTGCGGCTCCGATGTTCACGGGATCGACGGCTCGACCGGAAGGCGACAGCCCCCGGTCATCATGGGACATGAAGCTGCAGGCGTAGTGGAAGCCTGCGGCCCGGCTGTGACAAGCGTCTCTCCTGGGGACCGGGTCACTTTCGACTCGACCATATGGTGTGGCACCTGTCATTTCTGCCGGCGCGGCCAAGTCAATCTATGCGACCGGCGCATGGTTCTGGGCGTGTCGTGCGCGGAATACCGGCGGGACGGTGCGTTTGCCGAATATGTCATTGTACCCGAGCGAATACTCTTTCCGCTTCCAGAGGGGCTGGCATTCGAGGAAGCGGCGCTTGCCGAGCCTGTAAGCGTCGCCCTGCATGCGGTTCGAGTTTCCGATCTGGGGCAGGGAGAGACTGCAGCCGTAGTCGGAAGCGGCTTGATCGGCCTTCTTCTGATCCAGATTCTCAGAGCCTATTCGCCCCACAGGATCATCGCCTTCGACACCGATGCCGGGCGCAGAAGCGCCGCGCTGGCTGCAGGCGCAGACATTGCGCTCAATCCAGCCGATGCATCATGGCAATCCCGGCTTCTCGATGCCAGTTTTGGACGCGGAGTCGACAAGTCCTACGAGGCCGTTGGCACAACAAGCGCCATCGAAACTGCCATTGCATCGGTCCGAAAGGGCGGAACGGTCACCCTGATCGGAAACATCAGCCCGAAGGCGGATATCCCACTGCAATTGGTGGTCACGCGCGAAATCAGGCTTCAGGGTTCATGCGCCATTTCGGGCGAATACCCCACAGCCCTCGAGCTTATGGCTCGGCGAACCATCGATGTGCGGAAAGTGATCAGCGCGGTTGCCCCGATCGAAGAGGGGCCTGACTGGTTCATGCGGCTCTATCGGCGGGAAGCGGGCCTTTTGAAGGTGGTGCTTCTTCCTTAGTTAGGACTTCCAGGAGAAGGATATGGGCAGACGGGTGCGTTTCGGCCTGGTGGGCTACGGGAAGGTAGCGGCGCTCCATGCAAGAGCGCTTCAGGCAAGCGAAAGATGCGAACTGGTTTCGGTATTCGGACGCAGCATGCATCGATGTGAAGCATTCGCTCATCAATGGGGCTTGCAGGCGCGTCCCAGCCTTCAGCAGATGGCAGAAAAAGACGGCGTCGAGGCGGTGGTAATTACGACTCCGCACCCCCGCCATTATGTCGATTCGATCGCCGCGCTCGATGCAGGCTTCCACGTCCTCGTCGAAAAGCCCATGGCGCTTTCGACCAGTGAAGCTCAAGACATGATCGCCAGAGCGCAGCTTCGCGGACGGCTTCTCAGCGTAATCTCCCAGCGGCGATGGTATCCTTCCTGCAGGCGCATCCATGAAGCAATCAAAAAAGGTGCGCTGGGTTCTCCCCTGCTCGGGCAGGCAAGCATTCTCGGCTGGCGCGATGAGGACTATTATCGCTCAGATCCGTGGCGCGGCACATGGGAGGGAGAAGGCGGGGGTGTCATTGTAAACCAGGCTCCGCATCAATTCGATCTTCTGTGCTGGTATCTGGGAGAAGTCGAAGAGGTCTACGGACATTGGGCCAACGTAAACCATCCCTATATAGAAGTTGACGACAGTGCCGTTGCAGTAGTGCGCTTCCGTTCGGGAGCCCTTGCTTCGATTTTCGTCTCCAATTCGCAGAAACCGGGCATTCATGCGAAGGTTCACATCCACGGAAGTTCGGGAGCGAGCGCAGGCGTCCAGACTGATGGCGGGGCTATGTTCATTGCAGGCAGAAGCGGCGTCCTTGAACCTCCCTACAATGATCTCTGGACTATCCCCGGCGAAGAGACCCTCAGGGATCAGTGGCACAAGCAAGATGTGCAGTTTTTCCAGACCATTGACCCCACTTGGTATTTTTTCTCTCTGCAGGAAGACGACTTCGCATCAGCCATCACAAACGAAGCAAAGCCCGCGGTACCCCCCGAGGCTGGACTGCAGGTAGCCCGTATCATGGAGGGAATCTACCGCTCACACCGGGAAGGGAAACCGGTCCGCTTCTAGTCCCTGCTCTTCTCTGCAAGTGCCTTCAGACGAGCGGCGGAATATCGAGCCAACGGCGCGTTTTCCAGCTCTCCATGGCGATTTCCGCAAGCTGAACGCCCTTTGCACCGGCCAGAAAATCCCACTTGAAGGGCTTTTCCTCGGCATAAGCCTGCAAGAAAAGTTCCCATTGCACTTTGAAGGCATTGTCGAAAGTATCCCGTGCCGGCATTTTCGCCCAGAGCGAATAATGGTCGATCCCACTGTCGATATCGGGATTCCATACCGGTTTCGGCGTCATCGCTTCGCTCTGGATACAGCAATCTCTGAGGCCTGCGACTGCAGAGCCGTTCGTTCCGTCAACCTGAATCACAAAGAGGTCATCCCGCCGAACGCGCACGCACCATGACGAATTGAACTGACAGATCACTCCATTTTCCAGCTCGAAGGTACCGTAGGCGGCATCTTCGGCAGTGCAGTGGTAGGGTTTGCCTTCTTCGTCTACCCGCTCGGGGATATGTGTTGCCGCGGTAACCGAAATCGCCTTGATGGTACCGAACAGGTTCTCGATCACATACTGCCAGTGACAATACATGTCGAGGATAATCCCGCCTCCGTCCTCTTTTCTGTAATTCCACGAAGGCCGCTGACAGGCTTGAGCGAAGCCATCGAACACCCAGTACCCGAATTCCCCTCGTACAGAAAGGATTCGGCCGAAAAATCCTGTATCGATAAGGTACTTGAGCTTGCGCAGGCCGGGCAGCCACAGCTTGTCCTGCACGATACCATGGCGTATGCCGGCAGTGCAGGCCTCGCGATAGAGGGCAAGCGCTTCGGCTGTCGAAAGAGCAAGGGGCTTTTCGCAGTATACCGATTTTCCGGCAGCGATTGCCTTTCTCAGTGCAGCGGGCCTCAGGCCCGTAACCTGCGCATCGAAATAGATTTCACATGAGGAATCGGAAAGGGCCGCATCGAGATCGGTAGACCATTTCAGCCCGCCATATCTCTGCGAGAGCGCTTCCAGCTTCTTCGGATCTCTACCAACCAGCATTGGTTCCGGCACAAGCCGATCTTTATTGCTCAGCCTTACCCCACCCTCTTTTCTGATTTGAAGAATAGATCGTTCAAGATGCTGATTGGTGCCCATTCTACCCGTAACGCCATTCATGACGATGCCTATGGTGTGTACTGCCATGCCTGTGCCTCCTATACCCATGTTTTCCAGGCTTCAGCGACCATCGCAAGCCATCTGTCCTGGTCCATCGCCCAGTATTTTTTCGAGAAAATTTCCACTTCTGCAAATCCGTCAAAGCCAGCTTGTTCGAGCGCATGGCGAATCGATTGGATATCGATACAGCCTTCGCCCATGAGTCCGCGGTCTTCCAGCATGTCTTCGAGGGGGGTCTTCCAGTCGCAGACATGAAACGCAAATATGCTCTGACTGCTGCCGGCGCGCGCAATCTGTACTTCCAGCTCGGGATCCCACCAGACATGATAGACATCGACCGCAATGCCAAGCTTGGGGCTTTTCAACCTTTCGCAGAGATCGAGCGCCTCGCGCATGGTGTTGATAACCGAACGGTCGCCCGCATACATGGGATGCAGAGGCTCGATAGCAAGACGGATTCCCTCTTTTTCAGCTGTCGGCAGAATAGCTGCAAGCCCTGCCTCTACCTGCTTTCTTGCATCAGCAATCCGCACGGAAGGGTCAGCGCCACAGACGAGGACAATGAGCGGCGCCCCCATGTCCACGGCATCCTGCAAAAGCCGCAGGTTCCACTCTATGCGCTGAGCGCGCACTTCCTTATCCGGATGTACGAAAAAACCACCGCGTACAAGAGACACGACCGAGAGCCCCGCCTGCCGGGCCAGCATGCCGGCTTTTCTGGCTCCGATAGTCTCCAAGGCCTCTTTCCAGATCGAAATGCCGCGCACCCCGGCTTTTGAGTACTTTTGTACGGCAGTTTTAAGATCCCAGGGCCTGGTTGTAATGCTGTGCAGAGCGAAGCGCGATAGATCATCCATGGCACTGCCCCTCATGCCGCCCCGCCGGCAGGCTGTCTGTCTTCCCCGCCGATAGGCTGTCTGTCTTCCCCGCCGATAGGCTGTCTATCTTCCCCGCGGGCAGGCTTTTCCCCTTCGATATCGAAAAAGCGGGGAAGAGGTTCATTTCTGAGCCAGCGCCATACCCAGAGCCCGGTTTCCAGGAGATGATAGTCTCCCCACAGACAGGATTCTCCGAATGGAGGCCTGCCTTTTTCCCGCTCGAAGTCCCAGCCATTGGGATAATGATAGACAGCATGGAGAAGAAGCCCCTCATGTGAGGGATCTTCCGATAGATAGGGCTCCCCGCACAGGCGCGCGACGATGGCGAGCCCTGCCCTGAGGTACTTTTCCGACAATTCCTCAGAAGGCCTATATTTCGTCCCGGAAAGAACATATCCAAGGCGAAGCAAGGCCTGGGCTGCAATGGCCGCTGCCGAAGCGTCAACCGGCTCCCAGGGATTGAAGGGGTCGGCTTCTCTGGACAGAGCATCCGGCATATGATGCAGTGCAGGGCCCCCGGTATCCCAATAAGGAATGCCGTCCAGCGGAGTATTATCGAGATAATAATCGCTCGTTGCCCGGGCGATTTCAATAAAGCGCTCGAGTACCTGCTGTTTGTCTGCAAAATACGGAAGCCCCAGCGCAGCGATGTCCTTGTCTTCCACAGATGCTGTGATGAATTCGAGCTCTTCAGCAAAGCCCAGCATCACCCATGCGAGCCCCCTTGTCCATGTCGTAAAGGGGGAATATCCCTGCTGGCTGGAAGGACAGCGATAGCTTCCATTGACAATGTTGAAGATCGATTCATGCGCAACGCGCCCCCGAACGTCCCAGCGATCTCTGCCCGTGCCGAGATAGACATTCCAGCACGCCGTACTTTCGGCGTGGGCAAGCAGACGTTCGAGGAGATTGACTTTTGCGTCCTGTTCTTCCATCAGGATATGGCCCAGCTTCCATGCAATCGCAAGCGAACGCAGAGAGCGCATGGTGTCCGCAAACAGGGAATGGGGACCGTTGAAAGAATAGATATAACCAAGCTTTCCCGGCAGGGCTGTCCATCTGGAGGCCTGAACCGCCCCGGAAACCTTGAGCGCCAGTTCGTAATACCTGCGCTTCCAGATGGCATCCTCGACCAGCCCCTGCGCCATGAGCCTGAGCAGATTCCCATAGGTGCTGACGTTGTTGAAACCGTGGTCATGAACACCCCTGTGAGTTAGATGCACTTCCATCCTTTCAAGAATCGACCGCTCCGCGAATTCGAGCAGCTCGCTGTCCTTCGTCAATTCATAGGCCAGAAGCGGAATGCCGAATTGAAATCCCTGGGTCCATTCGGTCCATCCGCGGGAGCGGTAAATGCCTCCCGCCGTGAATACCGGCGCTCCTTCTTCAGCATTCCAGCGCACCGCAAGTTTTTTCGATTTTTCGCAGGAAAGGTTCCCCATGCGCGAAACGCGCGCTTCCAATTCCTGCCTGTCCGGCAGATCGATGTCTCTTTTCATCCTTTACCTTCCAATATGTTCCGCCTTCAGTGTCGATGCAGCCCGATACAATGGCCGGGTACGCCGCCATTCAGAGCCGGGAAACATGAAAACCTCCGTCGCAGTAGAGTACGGCTCCCTGCGCAAAGTCGAAGTCTCCGGAAAGGACAGCCCGAACCATGCGTCCGACATCCTCTGCAGTGCCCCAGCGGCCTGCAGGGACCAGCCCCTCCCGGATGAGACGGTCGTATTTCTCCTCGACAGCCTTTGTCATGTCGGTTTTCATGATGCCTGGGCGAATTTCGAAAACGAGCGCACCTTCTGGCGCAAGCCGGGTAGCCCAGAGCTGGGCTGACATGGAAAGCGCCGCCTTGGAAATGCAGTATTCAGCCCTATTTACGGAAGCTGTGCGGGCGGATATCGAGGTTATGAAAACTATTCTTTTCAACCCAAGCGAGCCAGCGTTTTCAGTACCTGAACCACTTTTCCGCCAGCGTGCGACAACGAGCTGGGTAAGAAAGTGAGGGCCTTCGAGATTGGTCGCCATTACTTCCCGGAATGATTCGAGGGAAGCATCGAGTATGTCCGCCCGAACGCGGGGCGCAATTCCAGCATTATTGACCAGCGCATCGATGGTGCCGAATTTTTCGAAAACGCGCGCGACAAGATCTTCTCTCGACTGGGGATCAGCCAGGTCTGCCTGAAAGGTGCAGAAACGCTGTTCTGCATTGCATCGCCGCGCTTCGCACATGGCGACGGTATCCTGCGCTTCCTTACCGGACCTTGCATAGTGGACCGCAACCGACCAGCCGGCGGCCGCGAGTTCCAGGGCAATTCCCCTCCCAAGTCCCCTGCTCGATCCCGTCACCAGGACCGCTGGCGAACCTGTTCCATGCTGTGTTCGATTCCCGATCATGCATTCAGTATGAAATCGGTACGAATCGGAGTCAATCTGCAAATCTTGCCTTGACTTGCGGCAAGTGAGCCTCCTATACTTTTTTTGTCAGCAATGATGATGCGTTGCATATCATAGCTACGAAGGAGGCCTTTTCATGAAAAAAATTGGATTTATCGTGCTTGCGTGCCTGCTGGCATTTGCCATCGCAACGCCGCTCGCCTTTAGCCAGGCAACCTGGAAGCCGAACAAGCCGATCACGATTATCGTGCCATGGGGAGCTGGTGGATCGACCGACCAGATCACCCGCGTGTGCGCCGCGGAGCTCGAGCCCTATCTCGGGCAGAAGATCGTCATCGTCAACCAGCCTGGTGCTTCAGGTTCGGTAGGAACGAAGAGCGCTATGGATGCGAAGCGTGATGGATACACCTGGACCGCCGGAGCCGCTGCCGACCTGGCAACCTACAAGGTTCAGGGCATGCTCGATACCGACATCAGAACCGACTGGCACATCTTCCTGAGTGTCGCCAACGTAAGCGTGGTGAGTGTCAATGCCGATACTCCCTACAAGACCTTCGACGATCTGCTTGCGGCATTCAAGGCAAAACCGGGCAAAATCACCGTCGCCACGGCGGGACAGAGCTCTGCAGGACATATCGGCATTGAACTGATCCGCAAATATACGGGCATCGAATACAAACATGTCACGTATGACGGCGGAAATCCTGCAGTCATCGCCTGTGTTTCCGGTGAAACCGAAGTCACCACCCAGCTTGCCGTCGAAGAAGCAGATATGATCCGCGGCAAGAAACTCCGGCCGCTTGCAGTGCTTTCCGACAAAGCGCTGTATCTGGACGGATACGGCGAAATCCCTCCAGTGACAAACTGGATCAAGGATTTCAAGACCGGACCGAACTATTTTGGCATTTTCATCCCGAAGGGTGTTCCGCAGGAAGTGATCGATACGGTTGAAAAGGCATGGAAGGAAGTGATTTTCAACAACGCCAAGGTGAAAGAATATGCCCGCTCGCGAGGGGCGATGTTCGATCCTTCCTATGGCGAGGAAGCCCAGAGAAGAGCGTTCAGCTACTATCAGCCGGTAGCGTGGCTGTACTGGGAAGCTGGCAAGGCAAAGGTGTCGCCGGATACAGTCGGAATTCCCAAACCTTGATGCTCTGAGACAATCGCTTTTCACATCGAACGAGCGCGGCCATGGCAGGAATTGTCAGCGGCCGCGCTTTTCCAATTGCACCTGACAGCGGAGGAGGATGTTCGTCATGGCCCTGCATGGAATGAAGAAAGCGGATTTTTATACATCGCTTGTGCTTCTTGTATTCAGCGCAGCGATTGTCTTCATGTCACTCAACATGCCTTCGCTTGCAGGCAGAGATGAAAGCAAATGGTCCAATCCCGGCGTCGTGCCGACATTTATCGGTGTGGTGCTTTTTGCGCTTTCATTCGCGATGCTTGTACGTTCATTCGTAAAAAAGGATGCAGATCAATATTCAGAATCGGCCGGTAATGTTCAGTCGAATCCACCGGCTCCAGCTGTTTCGGCGCCGGCTATTTCAAAGGCTTCGCTGAGCCGGATCGGAGTGACAGTTCTCCTCTGTCTGGGGTACGTATTCCTTCTTGGAAAACTCTGGTTTCCGCTCGCCACATTCCTCTTTGTTTTCATGTTCATCGTCGCATTCGAGTTCTCCAGAGAAAAGCCCATGCTGAGCCAGTGGAAAATGCTGATCGTCGCATCGATCATCGCTGTGCTTGCATCCGCATCGGTCACCGCGGTATTCCAGTACCTGTTCCTTGTGAATCTGCCCTGAGGAGCCCGCCATGTTCAAAGGTCTTGAGCTGTTCGGAACCGCTGTCATCTCATTCCTCAGCCTGCGCACTCTCTTCAATGCGCTGTGGGCAACCCAGCTCGGCATCATCATCGGCATGTTGCCAGGCCTCACCGCTACCATGGGAGTCGCTCTGCTGACCACCCTCACCTTCAAGATGGCGGCGAACGATGCCATTCTCATACTCATCTGCATGTATGTTGGCGCCATCTATGGCGGCAGCCGCAGTGCCATTCTCCTCAATATCCCCGGCACCCCTGCAAATGCCGCAACTACTGTCGATGGCTATCCCCTGGCAATGCAGGGAAAAGCGGGAAAGGCCATTGGAATCGCCACTACCGGTTCGTTCCTGGGCTCTGTCATCGGCATGCTCGCGATGCTTGTCTTTACGCCCATGCTCGGCAATGTTGCCTTGAAATTCCAATCGTTCGAGTTCGTGTGGTTCGCCATATTCGGCATTATCATCTGCGGCAATCTGACAGCCCCCAAAGATCCCCTCAAGGGATGGATCGCCGGCTTTCTGGGATTGTTCGTCGCCATGATCGGCATGGAAGGCATTCATGCCTACGTACGCTTCTCTTTTGGAAGCACCGATCTCTCGGGCGGCATTTCTCTCATTCCTGCCATGGTAGGGACCTTCGGATTTTCTGAAATCATCTCTGTCATGCGCCACGAGCGATATGAAGTAGTGAAAACAAGGATCGACCGCGTCATTCCCAAGCCCGGCGAAGTGTTTAAATATTGGAAAACAATTATCAGATCGGGAATTATTGGCACTTTCATAGGTGCTGTCCCCGGCGTCGGCGAAGATATTGCGGCATGGGTTTCCTACGATGTCGCCAAGCGCAGTGCAAAACCCGAGGAAAGAGAACAATTCGGCAAAGGATCGATCGAGGGTCTGCTGGCATCAGAAACAGGCAACAATGCCTGTGTTCCCGGAGCCATCATTCCTGTCCTCACCCTCGCTGTTCCCGGCTCTGCTCCCGCCGCGGTTCTGCTCGGAGCGATGCTCATCCACGGGGTACGGCCGGGCCCGCTTATCATGCTCGAATTCCCAAGCTTCATTTACGAAACCGTTGCCATGGTGCTGATCGCTACCTTCATGATGTTCATCCTCGGCCTTTCAATGGTTCGCCCCCTCGTCAAGGTTCTGCAGGTGCCCCGGCAGAAACTCATGCCGATTGTCTTCGTGTTGTGCGTCGTGGGATCCTTTGCTCTGCAGTCCCGCCTCTTCGATGTCCTGGTAATGATTGTCTTCGGGCTTATTGGCTTTGTGCTTCGCGAGATGGAATATCCGATGGCGCCGCTTGTGCTGGGCATTATCCTGGGGGACATTCTTGACAAGAATCTGCGGAGGGCTCTGATCCTTTCGAATGGAAGTATCGCGCCGTTCTTTTCAAGGCCGATCTGCCTGGTTCTATTCCTGCTTACAATGCTGATTGTGCTGGGCAGGGCAAAATGGGTGAGGCAGCTGTTTGCGGGACTAAAAAAATCAAGATAGCCAGCGGGCCAGGTTCGAACGGACGAAATCGTCATCGCTGAGCTCGGGATAGGCAGCATATACACGCGAAATCTCTTCAGCTTGCCCCGGCGAAAGCGTTTCGGAAGGATCAAGGCACCATATTCCCTCGAAAAGGCCCTGGCGGCGCAGCACTTCATGAATGCCGGCGATGCATCCCTTATAATTGTTAGCCGCATCGAAAATAGCTCCATTTGCATCCGTCAGTGCCTGCCCTTTGGCAAGCAGCTGCAGCGGCACAGGAAGGTTCGAATCTACAAGTGCGTGGATTTCTTCCAGCAGTTCGACGGCTTTTTTGGTCCAGACGCTCCACTGCCCCAGCAGGCCGCCTCGAAAACGGAGCGTTGTCTGCCTTCCATCAGGACCGGGCAAACAGAAAGGCGTAACCAGATCGAGAACGATATGATCGTCATTGCCGGTATATAGAGCGATTTCATCTCCCCTTCCCGAATCGGCAAGAGCACGGACCACATCGAGGGTTCTGTAGCGATTGAAAGGAGCTATCTTGATGGCAATTACCGATTCAATCTCGACGAATGCGCGCCAGAACTCGTAAGGCAGAAGCCGCCCTCCCACATCCGGCTGGAGGTAGAATCCTACCAGCGGAATGACTTCGGCAATTCTGACTGCATGCGCGATGAGCGTTTCCAGCGAAGCATTCTTGAAAGCAGCGAGACTGAGCAGCCCTGCATGATACCCATGCAATACAAGAAATTCCGCTTCCCGCAGAGCTTGTGGAGTTTCTCCGCAGATACCGCCGATCTTGAGTATTTCGCATTGGCGTTCCGCTGACCATGCATCGATTTCCTGCGAGGCAAACATCAGCACCGGCTTGAACAGATTGTGCTCACGAATAGTGAATTGCGTCGTATGTACACCCGCGGCGATTCCGCCGGCCCCAGCATCGAGATAGTACCTGATCAGTGCCCTCTCTCTTCTCTCGTCGAAACGGCGATGCTGATCGAGCGCCAGGGGAAGAGCGGGGATTACCATGCCTTTCCAGAGGTTCCTGCGCAGAGCCTCCGGCAGAAGAGAAGCGGATTCAGCTGCCATCATTCCTCCTTCATGATGCTTTCCTGCATCATTCAGCGATCAGAAGGTTCCATCGGTAACCTGGAAGTGGGTCGGCTTTCCAAGAGATGCCCCGCCAGCCGCGATCCATTCCGCGGTCATTCGAATCATGGTGCCGAGCGGCATGCGGGGATAACCGAAATGCTCGAAGGACTTGCCGGCATTGCATAGATAGCAGGGCGTTTCGGGTTCGAGCTCATGGGCAAAAACAGGCAAGACACCGAAATACCTGCCGAATTCCTCCGCAGCCGTGCGCACCGAAACCGTTTCGGGCCCCGAAATATTGATGATCGAAGGAGGGCTGTTGCAGAGATCAAGGCTGAGCAGGGCCCGTTCGATGACATCGCCCTGCCAGATGCAGTTGAAATTCCGTACCGCAAGATCGACCGGGCTTTTCCCTCTCACCTGTCTGGCAATGTCGTGCAGAACGCCGTAGCGCAGATCGATTGCATAATTCAATCTGAAAAGACAGATGCGCGTCCCCATTGCCCGGCTGAAATGCTCGAATACGCGCTCCCTCGCGAGAGCCGATTGCGCATATTCTCCAACAGGTGCAGGAGGAACCGCTTCGGTACAGCCTCCGCTTTCGGCCCGAACAAGCGGATAGACACAGCCTGTCGAAAAGACGACAATCCGGGCAGTTCGATACCGCCTTGCCACATGCGCAGGAACGATGGTGTTCATGGCCCATGTAAGCGAAGAGTCCTGAGTGGTACCGAATTTTCGCCCAGCCATGAAGATGACATGGTCCGAATCTGGCAATAGATCGACTGCCCTTTCATCCAGCAGATCGCATGCGATGGTGGAAACGCCAGCGGCTTCGAGCCGTTCGCGCGCTGATGCATCGGAAAAGCGGGATACGCCGACGACTTCCAGACTGGAACCTGCAGCCTTTGCAGCCCGGACTGCGGCCATCCCCAGAGTAATGCCAATCTTTCCGCCTATGCCGAGAATCAGGAGCCTTCCTGAAAGCGATTTGAAAAATGCGGCGAGGCGTTCGCTCGGTTCGCTCAGAAGGAGCTCCAGTTCCTGCTCGCTGACCGGTGTTTTCATGCTCCGCCTCCCAGTACAGCCTGGCCCTTTTTTACTTCGAACCCGAGCGAGCACAGCATCGATTCGAGGCGCCTTCCAAATTCGAGATACACCTGGCGGCGCTGCTCGCGGGAAGCCCTTACGCGCGCGTCGTGGTACACCACTGCCATGTGCGGTTCTATGCTGAGAAAACCGTGATACCCCATTTTGCCGCAATCCTCGAGAATTTCGCGAACATGGGCAGGCCCTTCGCCCGGAAACACATAATGCTCTTTTCCCGTGGCAGGGTCGCGCCATCCATCCTTTACATGTATATGCACGACTTTTCCCTTGAGCTCATTCCATGATGCCCATGAATCCTGGTTTGGCCACGGGAAGGGCTTGGAAAAATCGGGAGTCAGACAGGGGTTGCCGGTATCGAATACCAGCCTGAGTCCTGGTATCGCCTTCAGCAGGTCCCAGGTATGCCGGGTACTCATGCCGCCGTAATTGAAACAGTTTTCGTGAACGGGGACGAGACCTGCTTCAAGAATTTCACTGCAGAGCACGCGAAGCTTCTCCATGCGCATTTCCCGGCGCTGATCGGGGACAGGTCTGCCCTGCTCATCGGTTATGATCGAATAGCTCATAATCCTGATGAGTTTTACATCCAGTGCTTTCATGCGGGCGATTGCACGCCTTGCCGTACCAAGCGTGTGCCCAAGATCGCTGTCTACGGACTGACCCCAATTCGCGATGGTTGAGCCAAAACAGCAAACTCGGACCGATGCTTTTTCCAGGGCACGCGCCACAGCTGAAAACTGTGCCTCGTCGAGGTCGTGAATGTTGCAGCCATCTATTGAGCGGGCCTCGATCCATTCCCAGCCCAATTCCCTGGTTATTTCGATCTGTTCCTCGATCGAATCTCCCGCCTCGTCGGCAAACCCTGCAAGCACAAAACGGGAATTTGCATCGGCTTGAGGTTCCATGTGCCGCTCCTAGATGCTTACAGGGCATTCGGGCGTGCCGCCCCGCTCTGCACTTCGATAGACAGCTTCGATGCAGGCAACGGCGCGCGTGGCTTCCAAACCATCGACCATTGGGCGGCGCGAAGTCCTGATAGCTTGCATCACATCGATCAGCTGTCTTCGATGGCCCTCATGACCGATGGCCGCAGGATCCGCTGCACCGCCCGGAGTGGAAGCTTCCCCTCCCAGCGCATGCCGTAGGCGCTCGTCGTCTTCCGTTTCTTCCCTGAACTTCCAGAAAGCGAGCCTGTCCTCTTCGAGAATGACGCTCCCTGCCGTGCCCATGACCTCGATCTTCTTCAGGAATCCCGGCCACACTGCAGTGGATCCCTGTATGGCACCGAGTGCACCGTTTTCGAATTCAAGCACCGCAACCGCATTGTCCTCCACTTCGATATGTTCATGTCCGACAATGGTGGTATGAGCCGAAAGCCTGCGCACAGGGCCCATGTACCAGAGAAGGAGGTCCACCGCATGGATGGATTGGTTCATCAGCGCTCCTCCCCCATCGAGAGCGCGGGTGCCCTTCCAGCCTCCCAGCGCATAGTAGGACTGCTCCCTCCACCATTTCACGTATGCACTGCCCTGTGACAGGCGTCCGAACCTCCCTGCTTCGACTGCCTTCTTCAGTGTACGTGCAGCGTCGAAAAATCGGCTGGGAAAAATGCCGGACAGGACCACATGATATTTTTCGCATGCTTCTACGATTTCAAGACAGCGCGAAACGGTGATTTCCAAGGGCTTCTCGATGATGAGGTGGCGTCCGGACGCGGCAGCAGGCAGGGCCGCATCCCGGTGAAGGCCAGAAGGAGTGCAGATATTCACGATTTCCATGTCGGGATCACCGAGAAAAGCCGCAAAATCATGATAACTGCGACAGCCGGACTGCCGGGCAAAATCATCCGCGCGGCGCTGATCGACATCATAGCAGGCAACGAGTTCTGCTCCCTCGATTTCCGCAATGGCCTTCGCGTGAATGCGCGCAATCATGCCTGTACCGACTATTCCGAATTTCATGCATCTCCTCCCCTTGTATGGTCTTGAAGCTCTCCGAGAGCCCTCGTTTCGGCATTTTTCATTGTTTCGACAGCTTTTTTGAGAATCGGCCGGGAATCTTCGGGCACCGAAAATATTTCCATGCTGATCCAGCCCATATAGCCTGCAGAAAGCAGGACTTTCATGCTCGGAACATAGTCGGTCGAGCCGCTGCCCGGAGGCCCTCCATCCCTTTCGTTGATGTGCACGTGTGCGATCTGCCGGATATGGCGTTCAATGAGGACTTCAGGGGGATCTCTTTCTTCCCGGGCATTGTGAAAATCGAACATCATCCGGACAGCGGGGTGGCCAATGCCTGCCACAAGCCCGGCCGCTTCTTCCAAGCTGGTAATCACATCGCTCTGATCTGGAGAAAGCGCCTCCGGAAGGATGAGGGAATTGCATTCCAGAGCGTGGGGGGCAAGCCTTGCAAGCTGGTCGGAGAGGATATCGAGCACCTGGGAGCGTGTCATGCCTGGCGGCGTGGAGCGCTGTCCTGGAGACCCGAGTACCAAGACACCTCCGCCAAGCGCGCCTGCACAATCCAGCAGAAATCGAAGATGATCCCAGCTTCGGCTGCGTACGAAGGGATCGGGGCTCGCGAGGTGCAGGCCATCTGGCTTTGCCAAAAGCCAGTGAAATCCAACAAAGGCAAGTCCTTCATCGTTCAATACATGTGCAATTTGAGGGAGAGCATGGCCGATTTCGTGATCGGTGAAGGATCCAAAGAGCGTGAACGGAGCCAGCTCCATGCCTTCGAAGCCTGCCTGACGCGCAATTCTGCAGGCACGGGGAAAGGGCATGGTACCAAAAATCTCGTTGCAGACGGCAAATCGCATTCCTGTATCACCCTGTCTCTACTGTAAGAGCCAGGCAGATGCGCTGTCAAGGAAACTTTAGAAAGGCCATACGGCATCGCCTTCGCCGAGGAGGCGGTAGGAAAGGGCTTCTTCGACTGCAGATTCCCCAATCTCCGTGCGCGCATCGAGATCCGCAATGGTACGGGCTACCTTGAGCACAGCATGGCTTGCGCGCGCCGAAAGCCCGAAGGATTCGATACCCGCCCGGAACATCCGTTCGGCGGCGCCATCGAGTCTGCATAGGCGGGGGATACTGTCGGGTGGGATTCTGGCATTCGGACCGCCATTACGCTCAATCTGCAACTCGCGGGCTTTTTTCACTATGCGGCGCAAGGTCTTGCTTTCCGAAGACGCAGATGAAAGAAGTTCGGAAGAAGAAGGAGGAGTGACGGCTATGCGCATGTCGAGCCGATCCAGAAGCGGGCCTCCAAGCCGTTTCCAGTACCGCCTTATCTCTTCGGGTGTGCAAAGGCAGGCTTTTCCGGGAATACCCATATTCCCGCACGGGCATGGATTGGCCGCCATGATCAGCTGGAAATCGCTTGGGAACCGTATGGTCCTGCCAGCTCTCACCAAGTTCACATAGCCCTGTTCGGCAGGCTCTCTGAGCGATTGCAGGACATCGCGCCTGAATTCCGGACACTCGTCCAGAAACAGCACCCCATGGTGGGCGAGGCTCGCTTCACCGGGTCTGACCGGCCGTGCGCCGCCAAGCATTCCTTCCAGCGAAGCTGAGTGATGAGGTGTTCTGAATGGCGGCCTGCGCCTGAGCCGGGCACGGTTTCTGTCTCCGCAGAGCGAGTACAGAGATGCAATATCCAGAGCCTCGTGGTCTTCGAGATCCGGCAGAATCGAAGGAAAGCGCGATGCTGCCATGGTCTTTCCCGCTCCCGGGGGTCCCGCCAGAAACATGTTGTGCCGTCCTGCTGCAGCAACGACCAGTGCACGCAACAGCGCACGACCTCCACGAAAATCCGAAAAATCGGGCTCCAGCCCTTTTTCGTCCTCGCCTTCCATTGCTCCAGCCATCGAGCTCGAGCTCGGCATTTTGCGATCTTCGATTGCAGATATGATCGGCGAGACTTCTCCAAGATGCGCGATTGGCCAGACCTGCATTTTCTCCACTTGAGCAGCCTCCGCGGCATTTTCCGCGGGGACGATGCAGATTTGAATCCCCGCTGACGCCGCCGCACGCACTGCCGGAAGCACCCCGCGCACGCCGCATACTTCTCCGCTTAGAGTAAGCTCTCCCAGCACCAGCAGGGGCCGGGGAATTTGGGCGACCTGACCCGACTGGCTCAGGATTTTGATCGCTATGGGAAGATCATAGGCAGAGCCTTCCTTGGGCAGGTCTGCCGGAGAAAGATTGACCAGAATTCTGTCGGATGGAAATTCGAACCCAGCATTGCGTATGGCGATTCTGGCCCGCTCCCGCGCCTCTCGTACGGCAGTGGAAGCCAGACCGACAATTTCGACCGCGGGGATCCCTGTCCTTATGTCGGCTTCCACCCGAACAAGGTAACCGTCAAAGCCAAGCGGCTCGTAGGCAAAGACTTCCATCGCAAGCCCCTCCTTCATCTCCCTCAATTGAAGAATCCAGAATAAAGGGGCTTCGCTTCAGATTTGACTCATTCCATCAGCATTTCGAGATCGAGCTCTCCTCCGGCACACGGCATGGCGATGCCGAATGCTTCCAGCACGGCGGGATGAATCTCGCCAATAATCCCCACTTTCTTCTGACCTGCAAGAAGTTCTACCTGCCGTCCCGGAACAAAGCGCGGATCGGACGATTCGCGGATAACATAGTCGTGTCCGAGGAAGTACAGCAGGGCGGCAGCATGCGAGGCGATTTCGTTGTAATCAGCTCCTGCGTGACTGCTCAAAAAGCCGAGATACTGGCGGGTTGCCACACCGTAATTCGCCTCGGGGTCCTTGAGGGCGACCTTGCCCACTTCGAATGTCCGATGGGGATACGAGGCCTTTGCGGAAGCGCTTTCGGTGAGAAGGAGGCTGGGCAGAGGAGAATTGCGCAGATATTCATAGTTCTCTGTCATTGGGTTGGCGATTTTCACCAGCGATGCAGGAGAAATCTGCATTTTTTCAGCAAAATCCCTGCCTGAACCGAGGTAGTTGTAGATCATTTCCTGATAGCCGAGCCCGACCATGAGTGTCTTGACCCGGCGGGAGAAGCGTTCGACGGGGGTGAGTCTTCCAATCGTAAAATCGTGCGGACGCTCCGGCGGGAAATTGCCAAGGCCATGGCCGATCATGATGTCTTCGATGATGTCCACCGGGTGCAGAAAATCGTTGCGGTATTCAGGAGGGGCAACTTTGATGACACTGCCGTCTTCGGAGTAGGCACAGAGCCCCATTCTCTTGAGCGATGCAAGGGCTTGCTGAATGTCGATCGAAGAGCCCAGGAGACGATTCGCTTCTTCGAGGGTCACCGAGACTTCTTCCTGAAAATACCAGGGGAAGTCGATGGACTTGCCGAACGGCGTATCGTATTCGTAATCGACCTGCACGTTTCGAATCTCAAACCCCATGTCCGCAAGGTCGCAGGCCATGATGGAAGCGGAAAGCGCCACCGAAGAATAGTCGCTTCCCGTTACTTCGATGAAAACCTCAGTGTCCCCCACCTGCACCGCCCCAAGATCGGCACTGTTGATAATGGGAGGATAGGAAAGCACCCTGCCCTTCGCATCGATGAGAAGAGGGTGCAGAGGCTGGCCTTTGAGGATCGAGCCGTACTCGATGCCTTTGGGGTGCTCTTCCAGAATGCGTGTCAGAGTCATCGGCCGGGTTTCCTGAAGCGGCACGAACGAAACCTTGTCGGGATCAGCGCCGCAGTACCGGACCGGCCATTCGATCAGCGCAATCCGGTAGATGCCGATTGACACGCCCTTGCGTTTCCGGCCGAAATTCCATGCCAGTTTTTCCTGTGTCTGGATCATGTCGCGAAGCAGGGCATCGGAAATGGCAGGGCCTTTGGCGACAAACCCTGCCAGCCAGGGGCGCACTTCTCGAACTGTCGATTCGACCTTCACCCTGTAGGGTGCATCGATTTTTTTCCTTCGCGATGCGAAAAAAGGATAGGACGGGATTTCGCCAGTCCGGTAGATGCGCAGTTGGCGCGCGAGCCCGGCAGTGGTCCAGAGGTCAGGCCGGTTCGTGTCATTGAGCTCGATTTTGATAACCCGCCCGCTGTCTTGTGGAGCCGAGGTGTCCCATTCGTCGAGCTCCGCCTTGGCGATAGTCAGATCCTGCTCGAATTCCTCATGGCTGGACCATGATGTTCCGGCAAGCTGAAAGAACAGCGCTTCGTTTACTTCAATTTTCGGCATGATGATTCTCCGCGCTCATTGTGTTTCGGTACTCACTGGATGCGATACTGAGACCGTCTCAGGCGCACGTTTTCGAGGTCATAGCTGAACAGCTCGCGCAGATCGTTGAGTCCCAGCGCCATCAGGGCCATTCGGTCGATGCCGATACCCCATGCGAGCACTGGTACATCAACACCCAGCGATTTGGTTACTTCGGGCCGGAAAATGCCCGATCCACCCAGCTCGAACCAGTCCAGAACCGGATGTTTGATATGCACTTCGATAGACGGTTCGGTAAAGGGGAAATAGCCCGGAACATATTTTACTTCCTTCGCACCGGCCACCTCGATGGCGAACATTTCCAGAAATCCGAGCAGAGTGCGCAAATTTACATCCTTGCCCAGGACAATGCCTTCAGTCTGATAGAAATCCGAAAGGTGCGTGGCATCGACGCGGTCATAGCGGAAACAGCGCACGATTCCGAAATACTTGCCGGGAATGTGTGCCTTCGGAAGCTGGCGGGCGGAGAGAACCGTGCCCTGGCTTCGCAGTATGAGCCGTCTTGTAAAATCGCGATCGAACAAATAATTCCATCCGCGGCTTCCTGTGCTGCCTCCGTTTTCGTGTGCGGAAGCAACGCGGGAGAGATAGGGTTCTTCTATGTATTTGGCATGGGTAGGCTCTTCGAGGTAGTAGACATCGTGTATGTCGCGTGCCGAATGGAACTGCGGCATGAACAGCGCATCGGAATTCCAGAATTCAGTCTCGACCATGCTGCCGTCAAACTCTTCGAAGCCGAGCGAAACCAGCTTGTCCTTGACGCTGTCAAGGAATTCCACGTAGGGGTTTCTCCTGCCGGGGATGACGCGCGCAGGGGGCACCTGAACATTGTATGGTCTGAACTGGCGCTGTTTCCAGCTTCCTTTTTCGAGCATTTCGGGGGTTATGGCGCCGAGTTCCTCCCCGGTGAGGCCGAGGGCTTCGATTGCCTGGCGGTATTCTGCTGCCTTTTCGGTAAGCACATAGCGGGTAACCGAACGCTCGGCGATGCGGAAGGGCACATCCTGGGCGCCGCGCTTTTTGGCGATCTGGCCCATGATGCTTCGCCGGGTTTCGTCGAGGCCGCTGTCAGCGATGGCCCCTCCCGCTGCTCTGGCATCAGCAAGCAGGGATTCAATAGCCCGAATTCTTGCAGGAATGTCGGGCGATTTCAGGCTGGCTCTCTTTTCGCTGTCCATGGCACAGACGCCTTCCCTGGAAAGGGCGCCGAACGCGGAGCCGACGGTTTTTTGATCGAAGCTGAGCGCTGCTGCGAGTTCCAGGAGCGTCATCGGTCCGCGCTCCGCAAGGAGTGTCATGATCCTTTTTTCGGGTACTCCTCGCTCGAGCCATTCTTCGCCAAGCGGGGTAAGTTCATACCAGATTTCCGTGTCATGGGAAGCCTCTTTGAGCACTCCCTTTGCCGTCAACCATGAAAAAGCCTGATTTTCCTGGCCTTCTTTGAAACCAAGCTCCTTACGGACACGCTGACCATCGATGAGGTCTCCCGTTCCGTATGCCAGAATGATCTTCACTTCCAGCGGATGAAGTGCACGTACCGCGCTTTGGTCCATTGTGCTGTCCTGCCTTCCTGTTTCGGAGAGTATTGCCGGAAATGGCGTATCTGGTCAACGGCTCATGGCGCCGGGACTCTTCGATACAGAAGATCACTGCAGAGGAGCAAAAGGTAAGAGCGCATCATCCAATGCCTGGCCTTCTGCGCTTTCTGCCGATCCTTCCCCGATTCCCCGGGCAGGCTTCAGAACCGCACCGACGCCCGTTCGTCCATCGAAGCGCATGTCCATGGAGCTGTCAAGTTCTGTGAGCGCGCAATGCTTCGTGCGCTTGCGCGGAGAAGTGGCATAGAGCCATTCCCAATCGATAAAGTCACCTTCCTGCCCATAGGTGATTTTGACGTATTTTATCCGCATGCTGGTCAGGTTGTGGAAGAAATGCGACCCCTGCGAGCTGTCGACGACAAAATCCGGCAGGTCCGCTTCCGCAATAACCGATGCTCTCGAAATTTGCGAAAAGGACACCGGTACACCCAGCCACCGGTCCCTGGTTCCCCATCTTCCCGGGCCGATCAACAGATAATTGAAGTGCTCACGCCGGGCGATCTCATCCAGAGCTTCTATTTCAGCGGCGATTTCGACTGTATCGGCACGAGTGAAGGTACGGGGATCCACCCAGACTATATGGCGAATCGAAAGGTCCCGCCCGTTTCCCATGCAGTTGCGGGACAGAAGCAGGCAATCTTCTCTGCGGATTGCTTCGAGATCTATCTCTACCCTGTCTTCGACATGGATGAGTGGTTTAAGCTGGAGCAGATAGAGCGTCGGCTCTCCCCCTTCCGCATCGAAATTTACTGCATATTCGATCTCTACCGGGGTTCCCATGGAACGCGTTGCAATATCGAGGATCATCGCTACCGCTTCCGCGAACGGGAAGGCATCATACTTCAGGATGTTCGCGAAATTGACGATGCGCTGGCCGCGTGCCGAGACTCCGGGGACAAAGCGCTGGTCGGCAGCATCCCAAGTAGATACCATGAGTGGGAAGCGCCTGTCCCTTTCGGCACCACTTACCGGCACTTCTGCCAGGCTCGCCATTTCTCCCAGCAGCAGATCCGGAATCTGATTTTCAAGGTCCAGAGCATGGAAGTAGCGCTGTGTGCTTTCCAGCGCATGCTCCGGAGAAAGGATGTCGAGCTTCGGATAGCGTGGACAGAATCTGAATGCGGTTCCCCCTCCCACCACGTAGGTTCCGAGCCCCATTGCCGCAAGACACAGCCCATCCTCGGGCTTTACATAGGAAACAGGATAATAGTTGTAGGATTGTGCGACTCCGGATATATGCGGATAGAAATATCGATCGTGATGGCTTCCCACCAGCTCCTGGATCACGACGCCCATGCGTTCTTCTTCCAGATTGTAGTTTGCGGCTTCGAAATACGCCCGTGCCTCTTTCGTAAAGAGGCTGGCGTAGATGAGTCTGATAGCGGTACAGAGCTGTCCGAGCCGCACTTCCGGATCGGCATGGTTGTTTGGAATGATATAGGTGTCATACACGCCGGAAAAAGGCACCATCAGCATGTCTTCGAAAAGTCCGCTCGACCGGACGGCAAGAGGCTTCTTGCTGACCGACAGGAAATGCCGCAATCGGCCGACCAGACCAGGAGAAAGCGGTTTCTGGATGAATACCTGGCGCACATCGGGCGCACTGTCCTGGTAATATGCCCAGTTCCAGAGCCCATTCGATTCGAGGAATCGTTCGAACTCGTCGATGCCGATAAAAACGGTGTTCGGCATCGAAATCCGTATGCCCTTGAGATACTGAGAGAAATCGAGATTTTCGAGCAGAGAATGTATGAATATCAGGCCTCTGCCCTTGCCGCCGACAGAGCCGTCCGCAAGCCGGCACATGTACCTCGCATAGCTGGCCATCTGGGGATCGAAATAGGGAATCATGCCGCGCGAGCGCGTATTCCGTATCTGTTCAACCAGCCGGACGATGAACTGGCGCATTTCCGACGGCGAGGAAAAATCGGTGGTTCTGTAGGGTTTGAGGATCTTCGCCATCTGAATTTCGCCGCGGGCCATGAGCCATGCGGAAAAATGGTTGTGATCGGCATGATAGAGAAGGCTTTCGATTGGAATGTCGTTGAGACGCTGGACAAACTCGTCCATGTTGCGGGCCCGGGAGATCTCGAGTCCATCGGGTGTGCGGAAGACAAAATTACCGAATCCGAGATTGGTCTGGAGAAAGGTCGCAAGCTCCATTTCGAGCGATTCGGAATTCTTGTCTATGAAAAAGGCTTTTTCGGCAAAGGCCTTTTCGCGGATATCCGGTTCGCTCGACTGGATGAGTACGGGAAGATCTGGCAGCTGCTGCTTGGCGAAGTGCACGAAATCGAATCCGGCATTTTCGTCGCAGGCGCCGTTGCGATTGAATCTGATGTCGGTAATGATGGTCAGAAGATAGGGCTTGTAGGTTTCGAAAATGGCAAGGGCTTCTTCATAGGTGGAAGCGAGGAGAATTTTGGGACGCGCCCTGATGCTCATCAGCTTGTAGGTTTCGGTAATATGTTCTTCTTCGATGAGATTCTGCGTCTGCTTGAGAACGACTTTGTAGAGCACCGGCAGATAGCGGGAATAGTAGCGGATCGAATCTTCGATGAGCAGAATGACGCGCACTTCGCATGCGCGGGTATCCGCCTCGACGTTGCGCCAGTCCTCAATGTACTTGATCATTCCGACAAACAGCTTTGAATAGCCGTTCCAGACGAAAATGCGGTTGAACGCCGAAAGTTCGGGGCGGCTCATGTCCAGCATGGCGAGACTCGAGTTGTTCGTCACCATGAGAAGAATGGGGATGTCCGGCCAGATCCGCCTCATGGTAGTGGCCAGCCGCAAGGGCATGTCAAAATCGAGGCTGGCCATGATGATCACGAGGTCGAACTTCCCCTCGCGGAACAGATCCAGAGCTGATTCTTCGGTATAGGCGCAGGTGACTCTCGGAATGGTGTTCAGGTTGAGTTTGAAGTATTCGCCGTAGATCTGTTCGGTCAAGACGCCATCGGACTCGACCACGAAGGAGTCATAGAGGCTGCCAACAAGCAGGACTTCCCGCACGCGGTCGCGCATGAGATCATGATAGATGTTCCGTTCCCGCCTCTGCTGGTCATATGCAGCGACAAGTTCATCGAAATACATGTGACGATTTTATACGATTATGCTCAAAAGTAAAGTAATGATGGAACATCGCTGCGCCAACTTGACGGCGTTTCTATGCATAAGTATGATTTCCGGAACCGGCTGAGCCTCAGCCGGCGGGGAGGAGGCATCCGTGATAAAAAATCTTCGCCTGGCAGCCAAGTCGGCTGAACTGCAGAAATCGATCATCAAAGTCGGCGAAGTGGAAGTCGGCAAAGAACTTGTCGTCATAGCAGGGCCATGTTCCGTAGAAAACGAGCGCCAGACCATCGAAACCGCCATAGCGGTAAAAAAGGCCGGCGCCCATATGCTGCGGGGAGGAGCATTCAAACCGAGAACATCCCCTTATGCCTTCCAGGGACTGGGGCTGAAAGGCCTCAAGATTCTGGACAAGGCGCGCCGGGAGACGGGGCTTCCCGTCGTTACGGAAGTCGTCGATACCCGCGATGTCTCATGGGTCGGCGAATACGCAGATGTGCTCCAGATAGGTGCCCGCAACATGCAGAATTTCTCCCTTCTGCGCGAAGTCGGGAAATCGGGCAAGCCTATACTCCTCAAGAGAAGCATGTATGCCACGCTCGAAGAGTGGCTGAACTGCGCAGAGTATATTCTGGCAGAAGGCAATCCCAATATCATACTGTGTGAACGCGGTATCAGAACCTTCGAAACCTATACGCGCAACACCCTCGATCTTTCCATGATCCCGGCAATCGGTCTGGAAAGCCACCTGCCGATTTTCATAGACCCTTCGCATGGAACCGGCATTCTCTCGATGATCGAACCGATGAGCCTGGCTGCGGTGATTGCAGGAGCGGACGGGCTTGAAATCGAGGTGCACATCGATCCTTCGACTGCCATGAGCGACAAGGACCAGCAGCTGACTGTGCCCATGTTCGAATCCCTGATGAATAAGATCAGGAGACTGCTGGAATTCAAGAAAGAACTCATGAATGAAGCTCCCGCAGAAGAAGAAAAGCCTCGTGCCAAACAGCGGCCGCCTCATGAGCTTTCTTTCAAAGATGCTGTCGATTGAACGCGAGGCTGGCAAATGGAAGATATTGACCACACCGAGATCCTTTTTGCCTCGTTCGATACGATAGCACAGCTTGCCCCGCCCGGAAAAACAGTCATCCTGGTCAATACCGACTTGAAGCAGCGGGCGGAAACCCTGCTCGGCAGTTCCCTCGAAGCGCAAACCTTTCTCAAATGGATCGAGGTGCCCGAAGGTGAGGCATGCAAGACACTTACTGCATATCGGGATGTCTGCACTGCCCTCCTCGATTGCAGCGCCGACAGGGATACGGTAATTGCAGCGGTGGGCGGAGGCTCGACGAGCGATCTAGCCGGTTTCGTCGCACACACGTTCATGCGCGGACTCAGGCTCATAATCGTGCCCACAACACTGCTCGCCATGGTCGATGCGTCGATCGGCGGAAAGAACGCGATCAATCTTGGAAACGCGAAAAACGCAATAGGAAGTTTTCATTTCCCTTCTCACATGCTATGCGATGTCCGCTGGCTTCAAACACTGCCCTCCAGAGACATTTCGTCTGGCATGGCAGAAGTGATCAAGCACGCGCTCATCGATTCGGAATCCCATGTCAGGATGCTCGAAGAACTGGCGGGGTCGGGCAGGCCCTTGACCGATCTCGACGAACCGACACTGACGGCAATGATTCGCCGCTCGCAGGAAATAAAGCTGAGATTCATCAAGAGCGATCCTTACGATACCGGTATCCGGCATGCCCTCAATTACGGCCACACCTTCGGACATGCGATCGAACTGGTGACCGGACTGCCTCATGGATATGCCGTTGCGGCAGGCATGGGAACAATCAACCGTTTTGCACTTGAACGGGGTATCATGAACCGCCGGACTTACGAGAGAGTTGCAGATCTGCTGCATCGTTTTGGCCTGCCCGCATCTCTGGAGGAAGCTTGCGCCCTCGTGCCCATGCCCGCCCCCACTGCCGAAATCGTCAGTCTGCTTGCGGCGGACAAGAAACTCCACTCAGGGATGATAAGGCTCGTGCTGCTGCATGAAATCGGCACGTTCAGTATCGAGCCGGTTCCACTCCAGGAACTGGCAGCATTCGCAGGAGTACATGCATGAACAGCGCAGGAAGGCTATTCCGGATTTCGCTGTATGGTGAATCCCATGGGCCTGGAACAGGCGTCATCATCGATGGATGCCCTCCCGGCATTCCCATTGGAGAAGAAGATTTTCTCCAGGACCTTGGACGGAGAAAAGCCGGAGCCGAGGGCACCACGCCCAGGGTGGAAGCCGATACGCCCGCAATTCTTTCGGGGGTATTCAAAGGAAGAACTACGGGAGCTCCCATTCACATCGGCTTCAGAAACGAGAATACGCGGCCTGATGATTATGCCAGCTTCATGGCTGTGCCGAGGCCGGGACATGCCGATTTTACCGCAGCGATGAAATACGGAGGCTGGCAGGATCCCCGCGGGTCGGGGCACTTTTCGGGCCGAATCACCATCGGACTTGTTGCAGCAGGGGTGGTCGCCAAGAAGGTACTGGGATATTGTGCGCCGAATCCTGTCCAGTTCGCCACACGGATTGTTTCCGCTGGCGGATCGGAGGATGTCACCGCCGCTGTCCACGATGCCGCGGAACACGGTGATTCTATTGGAGCGCTGGTCGAAATCAGGGTTTCCGGTCTGCCGCCTGGCTGGGGTGAGCCTTTTTTCGATGCAGCGGAAAGCGTCATCGCACATATGCTCTTCGCCGTCCCTGCGGTGCGCGGCCTGGAATTCGGAGACGGTTTCCGTGCCGCATCCATGCATGGTTCTGAACACAACGATCCCTTCATTGACAGATCGGGAAGGACCGCCCGCAATGGAGCTGGCGGCATCAATGGCGGCATTACCAATGGAAACGAACTGGTGCTCCGCATTGCGGTAAAACCGGCTTCTTCCATCGGCCTTTCCCAGAAAACCCTCGATTTCGTGCACAATCGGCAGGTCGACCTCCAGATTGGAGGACGCCACGATGCCTGCATTGCTCTCCGCAGTATGGTCGTTCTGGAAGCAGGCGTCGCCTGCGCACTTGCCGATCTCGCACTGACTGCACGTGCTCTCTCTCCCTATCAGTCCAATATACCATGGAGGCAGGAATGAACCTCGACGACATCAGAGCCGACATTGACCGGATCGACGCACGCATTCTGGCACTGCTTACCGAGCGGATGGAAAAAGCGCTTATCACCAGACGTTTCAAGACATCGACGCTCGACAGCGCCCGGGAACAGCAGGTTCTCGAGCGGGTCACGCGCGCCAGCAGAGGTATCCTCGATCCTGAATTCTCTGCCGGCCTCTACCGCCAGCTCATGGCAGAAAGCAAGAGAATCCAGGAAGCCGGACCGGAAACAGTAGCCTTCCAGGGAGCCCACGGGGCCTATTCCGAAGCGGCGCTTCTGCATCTCAAGCCTGATGCAGTAGGGATCCCTTGCCAGGAATTTTCGGATGTTTTCGAAGGAGTGGAAAAGGGCATCTACGATTATGGTCTTGTTCCGGTCGAAAATACGCTCGGCGGTCTGGTGGGCCCTGTCAATTCGATTCTCATCTATACGCGCCTTACCATCGCCGCCGCAATCGACATGCCTATCCGGCACTGCCTCCTGACTCTGCCGGGCACAGACCATCGCGAACTGAGAACTGTCTGGTCCCATCCCCAGGCGCTTGCCCAGTGCCGCAATTTCCTCCACAGAAACCGCCTCGAACCTGTTCCCCATTTCGACACCGCAGGAGCAGCCCGAGAACTCGCGGAAACACGCCCGAAGCGGGTAGCGGTGGTTGCAGGAAAATTCGCTGCCGAACTCTACGGCCTCGAAATCGTAAAGGAAGATATTCAGGATTCGCCCAACAACAGGACACGCTTCTTCCTGGTTTCCGCAAAAAAGGAAGCAGCAGAAGGCGAAAAGTGCTCGGTCGTCTTCACTGCGGGCGACAAGGCAGGCAGCCTGTTTGCCGTACTGCGCCTTTTTGCGGAAGAGAACATCAATCTGACGCGCATCGAATCCGTTCCCGACACCCCAGGGAAATATGCGATATTCATCGATTTCGAAGGTGCTCTTGCCAGCGAACATGTCCAGCGTGCAGTTCACAAGGCACGGGAAACGACCGATGACTTCAGGATACTTGGATGCTATAAAGAAATGAGGGTACAGGAATGAGGATCGGAATACTCGGTACCGGCCGCATGGGTGCCTGGCTGGCGGAAGAACTCTGCTGGGACCACGAAGTGATGGTTCATGACAAGGATCCCAGAAAGATGAAATACTTCATCAAAGTGCACCGGGCGCTTTCGGTGGAGGAATTTGCCAGCTTCAAGCCCGAATTGCTGATCAACTGCGTACCTCTGGGCAGCACGATCCAGGCTTTCCAGGAAGTGATGCCACATCTGCCTGAGGATTGCATCATCTCCGATATCGCCTCCGTCAAGACCGGTTTCCGCGAATTCTATCTCGAATGCGGGCGTCCCTTTGTCTCGAGCCACCCGATGTTCGGCCCGACTCTCGCCAACATCCGCGATCTTCACGACGAAAACGCCATCATCATATCCGAATCCTGCGAAAAAGGAGCGGAGTTCTTCCGGAATTTCTATCGAAATCTCAAAATCCGCATTTTCACCTATAGCTTTGAGCAGCACGACAAAACCGTAGCCTATTCGCTAGCGACACCTTTCGCCTCCACCATGGTGTTTGCCGCGTGCATGAAGAAGCAGGAAGCACCGGGCACCAATTTCAAGAAACACATGGCTATCGCGCGCGGTCTTCTCTCGGAGGACGACCGCCTGCTCACCGAAATCATGTTCAACCCCTACACCATCCGCCAGCTTGAGCTCATAGGTTCCAAACTTGCGTATCTGACTCATATCATCCGCCAGCGTGACTACGACGAAATGAAAAAATTTCTGGACAGCCTGAGGGAAAACATCAGAGACTGAAGGAGCGTTCCATGGAAGAGCAAGGAGCGGTATCGGAAAAGAGCGCCCTCAAGATTGGAAAGAAGGCCTTTCTTCTTTCAGCGGCGATCATCCTCGCGCTTATGCTGGTTTCGGGAGTTCTCACACTGGTACTCTCGCCAGGCGAGTACGAACGGGTCGTTCAGGATGGCAAAACCCTCGTCGTACCCGGTACTTATCACGAAGTACCCCGGCCGAATTACCCCGTCTGGCGATGGTTTACCGCTCCAGTAGAAATTCTCTTCGCACCGGGCAATATTACCCTCATCACCATTATCGTGTTCATTCTCTGTGTAGGCGGCTCGATTGCAATCCTCGAAGGGGCAGGCATCATGGAGGCACTGATCCACATGCTGGTTCAGCGCTTTGCCAGGAACAAGTATATACTGGTCGCCCTGGTCATCTTCTTTTTCATGGCCATATCCAGCTTCATCGGCGTATACGAGGGAATGGTGCCCATGATCATCTTCATGGTCCCGCTGGCCATTTCGCTGGGCTGGGACTCGCTCACCGGATTGGGGATAAGCCTTTTGCCGCTCGCCTTCGGATTCGCATCTGCTGTGACGAATCCTTTTACCATAGCCGTCGCTCAGCGCATCGCGGACCTTCCGCTTTTTTCCGGCGCATGGCTTCGTTTAATATTTTTCTTTACTGTATATGGGATTGTCACTGCATTTGTCATATTGCATGCAAGAAAGGTCGAACACAATCCTCAATCATCTCCCACGTTCGAAGAAGACAGGGCTATCCGGGAATCGCTAGCACTGAGCCAGGATGCAATGCTGGCCAGGAACAGAGATCCCCAGATGGCAAGGAAAAAGGCGCGGGGCCTTGTATGGTTTGCCCTGTGCATCGGCATTGCGATGACGATCGTCCTTGTCACGGCTCGCATGCCAAAGCTCTCAGATCTTGCATTTCCTGTCATGGCACTGCTCTTCCTGATCGGCGGCATTGGGGGCGGGCTTTTTGCCGGTCTTTCTTTCAAGCAAATTGCGCGGACCTTCCGCAAGGGAGCGATGAATCTGGCGCCCGGCATCGTATTGATCCTCATGGCCTACAGCGTGAAGCATATCATCGTGTCGGGCAAGATCATGGACACGATTTTATACTGGGCAGCTACCATGATCAGTGCATCTCCGCCGATGGCGGCCGCATTTCTGGTCTATTTGACCACCCTCGTGATGAATTTCTTCATCGGTTCGGCAAGCGCCAAGGCTTTTCTCATGATGCCCATTCTGACGCCGCTGGCCGATCTTGTCGGCATCACCCGGCAGACTGCGGTTCTCGCCTTCGATTTCGGAGACGGATTTTCGAACATGGTGTTTCCCACCAATGCCCTTCTTCTGATCGCGCTTTCGTTTACGGTCGTCAGCTACCCGCGCTGGATGAAGTGGACGTGGAAACTCCAGCTCATCATGCTGGCGGTTACCTCGGCATTTCTTGCATTTGCGGTTGCGGTCAGGTTCGGGCCTTTCTGACAAGACGCTCCAGGGTCTCGAAGAATTCGGGCCAGGACTTTGCAACGCATTCAGCATCTTCGATTTCTACGGGCTGGTCGGAGATAAGCGCGGCTATCGCGCCGGACATGGCGATCCGGTGATCTCCATATGTCGGAATTCGGCCGCCATGCACATTCCCCCCATGAATGCGCATCTTGTCGTCTTCGATGTCGATACGGACACCGAGAATGTCATAGACGTGCTGCAATGCGCGTGCCCGGTCGCTCTCCTTGCCGGCAAGGCGCCTGACTCCTCTGATGGTTGAAATACCCTGAATGGCTGAGGCCAGGGCCGCCAGCGGTGGAAACAGGTCGGGACAGTCTGTCGCATCGAAAGTAAAGGGCACGAGCGAGCCCGGCCTTATCACGAGCGCATTCGCGTTCCACGAGACCTGCGCTCCAGCATCGCCGAGCACTCTGCAGATCGCCTTGTCCGGCTGGCTGGAATCAGCATCGAGCCCTTCGACCGTCAGCCCCGTCTCCGCACCGGCAATGGCCCCTGCAACCGCCAGAAATGCTGCGCCGCTCCAGTCTCCTTCTATGTCGATGTTGGCAGGGCGGTATCGCTGTCTTCCGGGTATGACAAAGCGGATTGCCTGCGGTGCCTGCGGACCGCTGTTTCGGCTCGCCCTTCCCTCTTCCTGCTCGATTCTGACTCCGAAGGCTTTGCAGACCGTGCGGGTCAGGTCGAGATACCCCGCGCTGACGGGATTGCGCACTTCCAGGACGGAATCTCCGTCCAGCAGGGGCAGAGCAATCAGCAGACCCGTCACCACCTGAGAGCTCCCCTGGGCATCAATAATTCTCTCGCCTGCGTGCATTGGACCGCAGATATCCAGCGGAGGAAGCCCCGAAGCGCCCATGCTGCATCGAGCGCCAAAGGCCGAGAGCGCCTCAGCAACCATATGCATGGGCCGCTTCTTCAGAGTCCCTTCGGCCAGAAGGCGTACCGGCCTGCCCTGAAGCGCTGCAATGGGAGCATACATCCGCATGCACAGGCCTGATTCCCCGCACGAAAGCCCTGCAGCTTCTCCGGGAAAAGAGGTGCCAGGCTGTGGCGGCCTGCCTTCGATCCGAAGCTCGGCAGGCCCATCCTGCAAAACTCTGGCTCCGAGACCGGAAGCCACCCTCAGCGCAGCCAGCGCATCGCTGCAGAGCGTCACTCCCCTGAGACAGGATAGTCCTTCGGCAAGGGAGGCGCAGGCAATCGCGCGCTGGAGTGCGCTTTTCGAGGCAGGAGCACGCACGCGCCCTTCCACAACTGCAGGTTCGACAGTCTTCAATTCCATGCAATTACTCCAGATTGCTGCAGGTTATATCATACTCGGAGCCAGCATGCCAGTACAAAAAAAGGCAGCCCCCCGAGGGGAGCTGCCCTTGTTCTCGATATTCTGCGAAATCAGGCTGCGATCACACAAGGCCCTGCGCGATCATGGCATCGGCAACTTTCTTGAAGCCGGCAATGTTCGCGCCGACGATATAGTTGCCTTCGAAGCCGTACTGGGCAGCGGTCTCGACGCAGTTCTTGTGGATATTGACCATGATCTCGTGGAGTCTGCGGTCGACTTCTTCGGCGCTCCAGGCGAGTCTCATTGAGTTCTGGCTCATTTCGAGGCCGCTGGTTGCAACACCGCCGGCGTTGACAGCCTTGCCCGGGCCGAATGGAATCTTCTTTTCGACGAAAAGCTTCCAGGCTTCGGGAGTGCAGCCCATGTTGGACACTTCCGCGACCACCTTGACGCCATTTTCGATGAGCATCTTGGCGTCTTCGCCATTAAGCTCGTTCTGGATGGCGCAGGGCATGGCGATGTCGACCTTCTGTTCCCAGGGCTTGCGTCCCTTGTAGAAGACCGCCTTCGGGAATTTCTTGACATAGTTTTCGACCTTGTTCCGATCGATGATGAGCATCTCTTCGAGATAGTCCCACTTTTCCTGGGTGCCGACACCGTCCGGATCATACACATAGCCATCCGGACCGGAAATGGTGACGACCTTGGCTCCGAGCATGCTAGCCTTCTTGCAGGCGCCCCATGCGACGTTTCCGAATCCCGATACGGAAACCGTCTTGTCTTTGAGAGAATCGCCCCTGAGCTTGAGCATCTCTTCGACGAAATACACAGCGCCGTAGCCGGTCGCTTCAGGTCTGATCAGTGAGCCGCCGAAGGAAAGGCCCTTGCCGGTGAAAACACCTGTAAATTCGTTGGCCAGGCGCTTGTACTGACCGAACATGTATCCAACTTCGCGGCCGCCAACGCCGATATCGCCCGCCGGAACGTCGGTGTCCGGGCCGATGTGGCGGAAGAGCTCGGTAATGAAGCTCTGGCAGAATCGCATGATCTCATTGTCGCTCTTGCCGTTTGGATCGAAATCGGAACCGCCCTTGCCGCCGCCCATGGGGAGGCCTGTCAGGCTGTTCTTGAAAATCTGCTCGAAACCGAGAAATTTGAGGGTGGAGAGCGTAACTTTCGGGTGGAAGCGGATGCCGCCCTTGTATGGACCGATCGCGGAATTAAACTCTACCCGGTATCCGCGGTTGACGTGATACTCGCCCTTGTCGTCCATCCAGGGCACACGGAACATGATCACGCGCTCGGGCTCGACAATGCGCTCGAGAATGCGCTGCTGGCGGTACTTGGGCTCGGCTTCGATGAGCGGGGTGATCGACTCAAGGACTTCTTCCGCCGCCTGAAGGAATTCGCTTTCCCATGGGTAACGAGCGCGGAGTCCATCCAAAACTTCTTTTATGTAAGAATTCATGGTTCCCTCCTTTAGGGGATTATGTAGGTACGTTCAGCCGGCGAGAAGCCGACCTTGGTATTGTATACCTGTTTATCGATTTCTGCAAGTTTATCTGAATATCAAAATCCAATTTTGAATTTTGAAATTTCACTCAAAACGCCAAAGAGAATTCAGGCTGCCGGCGCCTTTTCGATTTTTACCGATATGAGCCGATGCCCGTCCATCCGCTCCACCGTAATTATCAGCCCGCCGGCCTGGACCTGCTCGCCTGCGGCTGGAATTCTTTCGAACAAGTCGAACACATAGCCGGCAAGACTGTCGTACTCTCCAACCGGCAATTCCATCCCGATAGCATCGCTGAGTTCTTCCAGCCTGATCCTCGCATCACAGCGCCATGCATTCTCGCCAATCTTGACCACCTGTTCGGCCTCTTCATCGAATTCGTCCTGTATTTCGCCCACGATTTCTTCGATGATGTCTTCGAGACAGATGATTCCGGCAGTACCGCCATACTCGTCCACCGCCACGGCGATATGCACATGCCTCCTTCTGAATTCCTTGAGAAGACTGTCGATTCGTTTCGTCTCCGGAACGAAATATGGCTGCCTGACCATCCTTTTCAGTTCGAGCGGCTCTTTCTTCACCAAAGCGGCGAGCACATCCTTGGCATAGAGAATGCCGATGATGTTGTCGATGGTTCCAGAATAGACGGGAATCCTGGAATGGCCCGATTCGACAAGAACCTCGAGCACTTTTTCGATGGGCAGTGTGTCTTCTACGCACACCGTATCGGTGCGGGGAACCATGACATCCTTTACAATTTTTTCGGGAAGGTTTTCGACTCCCTCGATCATCTCACGCTGTTCTTCGACTGACACCGCATGCTGAGCATCGGCATCCGATGACGAGAGTTTTTCCTTTCGGCCAAGCAGTCGTGAAAACAGACTCATAACAGCACGTGTCCTCCCAGGGAAGCGAGCAATGATTCCTGGAATTTCAGCATCGGCTGGTCAGGATCGATGTTTTCGTGATCCAAGCCGTCGAGATGAAGAATGCCATGGATAATAAGCCTGCGCAACTCTTCATCTGGATCAACTGCGAATTCTTCCGCATTTCTGAACAGCGCAGGAATGCTGATCACAATATCACCGGCGAGATAGATCCCCTCCGGATCGCCCATTGGTTCTCTCTGCCCCAGCATAAACGACAGCACATCGGTAGGAGCATCGATATGTCGGTAATCGCGGTTCAGCGCATGAATGGTCGCATCGTCACAGAATGTCAGCGAAACCTGCCAGTCCTTCTTGCCGAGCGCATCGAGAACGGTAAGCGCATATTCTGCGGCGCGCTGGGCCCATGCCGGCTCTTCAGTTCCCAATACTGAATAAAAGACCTCATTCCCCTGCATTGCGGCTCCTGTCTAACCCTTTTCGGCTTCCTTTTCCTGTCCGGGATATTCTATACGGGTATGCATCTGTGAACGGAGAATTCTCAGAAAGGCTTCTTCTGCCAGACGTATGTCTCTCATGGTGAGGGCACTGTCTGAAAGCTGGCCGCTTGTCACCTTGTTCATGATAACCTGATGCACATACTGTTCCAGTTTTGGCAGACTTGGATTTTTAAGCGAACGCGCTGCCGCTTCGACTGAATCTGCAAGCATGACGAGCGCTGCCTCCTTGCTCCTGGGAGGTTCTCCCTGATAGCTATAGGAAGAAATGTCCACTTCCTCTTCTCTGTCCCCCTTTGCCTTCACGGCAATGGCCTCCATTACCGAATTGCCGTGATGCTGTCCGATAATGTCGATTATTTCCGTAGGAAGCCCCAGTTCCCGCGCTCGTTCAATGCCATCCTTTACATGACGCCTGATGATGCTGGCGGACAGTGATGGATTAATGTCATCGTGGCGATTGGCTCCCTTCTGATTTTCCGAGAAATATTCAGGATGCGCCACTTTGCCAATGTCATGGTAATAGGCGCCTATGCGGGCCAGCAGAGGGTTTGCGCCAATATCGCGCGCCGCCGCTTCTGCGAGATGGGCGACATTGATGGAATGCGCATAGGTACCCGGTGCATTGGAGAGCATTTCCTTCAGCGCAGGCGTATTGATATCCGCCAATTCCATGAGCCTGAACTGGGTCACCCTGTCGAGCAGTCTTTCAAAAAGCGGCAGGAGCAGAAGGATGAAAGAGCCTCCCGCAAAACCGTTCAACGCCCCCAAAAAAGAAGAACGGACAAGCTCGGAAGGGCTCGGCCTCTGGCTAACCAGCAGTATCACTGCCAGCACTGCCTGAATGCCTGCCTGAAACACGGCAGCCCGAGCAAGCATGATGCGTGTCCTGGCGGTCCGCATAGTCAATGTCGCAGAAATTCCTGCAAGGAGAATGCCGAGCATGAAGGAAGCGTTCAGGTTGGTCGCAGCGCCTGTCATCAGAAAAGATATGAGGCTGAAGAAAATGCCGGTCCGCGCTCCGTACAGCAGTGAAACGAGGCCTGCAAACAGCGATGCGGGGACATAGAGTGCGCCTTGCGAGAGGTTCTTGCTCTCCAGAAGGTTCTGGACCACAAGAACCCAATAAAAGAGAAACAACAGCGATCCGAGAAGGAACAGCAGCGAAGATCGATCATAGGGAAAATCGCTCAAATCCGGCACCCGTGCGAGTAGATAGCCTATGAGCGATGCGATGAGCAGAAGACCTATCCCGGTGATGAGAATGCCGGCATCGGATACGAGCATCGATGCGCGTACTGCGCGAATCCGCTCATATACATCTTCGGTGACGAGATCCCCTTTGCGAACGAGTATTTCGTTCCTGCTTACGAAACGCGTAACCGGCTCAACGCGGGACCGCACTTCCGCAAGGCGCTTTTCCGACATGCCCTGATCGAAGAAGGCATTTTCCCTTGCAAATCCCCTGACGAGAATGCGGACATACTGCTTCATGGTTTCCGGAACCCGCCGGGCTTCCATTTCCTCTTCAATCCTGGCGGAAAGATTTTCCTTCGTGATCATGCCGCTGACAGGCAGCTGCTCGCGCTCAACCCGGCCATTCACGGTTCGAACCAGTTCGTAATAGTTCGGATTGAAGCGGTCGAAAACCCCTTCCGGCACCGAAAGGATTCCCTTGCTGAGAATGCTCTCCTCGATGTCGGTCGCCTGGACAAAGACCTGGGGATTCAGTTTCGCACGCATGAGCAGTTCATACAGTTCCGGCGCAAAGATATCGGGATGCCGGCTTCTGAGAAGAAGCGTCAGGGCGTCGATGTTTCCCGACTCGTTTCTCAGCTGGAGATAATAGGAAGAGAATGCATCCATTTTGGATCTGATCGACGCCGTTACTTTCTCGTCGAGTACGAATATCGCTACCGCAAGACGCTCTTCAAGGCGGATTTTGCGTTCAGTAGCTTCCTGGTCGATATAGACTATGTCGCGGGCAGCATAGATATCCCGGTCTGCAACCTTGCCCTTTTCGATGGAGCGCAATGAACCACGCACGCCGAGCGCAGCGGGACCGAGAAATACCAATCCGGCGATGGCGATGAGAATTGCGGCCAGCAAGAACCATGCAGAGACGGAGATGGAAGCGAACATCCGTGAGAACGAACCCGCGGATTGAGATTCACTCTTTTTCATACGCTTCGATGATTTTTCGGACAAGCGGACTGCGGATGACGTCCCTCGCATCCAGGCGGCTCACGAAGACCTCATCGATATGTTCAAGCAGGGGAATGGCATGAACCATGCCCGATTCGCTCTTTCTCGGCAGATCGATCTGGGTGATGTCTCCAGTAACTATTGCTTTGGTATGTTCCCCAAGCCGCGTAAGGAACATCTTCATCTGTTCTTTGGTAGTGTTCTGCCCTTCATCGAGGATCACGATACAGTTAGAGAGGCTGCGTCCTCTCATGTAGGCAAGGGGAGCAACTTCTATCGCCCTGCTCTCTTCAAGCCGGCGTATGGTTTCGTATGGTACGAGCGCTTCCATGGCATCATAGAGAGGGCGGAGATAAGGATTGATCTTCTGTTCCAGGTCTCCGGGCAGATAGCCCAGGCTTTCTCCGGCTTCGACTACAGGACGAGTTAAAATGAGCTTGCGCCGGTTTTTCGTGAGAAGTTCGCGAAGGGCGTAGGCCATTGCGAGGAAGGTTTTTCCGGTACCTGCAGGTCCAATTGCAAAGACAAGGTCGTGCGTCGCGATGCCCTGAAGGTACATGCTCTGGCCGGGCGAGCGGGGGAAGACCTTGCCGAATCCATTGGGAATCTGGATGCATGTTTCCAGAAAGCGCGAAATGTCCGGTTTTTCGCCTTCGGCGCTGGATTCGGCTTCATCCTGAGGGAATACGGGTTTTCCGTCCGGAGTCAATTCGGCATGAAGAGCAATGATAAGTTCGGGAGTTGCGGGAACTCCTTCTTCGATAGATGTGCCTATTGCGCTGATGAGGCGGGAAAAGAGGTCGATCTTGCCTGCGTCGTCGCTTTCGATAAAAAGCTCATTGCCGCGGCTCAGTACCCTGGCGCCCAGCAGACTCTGGATCACCGACAGGTTATAGTCGTTCGTGCCGCAGAGTTCCGCCAGAATCCGCGTATCGTCTAGAATAATATGTGATGGACTACTCAAACCTGCTCCTGAAACATGTTTCCCTTCACTACTATACTATGAAAAACAGGGATTTTCCAGTGACACGAGGAGAGCCCCGAATCCTCCCGCCAGTCATTGTCCGAATGTTCCATCAGAATAGCGAATCGAGCTCTTTATCGCCGATATGTCCTTCCATGTCACCGCGAGGCTGAATGCGACATTGACCTGGTAATAGGGGCGCCCAGCTGCTGCGCTTACCAGCTCGGGCCCTGCCGAGAGACTGCCGACCAAAACCCAATCATGCGCATCGACTTCCAGCGACAACGACAGCTTCTGGAGCTTGAACAAGGTCCGGCGAAGCAGAACCGGATCCCAGATCGCCAGCGAATCAGCCAGGTCTTCCAGAATGCTTCGCTGGTAGAGGGAAGGATCGAGTGTCCCCGAAACAGGAAGGATATTTGCATAATATCGCCAGAAAGCATTATTGACCGATGCGATCGACATGCTCGCCGAAAAGCCGGCGTTGTTTCTGGCTGAAAGTTTCAGATCAGAATTGAGCGAGGCGCTTGTATATTGTATCAGATTCTGGGAATAGGAAAAACTGCCCTGAAGTTCCATGCGCCAGGAAGGCAGCATTTCATTCTCCTGCCTTCCCAGTAAAGTACCGAAAACCGGCATCCACGATACGCTCGCCAGGGCGGGCCTGAAAAACTCCGTGCCATCCTCTATCCATGAAGACCCCGAGAAAATGTATCCCCTGGCCTTCCTTGCAGTGAAACGGGCTGTCAGTTTTCCGGCAGTGAGGCTCGTATTAAGCGCTAGAGGTGCCTCAGAGTCGAAATCCCATGCCATGTCAGCGGAAAGCCTGAGATTCTTGACAGGGATTATCGCCAGAGTTCCTGTCAAGCTCGAAGGTTTCAGGGGATCTGCGGCTGTTTTTCTATCGATAATGAGAGACGACGCGAGGTTCAGAAAGCCTGCCGAAATGGAAGCACCCAGCGAATACTTCTCTTTCAGCGGCGGAAGCATCGCTCTGAAGCTGAGCGATTCGCTTGTGCTTCCAATTCTGACCGCAAGCTCTGCCATCATCGAATGATCGCTCAGATGGGCCTCGTCCCATGCGAACCAGTCAAGATCATAGATTGGCCTGGCATCCGGACCTGTGCCGTCGAGTCCCTTATAGCGATATCCCATCACCTGCCCTGCCAGAGAGTACACGAATCGTGAAGAAGAGAAGGGACTCAAGGCTTTCAGCGGATACCAGCTCAGCTGAGTGGAAGCGGGAATCAGCGCCCCGCTGTATTGATAATCCGAAAGCCTGAATGGATGGACGGTGGTCTGCAGGGTCCGTTCATCATAGAGCCATGGCCGGTACTGTCCCTGCGCCCTGAGCGAGAGCGAAGCCTGCAGTTCCAGTGCGGCAGGCTGGAGGGAATAGCGCGCTGACAGCTGACCCTCGGACCTGCCGGAAATCAGCCAGTACCAGCTGGAAAAATCGACATCCTGCGGCTTCAGCCATGAAGCTGAATAAAATCTATCTTCCGCATATCCGCTTTGATTTAGTTTCCAGGAAAGTGAAAAATCCCTGCTCTCCAGCAAGCTCCCGGACAGCCCTGCATTGCCGTCAAGCAGACGAAGGCTGTCCGGATAGAAAAACTTGCGCTGGGGATCGACCGAATTGAGCCGCAGCCGGGAGGGCGACATGCCGCTCGTGGAAGCGGATTTGCTTTTCCAGCTCAATGATGCTGACAGATTGTTGATAGTGATGCGAAGCGGCTTCTGCCCCCTAGCGCTCCACGACCAGATGAGTGTCGCTTTCTGGATGAAAGACGTTCGTTCGGCAGGAGCACTTTCGGAACCGCCGAAAATCGAAAAAAAATCGCTCGACTCCTTTCTGTTGAGGAAATCGCGCTCGACATAGGGATCGGAATAGAAGGGAATGCTTACTTGCCACCTGAGCCCCGAAGATGCGGCTCTGGGAGAGGCTTCGAATTGCACCAAAGGCCTGAAAGGCAGGTCGACATCTTTCATGCGAAAATGGTTCCAGACCGATTTGTAGCCGCCTGCCGCATCAAAGGGGGAATAGTAGCCCGTAGACTCCAGGAAAAGCGAACGGCTGATGCCGGCTCCTGCAAGTGCTGAAATCCTGACTGGCGAACCGGCAGAGGAGCCAGCCCTGAGCCCGGCAAAAAGCCCCAGGGAAGAATAGATATCGGCCAGAAGGGCTATCTCAGGCCCCTCCTGCTCTTTTTTCACAGGAGCGGAACGCGCCACATAGGTCCCGAACGAACCGCTCAACCCCTGATTCTGTGAAAGAACGCTGCTGGTCTGCAGGGATGCAGATTGAGATCCCAACAGATAGGTCGTCGTCTGTACAAAGCCGCCCTCTCTCGACCTGAATCCTACCACGGGGTGCACAGCCGGAACGCGGGAAGGATAGTAAAAAAAGGGCAGCCAGAGCACCGGAAGCTTCCCTACATACAGAACCGCATTCCATGCAGCCCAATCACCGTTTTCAAACAGCCATATCTTTTTGGCGCGCAGAAGGTAATGCGGATCCTGAAGGTCGCAGGCGGTAAGATTCCCATCGGCAAGCGCAACAAATTCGTCTGTCCTTGAAACCAGCCTGCCGAAATGTATTATCAGCGTTCTGCCGGCTTTTTCCCCTCCTTCCATGTCGAAACTGCCGTCGAGAAACACTCCGGAACTGCCATCGAGATCAACCACGATCGTTTCGCCCTTGTAGGTGTCGGTTCTGGTATCGGTTTCCCGGACATACTCGACACCCCCGCCTGCCCGGACTTCGCGGGTCGAGCGGTTGAATATCAGGAAAGCCGCCTTGATGCGGTGTTTTATTCCCTGCGAATCGGTGGCGCTCAGTTCCAGCGGTCCTGTGAGCCGGATCTCCTTCTGGCCGTTTTCCAGAGTGAAGTATTCAATTCCCTCGGCTTTTTCTATGCTGAGTACCAGATCACTGCTGGAAGCAGGAAGCGGCTGCAGTCCGAAATGCGCATAGAGGCGTTCTCTCAGTTCCGCTGCTGTTCCTTCCGGGGAGAGTCCCTGCTCCCTTGCGATATCGCGCAGTTCGTACAGGGTCGATGCTGCGATTCTGAAGCGGAGCATCTGTGCATCTTCTGCCTCTGCCAGGCACAGGCAGAGCAGTAAGATCAGGATGGTGAGCACTATGCGCCGCATGGTGCTGATATCGTACATGGTTCCCGGGCCCCCGGCAAGAATGCTTACTGCTCCAGAACCGGTCTGAGATACTGGCCGGTATAGGAAGCGGGTACACGCACGATGTCTTCAGGGCGCCCTTCGGCGACGATCATGCCTCCACGGTCTCCACCTTCCGGTCCTAGATCGATGATCCAATCGGCCTGCTTGATGACATCGAGGTTGTGCTCGATCATGACCACAGTATTGCCGCTGTCCACAAGGCGGTGGATAACCGCAAGAAGCTGGCGTACATCGGCAAAATGCAGGCCCGTGGTCGGCTCGTCCAGAAAATAGAGGGTACGGCCGGTTGCCCTCTTCGCGAGCTCGAGCGAGAGCTTGACCCGCTGGGCTTCTCCGCCGGAAAGGGTGAGGGCTGACTGGCCAAGCCTTATGTAGCCGAGCCCTACGTCGACCATGGTCCGCAGACGATGGGCAATGGACGGGATGTGCGAAAAAAAGGCAAGGGCTTCTTCGACCGTCATGTCGAGCACATCTGCGATATTCTTCCCCTTGAAACGAATATCCAGCGTTTCGGTATTGAAGCGCTTGCCATGACAGACCTCGCAGGTGATGTAGACATCCGGCAGAAAATTCATTTCGATCTTGATGGTACCATCGCCCTGGCAGTGTTCACAGCGTCCGCCTTTCACGTTAAAGCTGAACCGGCCTGGCTTCCAGCCCCGCGACCTGGAATCGGGCAGGCTCGCGAAAAGATCGCGGATATGCGTGAATACGCCGACATAGGTAGCAGGATTGGAGCGGGGCGTACGCCCGATCGGGCTCTGATCGATGTTGATGATCTTGTCGATATGTTCCAGCCCCAGAATGCGGTCATAGTCCCCTTCGGGATGCTTTGAGCGCATAAGGCGGTTCGATATTGCTGGAAAAAGAACGTCCGACATGAGGGTACTTTTCCCCGACCCCGAGACTCCTGTCACGCAGACGAACATGCCGAGCGGAATGTTTACATCGATATTCTTGAGATTGTGCTCGCGGGCGCCTTTGACCGTTATCCACGCGCCGCTGCCCTTGCGCCGAACCTTCGGCACCTCGATCTTCAAAGCACCAGCAAGATATTGCCCTGTAAGGCTTTTTGAATTCTCGATCACTTCGGGGACCGTGCCGCAGGCGACGACTTGTCCGCCATGCTCCCCTGCACCCGGGCCGAGATCGACGATATAATCTGCCGTTCTAAGTGTCTGCTCGTCATGTTCGACCACGATGAGGGTATTCCCTAGGTCCCTGAGATAGGTAAGCGTATCGATGAGGCGCTGATTGTCCCGTTGATGCAGGCCGATGGACGGCTCGTCGAGAATATACAGAACTCCTACCAGCGAACTGCCGATCTGCGTCGCAAGCCTGATGCGCTGGGCTTCTCCTCCTGAGAGGGTTCCCGCCTTGCGGTCCAGAGTGAGATAATCAAGGCCAACATTGCGCAAAAAGCCGAGCCGGGCCACGATTTCCTTCAAAATCAGCTTTGAAATCTGGGCATCGGTAGGCCTGAGCCTGAGCGACTCGAAAAAGCGTACCGCTTCGCCCACCGACATGCGGGAAATCTCGTCGATGTTCCTGCCGCCAACCGTGACCGCGAGCGCTTCCGGCCTCAGGCGCCTGCCGTGGCACACCTCGCATTCCTTTTCCACCATGAAGGACTCGATCCATTCCTTTATGTCGTCGCTCGAGGCTTCACGGTAACGGCGTTTGAGGTCCGCTATGATACCGGGCCACTTCGAGTGGTATTCGAAATGGCCTGTCTTGTCGCGGTTTTCATAGCGAACGTGCACTTCTTCGTCGGTTCCGTAGAGAATGGCGTTCATGGCTCGCTCTTGAAGCGAACCGAAGGGCGTATCAAGGCTGAATCCAAAATGTGCGGCAAGCGCTTCGAAGCGGGAGCGGTTCCATGCCGAGGTCGGGTTGTAGGGAACACAGCCCCCTTCGTTGAAGGATAGGCTCTTATCAGGAATGATGAGATCTGGGTCGAATTCGAGATTGATGCCAAGTCCGGTACAAGCCGGACAAGCCCCCTGCGGCGCGTTGAATGAAAAGAGCCGCGGTTCCAGTTCGGGCAGTGAAATGCCGCATATGGGGCAGGCGCCTTTCTGGCTGAAGAATTCTTCAGACACCGCTCCATCAATGTCGCGGATTACGGTGACGATGCCATCGGCTACTGAAAGGGCCGATTCCACGGCTTCCGAAATGCGCTTGCGCCCTTCATGCGACAGCCGGATCCTGTCGACGACAAGTTCGATGGTATGTTTTTTCTGCTTTTCGAGTTCCGTCGGCGATTCCAGCTCAACCATCTGGCCATCGATCCGGGCTCGGAGAAAGCCCTGCTTGAGAGCGTCTTCCATGATCTTGCGGTGTTCGCCCTTCTGTGCTCGTATCACCGGTGCGAGCACCTGCAGTTTGGACCCCTCGGGCCACGACATGATAATGTCGAGTATCTGGTCGATGCTCTGCTCGCGGATTTCCCGCCCGCAGGAAGGACAGTGCGGAACACCTATGCGTGCAAAAAGAAGCCTCAGGTAGTCATAGATTTCGGTGACAGTTCCGACCGTCGAACGCGGATTGCGTGCAGTTGTTTTCTGCTCTATGGAAATGGCCGGCGAAAGCCCTTCGATATAATCGACATCGGGCTTGTCCATGCGCCCCAGAAACATGCGTGCGTATGAAGACAGCGACTCCACATAGCGCCGCTGTCCTTCGGCAAAAATCGTATCGAATGCCAGCGAGCTCTTGCCTGAACCGGAAAGCCCCGAAATGACGATAAGCTTGTTGCGGGGCAATTCGAGATCGATGTTCTTGAGGTTGTGCTGGCGCGCACCTTTGATGATGAGCTTGTCCATGTGTCTTCCAGAATATCGCCTCGGGGCGCGGCCAGGCAAGTAGTGCTGAACAGGCGTTTAGCATGTTCCTAAGCTTGGTGGAACAGCAAAGAACCGAAACCAGAGCGCCGCGCGGTCGTCATAGGTGCGGAACCGCGACGAAGGTACCGGGCTGGTTGAAGGCAGCCTGAATACCTCGCGCATTGTGCCGGCAAGTTCCAGGAAGGCCCTGCTGCCTGCCTGCGGGAGAAAGGATGCCGGCTTCCGGGCTACCGCTGAAAGAAAAAGCCTTGCGGACAGCGAACCATTGAGCCCGATGCGCAGAATCGATGGATGTTGTTCCAGCAATCCTTCTATATTGTTGAGGGACAGGATTTCGAGGCCGTCATCGGCACTGGTTCTTCTCCGGCAGACGGCGATCATGTCCCAGATGATCATTCCGAGCGCCTCAGCTATGCGCACGCGCTCTTCGTACGCCTCAGGCAGCTCGGCCATGCCCGCATACCCGCAGACCAGCCTCCAGAAGTGGTTGCGCTCGTGACCGTAGTACTGTCCTTTCGCCTGTGACTGAAGAGAAGGAAAAGATCCCAGTATCAGGAGTTGTGCAGAATCGCTCTGCGCGACTGCGCCAGCCGGAGGAAATCCCCTTTCGATAGCAGCGAGCGCAGCCTGCGCTTTTGGATCTTCGGGTTCAGACATTGAATTTGAAGAATATGATGTCGCCGTCCTGGACGACATAGTCGCGGCCTTCCTGCCGCATCTTGCCTGCAGCCCGGACCGCCGCCTCGCTGCCCAGTGCAATGAGATCGTCATAATGGTAGACTTCCGCCCGGATGAATCCCTTTTCGAAATCGGTATGAATGACTCCTGCGGCCTGGGGTGCCCTGTCTCCCGCACGGATGGTCCACGCCCGGCACTCGTCTTCGCCTGCAGTAAAGAAGGTTCGCAGGCCAAGCAGGCGGTACGCTGCATGGGCAAGGGTATTCAATCCGGGCTCTTCCAGCCCTATTCCGGCCAGAAACTCCGCCCGTTCCGCAGGATCGTCGATTTCTGCCAGCTCTGCCTCAAACTTGCCACATATGACCACCGCCTCGGAGCCCTGCTTTCGTGCAATCTCCTTTACTGCATCGACATAGGCATTGCCATGAACACCCGATTCGTCGACATTGCAGACAAAGAGCTCCTTTTTCATCGTAATGAGGAAACTGCGGCGCGCCAGTTCCTGTTCATCGGGTTCGAGCGGCACTGCAAAGGCAGGAATACCCTCTTCGAGCGCAATGCGCAGTTTTTTCAAAACCGCGATCTCTTTTTCGCTGTCCTTTTTCTGATTGGGATCCTGGACCTTGACCTGACGGGCGAGTTTCTCCAGGCGGCGATCCACGCTTTCCAGATCCGCGAGCGCCAGTTCGGTATGGATGACCGCAATATCGTCCGCAGGATCGATACGGCCAGCTACATGCACGACATCGGGATCATCGAAACAGCGCACCACATGAGCGATCATTCCCACCTCGCGGATATGCGAGAGGAATTGGTTGCCAAGCCCTTCTCCTTTGGAAGCTCCGCGTACCAGGCCCGCAATATCGACAAACTCGACCACTGCGGGGACCTTGCGGCGCGGTTTGAAAATCTCGCAGAGCCGGTCAAGTCGCGAATCCGGCAAGGGTACGATGCCCACGTTGGGATCTATCGTACAGAAAGGATAGTTGGCCACTTCGGCCTTTGCCCTTGTCAGGGCAGAAAAAATAGTCGACTTTCCGACATTCGGCAGACCGACAATTCCGCAATTCAATGGCATAATTATGCGCCTCTTATCAATATTAGCTTGTAACCGTGCCATTTCCAGACTATACTACCTCACAAAACCAGGCAAGAGGAGGACTTTTATTTCATATTTCGAAACAGCATTACGAAATATTGAAATTTTCTCTTTACGGAATCCATAAAGCGGGTTAGGATACCTGCAGAAAACCGTCCTGCCGGCCTGGCAGGCCTGGACGCATGGAGGAGTGCGCAATGCTGGAAATTTCCAACTATCTTTCGGCCAATGCCGCCAACATGAAAAAATCGGTCATACGCGAACTGCTCAAATTGACCAATCAGCCCGACATCATTTCCTTTGCCGGAGGCCTGCCCGCCCCCGAAACCTTTCCCGTAGAAGACCTCAGAGAAGCCACTGACCGGGTTTTCCGCAAATATGGAGACAAAATCCTCCAATATGGAACCACCGAAGGCGACAACGATCTCAAGGCTCAGCTGATCGCGTACGAAAAAGAAAACGGCATTGACATCAAAGCAGACAACCTGCTCATCACCTCTGCAAGCCAGCAGGCGCTCGACATGCTTCCCAAGCTCTTTCTCGATCCGGGCGACTATGTCATCGCAGGAAGACCGACCTATGTCGGCGCACTCCAGGCAATCCAGTCCTATCAGGGCAGAGTCCTCGGCATTCCCTTCAGTACCGCGGGCGACGGATTCGACATGGCCGAGCTCGAGCGCCTCTACCATCGCGCAAAGGACGAAGGAAAGCAAATCAAATACATCTATGTGATACCGGATTTCCAGAATCCTTCCGGCATCTGCTGGAGCTTGGAAAAGCGCCGCGAACTGCTCCAGTTTTCCTACAGAGAAAATCTATTCCTGGTGGAAGATTCGCCCTATCGCGAAATACGCTTCCTCGGCAATCCAGTTCCCTCGATTTACGAGATCGATCAGAAAGGTGAAAACCGCGGCAATGTCATCAACCTCAAAACCTTTTCGAAAATTCTCGCGCCTGGAACGCGCATCGGCTGGATTATTGCCCGCCCCGATGTCATACAGAAACTGGTCATCGCAAAACAGGCCATGGACCTCTGCACCAGCGTGCTCACGCAGAAAATGATCGCCGAATACATGAGCATGGGCCGCCTGCGCGAAACGATTGGGAGAACCTGCAGTATCTACCGCGAGAAGCGCAATTTCATGATTGAACAGCTCGAGCTGTACATGCCCAAGAGATTTGACCTTACGTGGACAAAGCCCGAGGGCGGCCTCTTCCTCTGGATATCCCTTCCCCACTTTATCGACACGGAAAAAATGTTCTACAGGGCGATTGAAAAGAAAGTCGCCTATGTGGTGGGAAGCGCCTTCTATTTCGACAATCCCGAAACGAATGCCATGCGCATCAACTTTTCGTATTCCAGCAGGGAACAGATCGAAGAAGGTATCCGCAGGCTCGCTGACGTCATAAAAGACGAAATCGACCAGCATGATGCAGGCCCGCGCGGGCAGACTATGCCTGAAGGAATGTAGACCGCGTATATCACCCTCCTCTGCTCTTGCCCCATGCAGCTGATAGCAGTATTTTCTTTTCAAACGTAAATACTGCAGTGCAGAGGAGCGGTTTCATGCCCATCATCGAATTGCGCGATGTCAAAAAGGATTATCTACTCGGCAAAGTCACGGTACCTGCCGTAAAGGGAGTATCGTTTGCGATAGAACGGGGCGATTTCGTTTCGATCGCCGGGCCTTCAGGTTCGGGCAAAACGACCATTCTCAACATGATCGGCCTTATCGACATTCCCACTTCGGGAGAAGTCATTATCGAGGGCAAATCGACTACAGGCCTATCCGATCGCGAGCTTACCCGCTTCAGACACGAAGTGCTCGGTTTCATTTTTCAATCCTTCAACCTCATTCCCGTGCTGAATGTGTGGGAAAACATCGAATTTCCCCTTCTGTTGGGAAAAACGAGGGTCCCCCGCAACGAATGGAAAGACTGGATCGACTTTCTCATTGGCGAAGTCGGCCTCGGTGACTGGAAAGACCACAAGCCGAACGAACTTTCGGGCGGACAGCGACAGCGGGTTGCCATTGCAAGAGCCCTGGTGACAAAGCCTTCCATCGTCCTTGCCGACGAGCCGACCGCCAATCTGGACTCGGCTACCGGCGAACAGATCATCGATCTGATGAAAAAGATCAACAGAGAGATCGAGACGACCTTCATTTTCTCCACCCATGATGCGAAGATCGTGAGCATCGCAGATCACATCATCCGCCTGCGGGACGGACTGGTCATAGAGAATCGGCGCTCGGGCGAAGACACCAACGGCGCATCCCTGGAGGAATGAACATGGCGGTCATTTTCCGCATGGCGTTCCGAAACATCCGGGAACACGCCTCGAAGAGCCTCATCGTAGGCACGCTCCTCGCGCTCGGTGCAATGATCCTCGTCACCGGCATCGCCTTCATCAACGCTTCGGAAGCCGGCATCCGGGCGACCTTCTCCGATGTCTACACCGGCGATGTATTCATTTCGGGCATATCCACCGAAGGCCCTGTCTCTCTCTTCGGTGTCACTTCTCCCGGGGGATTGGCAGCGACTCCAACTATACCGGAATACCCGAAAGTCCTGGAAATCGTCAGGTCCATGCCGCATATTGCCGGTCATTCATCGCTCGCAACAGGATTCGGCACTATCGTACGCGGGGACGAAGCCCCTCCCCCCGGAGCAAAAAAGAGCAGTGTCAAACCCCAGGACAGGTTTCTATTCCTGTTCGGCATCGATCCTGCCACCTACTGGAATCTGTTCAGCGAGGTCGAAGTTATCGAAGGAGACCGCCTCAAGCCCGGTGTCCAGGGATTGATGATCAGCCAGACACAGCTTCGCAATTTCTCTGACTGGCTTGGTCGCCCCCTCGGCATAGGGGACCGCATTCTCGTCCAGGGATTTTCGTCGTTCGGCATGCGGCTGAGGGAACTGCCGATCGTCGGCATCTACCGGCTCAAGGAACAGGGAACCGCCCCCGAGCAGATGGCCTACATCGATATTGAATCGCTGAGGGTCATGTCCGGCATGACCATTGGAGCCAACGAAGCGATTACCCTCAGGCCCGAAGAAACCCAGATGCTCTCAATGGACAATGCGGACGCGCTTTTCGAAGAGGATGTCGTCGTTCAGCAGAGTGCTTCCGGAAGTATCGATGTCAATGCGATTGCCGAAGCGATTTCGAAATCGGCTCAACCCGAAGTGCTGAAAGCCGATGAGGGAGCATGGCAGTTCATTGTGGCCAAGACCGATTCGCCGCGCAATGCGAAACGAACCATTGCTGCCCTCAATGCCGAATTCACGCGCCAGGGCCTGGCAGTGACGGCAGGAGACTGGCAGAAAGCCGCAGGGCCCTATGGGCAGTCCGTAGATGTCGTACGCATCGTGTTTGCCGCGGCCATCATCATTCTTTCCATCGTGGCCATCATCATCATCATGAATACCTTTGTCATTTCGGTCATCGAACGGACGAGCGAGATTGGCACGATGCGGGCTATCGGCGCGGGCAAAGGCTTCATCCGGGGACTTTTCGCTTCAGAAGCGCTTACGCTGTCGCTTGTCTCAGCTTCCATCGGCTCCGTCTTCGGGGTCATCCTTTCGGCGGTTCTGCGAGCAATGCGCATAGAAGCCACCAACCAGTTCTTTCTTGTTCTCTTCGGAGGCCGGTACATGAACCCAATCGTAAGGCCGGCCAATATCGTGTTTGCCATCGCTGCCATGGTGGCGGTAGGGTTCCTGGCACACCTGTATCCGGTGACTGTCGCATTGAGGATACAGCCGGTCAGAGCAATGCAGGAAGAATAGGAGTTCGTCCATGAATGTGGTATTGCCGCGAATTGCTGCCCGCAATCTTCTGCGCCAGAAAAAGAGGACGGTCCTCCTTGCAGGAGCGATTGCGTTCGGCATCATGATAGTCACTCTCATCAATGGTTTCGCCGGTTCCTTCATCCAGAACGTTTCCGAGAACTTTGCCTATCTCATGGGCGGCCATGTATTCGTGAGCGGCTCGGAGTACACCGCCTCGGGCAAAAGAATTTCCGTCATCCGCGATGACTCGATCATCATGAGCGCGCTCAGCGGTTCTGGCCAGACCTGGTCCAGTCTCGCCAAAACAAGCCAGGCGAGCGCTACGATCATTTTCGAGGGGAAAAGCATCCGTCAGAATCTTACCGGCATCGACCTGAGCCATTCGACAATGCTGAGGCAGAGGCTGGCCCTGGTAAAGGGAAGCTGGGAAGATGCAATGCAGCCTGATGCACTCATCATATCGCAGAGCGTAGCGAACAAGCTTAAGGTGCTCCCGGGCGACAAGGTCGTTGCCCAGCTCCAGACCATTACCGGACAGAACAATGTTGGCGAATTCAGGGTTGCCGCAATCACCATCGATTCGTCGTTCGTCGGATCGATCATGACCTATGTGCAGCTCGGGTATCTCAACAGCCTTATCGGACTGAAGCCGGGCGAATACATGTCGCTCGGCATCATGCTCGACCGGCTGGACCGTTCCGGCAAGGTTGCCGATGCGCTCTACACTTCGATGAAGGGGCTTGGAATCCCCCTGTTCGACCGCGTCTCGTCGGCGCAGGAATCGGCCTCCGCAACTCCCTTCCAGCAGATGATCCGCGAGCAGAACAGCGAAAAGTGGAGCGGTACCAAATACCGTGTCTATACCATCGACGATGTGCTGTCGCAGGCCCGCCAGATCGTGGTGGCACTCGACACGGCAAGCCTCGCCATTCTGATTGTCCTCTTTGCCATCGTCATGATCGGCATATCGAACACGTTCAGGATGGCTATGTACGAGCGGATACGGGAAATCGGGACCATGCGGGCCATGGGAGTTCAGCGCGATGAAATCCGCGCGATGTTCCTGTATGAAGCGCTGTTTCTCGCCTTTGCAGGCGCTGTGGCGGGTATCGTGCTGGCCTTGATCATCATGGGAATTCTTGGCCTGATCAGTTTCGATTCCCAATCGCCGATATTCCTCATTCTCAAACAGGGGCATCTTTCGTTTTATCTGCCGCTGCTGAGAGCAGCAGCCAACATTCTCATCATCGCACTGCTGACGCTTGCCGCGGTGTATGCGCCGGCGAACGCCGCTTCGAAAATGCGCCCTGCAGACGCGCTCAGAACGGTGAAATAGAACATGACAGCTTGTGAAAAGGAGCTATGCATGAATGTGTATTTTAAAAAAGCCATAATCTCATTTCTTGCGCTTATTGTTCTTGGAACAGCAGCGATAATGCCTTTGGCGGCGCAGGCAAAGCCCGACCCCCTGGCTCTTCTCAAGGAGATCGACCGCCTGTCCGATTTTTCGGGAAAGGATTTTTCTGCGGTATTCACGATTGTAACCCAGAAGCCTGGAGAAAAGGACAGCGTGACCCAGGCGCGCATTTTCCGCCGCGACACAAAGAAGCAGTTCCTCATTCTCATCCTTCTGCCCGAGGTCAACAAGGGTCAGGGGTATCTGAGGGAAGAAGACAATGTGTGGTTCTACGATCCGACGAGCCGCAAGTTCTCCCATTCTTCAGTCAAGGAAAACCTGCAGAACACCAAAGCGAAGAACAGCGATTTCACGCTGAGTTCGTTTGCCGAAGATTATTCGGTTTCCAGCATGACTGAGGGGACGCTTGGCAAGTTCCCCGTATGGATTCTTGACCTGAAGGCCAGGACAAACGAAGTTGCCTATGAGCGGGTAGTATTGCATATCCGCAAGGACCGGACGATGCTTCTCAAGCGCGAGGATTATTCGGTGAACGGCAGGCTCATGCGTACCACCGCCTACCCCAAGTATGTAGAGCTCGATGGCAAGCTCCTGCCATCGCAGATTCTCATCCTGGACGAAATCAACAAGGGTGAAAAGAGCCAGATCACGATGACCGAGCAGTCCGTAGCGGCTCTGCCCGACAAGGTCTTCACCAAGGCCTTCCTCGAACAGGTGAGCAGGTAAGGGGGCTTCTATGGCTAAGCGGCTGGTTTCAGCAATCGGTATCATTCTGTTTCTGTTCCTGGCGGCTGCTGCTCCATGGGCGCAGGAAGCCGGCTCCGATCTCGAAGCGCTGTTCGGTGAGGAAATCGTAGCGGAAGAGAGCTCATCCGGCCAGGCAGGCATGGGGGCTGGAGCAAATCCCCTGGGGGGGCTGTTGAAAACCGAAGCTGTGCGCATAGGCGGCAGTATCAGCGGTACGGTCGACATTTCGGGAACCTGGGACAGGCCATGGACCGCCGGTTTTGATCTCTTTGCGCCCGATTCGCAGAAGCTGTCTCCTGCGCTGAAAGGATTTTTATTTTTCGATGCCAGACCCGATGAAGAATTCAGGGTACATGGGTCCTTCAAGACTTCATGGCCATTTGAGAGCACCTACAAGGTGTTGACCACGACTACGACGAGTACTTCAATCACCGTCCCATATATGCGGATTTTCGAGCTTTTTTCGGATTTCCAGCTTGGCGACAGGATATATTTCCGTTTCGGGAAAGCAACGGTCAAATGGGGAGTGGGCTACTTCTTCAGCCCGGCAGATATCATCAATCTTGAGCAGATTAACCTTTTCGACCCGACAGCCCAGCGCGAAGGACCCCTGCACTTCCGGGTGCTCATGCCTTTCGGCCCGAGTCAGAATACCGCGAGCCTCTATGCAGTATTCGATACAGAAAACCCCGATTTTTCGACGACCGCGCTTGCCGGCAAGGCCGAATTCGTGCTCGGCCGCTATGAGATCGGACTTGGTGCATACTATCGTAATGATACGGCGGAGCGTGCAGCGCTCACGCTGACAGGCCCCCTGGGCTCATTCGACATTTTTGCTGAGGGCGTGGTTTCGCGCGGAAGCCCGAAGACATTCTATTCGTTCTCGACAGTTGCGCCGTATTACAGTGCTTCGGAGCCAGCCGATCATCGAGATTCCATCTATTTTTCCGGAACTGCAGGGTTCATCTATAACGACCAGGACAACAACATCACCGTGATCGGCCAATACTACTATAATGGAGAAGGGTATTCCGAAAGCGAAAGAAGCAGTGCCATCACTACGCTCAACACCCTGCTCGCTCTGCCGCTCCCCGACTCCACGAAAACCGGGCTCAAATCGCTCGGCAAGGAATATGCCTATGGCTCGGGCATGCACTATGCCGCCGCGAACCTCTCGTATTCGGAAATAGGCGGCAGCAGGCTGTCGGCTTCCATACTGGGGCTCGCGAATCTTTCGGACTTTTCCGGCCTTGTTCAGCCAAGCCTGAGCTGGAAAATTGCTGACAGACTCAAACTGACCGGCTCCGCCCTCTTCTTCTACGGAGGCCCCGAAACCGAATACGGAGTGCTGAGACCGGACAATCCTGTCACACTGAGCCTTTCGCTTTCGGCCGGTACAGGCAATTTCTGATGCCCAGTGGAATACCGGGCATTCCTTTGCTATAGTGGGAACATACGTTATATCGAAGTCCGTGCCGGGCGCCCGATGCTTCATCACTATGTGACCGGCGCCCCATTCGGAAGAAAGGAAACGCCATGAAAATCCATGCCATTACCCCACGCATTTTTGCCATTCATGCCGACATCAGGACAGAAGACCTTTTTGAAGGAATATGGCCCATTCCCTATGGAGTGTCCCTCAATTCCTATCTTGTCAAAGGCGAGAAAACTGCACTCATCGATCTTGTGCGCGACTGGGTCGGGGCTCCCGGCGAACTCGCAGGACAGCTCGCAGCGGCAGGCATCAGTCTCGCTGATATCGACTATCTCGTTCTCAATCACCTGGAACCGGACCATACCGGCTGGCTTCGCGAGTTTCTCGACATCAACACAAAGGCCATCATCGTTTCGACGGCAAAAGGCATCGAGCTCGTCGACAGCTTCTACTTCGAACACGAGCGGGTGATGTCGGTAAAGAACGGCGACACCCTCGATCTCGGCGGCGGGCAGGTCCTTCAGTTCTTCGAAACACCCAATGTGCACTGGCCGGAAACGATGATGACATGGGCGAAGGAGGGCGGGGTTCTGTTCTCCTGCGACGGTTTTGGAAGTTTCGGCGCCCTGGGAGACCGAGTCTTCGACGACGAATTTACCGCCGAAGAGCATGAATTCTTTGAATCCGAATCCCTGCGCTACTATGCCAATATCGTCGCGAGCTTCAGCCTCTTCGTCAAACGCGCCGTGGACAAGCTCAAGGACCTCGATATCAGGGTTGTGGCTCCCAGCCACGGCATCATCTGGAGGACAAATCCTTCGGCCATTGTCGAACGATACCTGCGCTATGCCAATTACATGGAAGGGCCGCGCGAAAAGGAAATTGCCGTTGTCTGGGGCTCGATGTACGGAAATACTGAAGCAGGACTGCAGTATGTCCTTGAAGGGATCGAGGAAATGGGTGTCCCCTATACCATCCATCGGGTGCCGAACGAAGACGTATCCTGGGTGCTGGCAGACGCCTACAAGAGCGAAGGGATTGTCATCGCAATGCCGACCTATGAATACCGCATGTTCCCGCCCATGGCCTATGTGCTGGACATTTTCGAGCGCAAGCATGTCTGGTACCGCAAGGCATTGCGCATCGGCTCGTTCGGATGGGTGGGCGGCGCGAAAAAAGAATACGATGCAAGTATTGCTCCGCTCAAATGGGACTCCCTCGAATCGGTCGAGTGGGCGGGCGCTCCCGATGCCGATACCGCAGAGCGCCTCAGAGAGCAGGGCCGGGAACTCGCGCGCCGGGTGCTCGAAGCCTGATCCATCATTGAAAGCCGGTGGCAAGTGAAGGGGGCGCCGCTGCGCATTGCGCAGCGGCGCCCCAGTCTTTCAGCCTATCTGTTTTGCTTCGATGTATTTCTTCTTCCCAAATTGCTGGCAGCCCATATAAAGCAGAAAAACACAGTCAGGGTTAAAAATACGCCCAGCAATCCGCCAACCGAAACCGCAAGTGCCTGCATTGTCGGGCTTGATTCTCTCAATATTGCAATGATATCTGACATAGGCAATCCTCTTTCTCATCGCGCCAGAATGGGAACGAGAGCGAGCACCAGCCCGCCGGCTATGATCGAACCGAGCTGGCCAGCCACATTCGCTCCAATAGCCTGCATGAGGATGATATTTCCCCGCTCTTCTTCACTGGCCATTTTCTGAATGACCCGCGCGGACATGGGAAATGCCGAAATGCCGCAGGCTCCGATCATGGGGTTGATTTTTCTTTCTCTGGGAAGGAAAAGGTTGACGAACTTTGCGAACAGCACGCCGCCAGCAGTATCGAACACAAAGGCCGCAAGCCCCATGGCAAGGATCATCAAGGTACGAACGTTGAGAAAACTGTCCGCCGACATGCTGGCTCCTATCGTGATGCCCAGAAGAAGGGTAACAAGATAGGCCAGTTCATTCTGGGCGATCTGCGACAGCCTTTCCACAACACCCGAAACTCGAATGAGGTTGCCGAACATGAGGGAGCCGACAAGTGGCACAGAAATGGGCGCCACGAAACCAGCGATCATCGTCACCGCGATAGGGAAGAGAATCATGAGCCACTGAGGCGCCGCCCGCTCATGGAGGGCCATATGGATCCTTCGCTCTTCTCTGGTCGTAAGCGCGCGGATGACCGGCGGCTGAATGAGGGGGACCAGCGACATGTAGGAATAGGCGGCAACCGAAATCGGCCCGAGATAGGCGCGGGCAAACTTGGTGGCAACATAGATGGCTGTCGGGCCGTCTGCTGCTCCAATGATGCCGATCGAAGCGGCGGTCTTGAGGTCAAAGCCCAGCAAGGTCGCAAGAATCATCGTGGCGAAAATGCCGAACTGCGCCGCCGCTCCGAAAAACATCATGAGGGGATTGCGAAACAGAGGTCCAAAGTCGATCATCGCTCCCACGGCGATGAAAATGAGTATCGGAAATAGCTCGTTGGCGATGCCGGCATCGTAGAGCACCTTGAGAAAGCCGGGAATGCCTTCATGTTCCCAGGCGATCGAAAGCGGCAGATTGACCAGAATAGATCCGAATCCGATCGGCATGAGCAGCATGGGCTCATAGTCCTTCTTGACCGCAAGCCAGATGAGAAAGCCTCCAATGCCGTACATGACAAGCATTTTCCATGTAATCGAAGTGAAACCTATGAATACGTCCTGCATGCTGGATACTCTATCGAAGAGGGCAATGTGAGACAATGCCGCAAGGGCTGGGACCTGCTTTTCGGAATGCTGGAAAAACTCTCATATTTTCATTACATTACTGCACCTATGGATTCGAAACCAATTGTGGCCGTCGGTCTTTCGGGCGGCGTGGATTCTTCGCTCGCTGCCCGCCTTCTCAAGGAGCAGGGGTATTCAGTAATTGGCCTCACCATGAAGATATGGAAGGGGGCCTACAAGGTGCAGGAAGGGCTCAAGCATGCCTGCTTCGGCCCCGGCGAAGAAGAAGACATTGCAGCCTGCGAGGCGCTCTGCAGTCAGATTGGCATTCCCTACCATGTGATCGATCTTTCCGAAGAATATGAGCGACATGTCGTCGAGTATTTCAGGCAGGAGTACCTTGGCGGCCGGACTCCCAACCCCTGCATCATCTGCAACCGCGAGCTCAAGTTCGGCTTTCTTGTCGAAAGGGCGCGGGCCTCGGGCCTTTCCTTCGATTACTTCGCGACGGGACACTATGTCCGCAAGACAACTATCGCGGGGGTTACCTATCTAAAGGTTGCACGAGACAGCGCAAAAGATCAGAGTTATTTCCTGTATGGGCTCGATTCGGCGCGGCTTGAGCGCATTCTCTTTCCGCTGGGAGACATGACCAAAGAAGAGGTACGAAACAGAGCGCGCGAATGGGGACTTGCCGTTGCAGAGAAGCCCGAAAGCCAGGATTTTGTGGCTGGAGGAGACTATGCTCCGCTGTTCGAACAATCGGTTCCGGAACCGGGCGATATCGTGGACACCCATGGGAAGGTACTGGGCCGGCACCGCGGCCTGCCCTTCTATACCATTGGCCAGCGCAGAGGCCTGGGCATTTCGATCGGCACGGAGCCTCTGTATGTGCTTGCCCTCGATGCGCGCAGTAACCGCGTAATCGTAGGTCCGGGCAAAGGCCTGTTCTCCGCAGGCCTCGTTTCCAGGCATTTCCGCCTGCAGAATCCCGAAGAGATCGGTATCGAGATCCGCGGCCAGGTGAAAATCCGCCAGAACCACAAGCCTGCTCCGGCGACGGCTCTTGTTTCTGCAGATGGGACTGCGGAAATTCGCTTCGACATCCCACAGCGAGCAGTGGCACCGGGCCAGTCGGCGGTGCTCTATGCCGATGATGGGCGCGTGCTGGGGGGCGGCATTATCGATAGCGCGATTCTTGATGAAACAGCGCTCTGACTGAGACTCTCCCGGCTATTGATTTTTCCGGCAATATTCCGTAACTTTCCTGTATCGCATTGCGGGGGTGCACAGGTTTCGACCCGTGCGGACCGTGGTGTGCGCTGCAGGTAGAGTGGCTACTCTCTTCAAAGTGGCAACCCTTTCAAGTGCCAACAACAACGGCGCTCTCGCTCTTGCTGCGTAAGTAGCGGGCGACGGACACTATGGCGGGATGTCTCCGACGCCATGGAGGTCTGTGACATTCGGGGGCTTACCGGTGCTGCGGTCCGGAGCAGCATCGGGACATCAATCCGGAATACGGAGCCAGATGCGCGCCATTCCGCACGCTGGTTCCCGACAATACAATGAATGGCTAAACCTGTAGATGCGTGCATTGCGCGCCCGGGGACGGGGGTTCGATTCCCCCCACCTCCATGTTTCCCTTCTGTGTATACAAAGCGCATGTATACCGAACCGCGGCCTACAGAGAGCATAGAAGAGGGAAAGAACATGACAAGAATTTGCGTGTTCTGCGGCTCAATGCATGGAGCAAAGCCAGAATACACTGCCGCTGCAGAGGCGCTCGGCCGGGCGATTGCCGGCAAGGGGTACACGCTTGTCTATGGCGGCGGTAATGTCGGCCTCATGGGGGTACTCGCCGAGTCGGCCATGCAGGCAGGCGGAAGGGTTATCGGCATCATTCCAGAGCGGCTCTTTGCCATGGTCGAACAGCAGGAGCTTACCGAACTGCTTGTTGTGCGCGATATGCACGAACGCAAAGCGCTCATGCAGGAAAAAGCTGATGCCTTCATCGCGCTTCCTGGCGGCATTGGAACCATGGAAGAACTCTTCGAGGTGTGGAGCTGGCGCTATATCGGGTATCATCACAAGCCCGTGGGCATTCTCGATATCGGTGGCTTCTACGCACATCTGCGCGCATTGCTTTCGCACATGGTCGATGAAGGCTTTGTGCGCAATGAAATCTACGAAGATCTTATTTGGGAAGAAGATGCCGCTCGCTTGCTGCAGCGGCTTGAAGAGCGCGCTGCTTCCCAGCCCTTCCCCCACCTTCTGAAAAGGCCCGAGCGGCGCGTGTGAGTGAAAGAAAAGCTTTCTGAACCATTTAAGGCAATTCTGCCCCTTATACGAACATGTCCCTGTGCCTAAAACCGACAATGGCTCCAACGATGGCCGCACAGCCTGTCACCACCGAAACAGCGGCAAATACCACAACAAGCAGGCTGGCTGTATCTTCCGCAATATGGTAGCTGCTTGCCATCTGCGCAGCAAAAGCAGGCAAATCTCCCAAAATCGCTGAAAAGTAACTGCGGGCCGCAGTGGTCGCGACGAGCAGGGATACAGGGAAGATCATCGCGGTGAGTGTAAAGCCATTGAGCGTACGCGCCTTCAGCCCTTTCAGCCCGATAAAGACCGGTACGACAAACAGCAATGCGAAAATGGCAGGGAAAAATTGCGGCGCCAGCAGGAAAAACCCTATGGTCGCCACAAAGAACGAAACAGTATACCACTGATAGGGAGCACGCTTTCCGGCAAGATCGTACCAGGCTGCGGCAGCATGGCGCAGTACCGCATCGAGCTCGGCCTCTCCAAAACGCCCGGCTCCGAGAATTCTGCGGGTACGTTCTTCGAGCGAGGCATAGACATCAGTCTTATCTGCTGCATCTCCCAAATGCTCGTATTTCAAACGCAGCTCTGAAAGACGCTTCATGAGCCGGTCGAACCTGCGCGAGGCGGGAAATTCCTTTTCCGCTTTTTTTCGTGCCTGATCCAGCAGGCCCACCATCGAATTCATCGATTCTCCCTAAGCAGTCGCAGAACAGAAAACGGCAGGCCCGCCTCTAGGGACGGGCTGCCGCACAATGCTTACTCTCAGCGCTTTTTGCTCAACAGGGCTGAAAGGCCAATCACCGAACCCGCGATGATGAGCCCCCAGACCACAAGCATGAATATCAATGCATTTGCATTCATCCGTCACTCCTTTTTTCCCAGCACACGATTCTGGCTGATTTCCCTGCCGTACTTGTCGTTCAGTGCCTTTCTCGAGATAAGTATACCCACCAGAAGCACCAGCACGACAACGACCTGCCCGGCAACAGCCCATGGGCTCGATACCAGCATATCGAATTTCTGCTGTGAGGCAAATCCGATAAGGAACACCAGAATGATAAGTGGTGTAAGGAACTGGATGAAGAGCCGGTAGAACCATTTCGGCAGTTTCCAGTATGAACCGTGATTGATCTGGTCAAGGCCTTTCTGCCCATAGAGGAATCCGGTGACGATGATTTCAATGAGGCCCAGCACAATCAGGAAAATGTTGCCAACCCAGAAGTCGACCGAATCCAGATAGGCTGTTGATCCCCGAATCAGCATCGGCTCAATACCTACCGGAAGTCCAACCAGGATGTAAAGTCCGAACACCAGCCAGGCGCCTTTCGAGCGATTGACACCAAGATCTTCCTCAAGCAGAGAGGTTAGATAGTTGAACATGGCGATCGAGCTGGTAAAACCTGCAAAGAACAGCAGGAGAAACCAGAAGGTACCAAAAATCTGTCCGCCCGCCATGGTTCTGAAGATATTCGGAAGTGAGATGAACGAAAGGCCTACGCCAGCGCCGATTCCCTCCTGCCCGAGGAAGGTATAGGCGATGGGAATGGCGATAGTTCCGCCAAGGATGACTTCGGCAAATTCGTTGAGGGCGACGGTCGTGAAACCCGATACAACAATATCGTCATCGCGCTTCAAATAGGACGCATAGTTGGCGATGATTCCCATGCCGAGCGAAAGCGTGAAGAAAATCTGGCCGGCTGCGGCAAGCGCCGATGCCCAGTTGAGGTCCTGCCAGCGCGGATTCCAGATGTATTCGAGGCCCTTGATCGGTGACCAGTCGGGATTGACCGGCGTTCCAAGGGTGAGGGTCCGGGCAATGAGGATAAAGCCGAATACATAAATGAGGGGCATCATGATTTTTGCCCACGCTTCGATACCTTTTTGAATGCCCTTCTTCACGGCGAAGGCGAGGGCCGCAAGCGAAATCACCCAGAAGACGAGATTGATCGGACTGCCGATATAGTTCAGGAACACATCGACGGTTTTTACGGCGGGATCACGATAACCGCCTGTCAGCGACAGCCATGAATAGCCGAGAGTCCAGCCGATGATATGGTTGTAATAGGAATTCACCAGCACGACGACGCTGAATGCGAGGGCTCCTGCCAGCACGCCGAATATCGCTGCCTGTTTGGGCTTTGCCCTTTCCCGGGCCTGAAGATAGACCATGGGTCCCAGTGTTCCATGTCCATGGATGCCGCCAGTCTTGCCCAGCCCCCACTCGACAAACATGAGCGGGATGCCGATAAACACAAGCGCGATAAAATAGGGAATCATGAAGGCGCCGCCACCGTACTTCGCAGCCTGGTAGGGGAAGCGCCAGAAATTTCCAAGGCCGATCGCATTGCCGGCCATCGCCAGGATGAGGCCTATTTTAGTGCCCCAATTATCCCTTCTCTGCTCCTTCATGTAGCCTCCTTGCGGATAATTATTCGCGGACTAGCGAGCCGCGAGTGTATTATAAATTATGAAATGAGATTTTGTAAAATGAAATTTTGCAAATGTATATTATGTGCACAGCAAAGGCATGAATGCATTTCTGGCACGCTATTTGACTCGCGCAACCATATACTTATTTCGGATGCGATTCAAGCACCTCCGAGGAGAGCTTCCGCTCCAGAAATGCATCGATCAGTGAAACCTTGAGCCTGTAAAGCTTTTCGCTGATGGATACCTTGTAGATGTGCGGATTGAGGATCCGGAGATAGGTAGCATCGAAGGCATTGATCCTTTCTTTCATGTATGCCTGAGCCTGACGGATGTCCGGAAGCGTTCCTGCGGGGGAGCCGCAGTCCATGATCTTTTTCAGCAGGGGTTCAACCTTCGCGGGCTTTATTTTCAACTGTCTCCAGTCTGCGCTCGGGTGATGTACCAGGTATTCCTGGCCAGCCAGAACTTCCTCGCCGGCACAGGTGATGAGATCAAGCCTTGCGGCTCCATGTTCATCGTACAGACGCCACAGGTTCTTTACACCCGGATTCGTCGACTTTTCCGGATTGTCGCTGAATTTCATGACGGGACGGCTTGTTCCCTGCGGATCGATACAGGACAGCTTGTACACCCCTGCAAGGGCTGCTTCGGTTCCTCCAGTTACAAGATTGGTACCCACTCCCCATACATCGATCGGCGCCTTGTCATCCACGAGGCTTTCGATAATCTCTTCATTCAGTTCATTCGAAACGACGATCTTGACATCGTGGAGACCCGCTTCGTCGAGCCGTCCTCGAATCATGCGCGAAAGATAATCGATATCTCCCGAATCGAGACGCACGCCGAAGGAATAGCCCCGCTCCTTGAGCTTTCGGCCGGCCTGTATTGCATTCACAATGCCCGATTCCAGGGAATTGTATGTATCGATGAGAAATACGGTATTCTTTGGATAGATGTCGGCATAGGCTTCGAATGCTTCAAGCTCGGTAGGATAGGACATTATCCATGAATGCGCCATTGTGCCCAGCACCGGAATGCCGAACACCTTTCCTGCAAGAGTGTTCGAAGTACCCATGGCCCCGCCGATGAAGGCAGCTCTGCTGGCAGAGAGAGCTCCATCCGCTCCCTGCGCGCGCCTGAGTCCGAACTCCATGATCTTGCCGCGCCCCGAGGCATTCCAGATTCTTGCGGCTTTGGTCGCGATGAGGCTCTGGAAATTGAGAATGTTGAGCACGAGCCCCTCGACGATCTGGGCAGTGATGAGATCAGCTTCTATGCGGAGAAGGGGCTCCTGCGGGAATACCACTTCCCCTTCGCTTACGGCGTAGACAGTTCCTCTGAATCTGAAGTCCCTCAGGAAATCGAGAAATCCCTTTTCGAATAGTCCAAGAGTGGAAAGGTATTCAATATCATCGTCCGAAAAGGAAAACTGAAGAAGCGAATCGATGAGCGTTCCCAATCCGGCGAATATGGAATAGCCGCCGGAAAATGGATGTTTCCTGAAAAAATAGTCGAAGACGACGGGCATCGTCATGCGGCGTTTCCAATAGCCCTGAGCCATCGTCAATTCGTAAAAATCGGTAAACAGCGCAGAATGATAGAGGTTCTTCATGAAGGATCCTTTAATGCTTCAGAAGCGGCGAACCTGCATCCGGCCGACTTCATCGCTTCGATCGCCAGAGCGATATCTCCTGCCTTTGCGTCAATGCCCTTAATCGCATCTTCGACGACCGTTACCTCGAAGCCGGCTCTTCTTCCGTCGAGAGCGGTAGCTTTTACGCAATAATCTGTAGCCAGGCCGCATACGAAAATGTGCGAAATATCCAGGGCGCGGAGAAGGCCTGCGAGGCCTGTGGGCGTAACGCCGTCATTTTCAAAGAATGCAGAATAGCTGTCAAGCTCCCGTCTTGTTCCCTTGCGGAGAATGAATCGCGCTCTCCAGCTCTCGACAGCAGGATGAAAATCGGCCCCCTTCGATCCAGCAACACAATGGTCGGGCCAGAGCACGCCGGGCGGATCAGTTCTGGTGTCCGGCGAAAAGGGAGGCAGTCCGAAGGCAGACGCAAAGGAACAATGCCGGGGAGGATGCCAATCCTGCGTGAGAACACTTACAGGGATACGGGCAAGCAGAGCGTTTACAACCGGAATGATGGCATCTCCATCGGGAACCGCCAGTACACCGCCAGGACAGAAATCGTTCTGTACATCGACGACAATGAGGGCACTGTTCATCGCCTGTTTCCTCCCGGAACATACTAGCTGAGAATCGCTTAAAATGAAAGAGTGAGCGTCAACCGCGCCGATCCAAATTCCAGGAATGTTTCTTCCGCTGACTTGAGCAAAGCGCTGGCTGAAAGTCCTCCCGATTTCCAGTGCAGCCCAGTCTCCAGCGACAATTCCTTAAGAAAACGCATAGCCTCATCATCCAGTACCGCGCTGATGCGAATCGAAAAATCATCCAATGCTGCATACAAACCAGCTTTGAATTGCTTGCTGAGCATGCTTGTCTGACCCATGGCAGGCCCGTCTGACTGTAAGCTCTCATCTCTCGAAACAGAATGAGAATCGGAATAGGAGCTTTCCTCTTCAGTATCGATTGACTGGCGTGCCGGTAACTCGCGTGCCGACCCTTGTGCAGTATCAAAGGCACACTGCATGAAAATTCCGAATCGATCCAACAGCCTGCCTGCAGACGCGGGATAGAGACAGCAATCGAAATCGATTTTCAGGCTATCCTGATTCCTTCGATGTACAAAAATTCCCCCTGACTTGAGCTGGAGATATCCAGCCTTTCCAGGAAGCGATAGCCGCGATGAGGTTGCTCTCATCTCAAGCGAGTATTCGTCAAGGGAATAGCGCAGTTCCCAAGGCTGGGGAAACACGCCCCATGCAGGAAGCTGGAATGATTCCTGCATAGCCGTTCCCTGCCGCGAATCGATAACAAGTATCCCATACAGAGATTGGAGGGGAAACTGCATACAGGGCTGAAGCTTTAGCCGCAGGCTGGCATCTGAGGGAGCGATGCGCCCCATTGCATCGAGCATATCACCTGTTTCAGCATAGAAAAGTGCCTCAATGCTTCCGATCTCCCCGCGGCTCCAGAATCCGGCTTTCACCGCAGCCCCCCGGAATAAACGCTCAAATGTTGATTCTTCAAAAAGAGGATCGATTCCAGCGGAGAGCGTCTTCTGGCTGGCAAGAACCTGCATCAGCGCTTCAAAACCATGATCGATACCTGGATTCCTCAGTGCAAGAGCGGCCCAGGGACCGTCCCTGACCAGCCATCCGCCAGAAAGCAGAAGCTCCAGTGGGCCTGTGGAAGCCGCAAGAATCTGAATTCCGGCAACCGGCCCCAGATCCGCTTTTGCAATGAATCCAGCCCATCGCGGGCCAGATACTGTGATGCCGGGAGGATCAGATATCAAGCCGAGGCTGCGGACGGAGAAGGGTGTTTTTGACAGCATCGAAGCGCTTCTTCCCGAAACGATGAATCCAGAAGCATGCCTGATGCCGATCCTCCCCATGCTGACTTCAAGAGAGCCTGTTTTCGCGACTAGCGTCGCAGACACTGAATCGAGGGGATTATCTTTTTCGAGCGGAATTGGAACCGAGGCCCGCATCAGAAAGCGCTCCCCTGAACCATATCTCAAGGTCATGCGCGATGAAGAGGTACCTGCCGAAAAGCAAATGCTTCCTCTGGGCGGTATTTCACTGCCTGCAGCCGCAATTGCAATCGCGAAAAGCATGCAGAGCGTGGCATGCCTGGCAGATGAGACGCCCCTGCCGACAAGAGTTTCCACAGAAATCCAATCGCCATCTTGCACAGGGCATGCTTCAAAGTTGCAGCCTTCCATGCTTTGCTGTCCGCCAGCTCCGCCCTTGACGATGTTTTTCTTATATATTAATTTTATTATATAACCTGAACAACGGAGGAGAAACGATGTCCATCACCATCTATACAACGCCAAGCTGCAGTTACTGCCGCATGGCCAAAGACTGGTTCCGCCAGAACGGCATTCCGTTCACGGAATACAATGTAGCTGCCGACATGCGGCGCGCCGAAGAAATGGTAAGAAAATCCGGCCAGATGGGGGTACCTGTTATCGATGTAAATGGAAGAATCATCGTCGGTTTCAACAAGCCGGAAATCGAGCGGGCGCTGAGACGCTGAGCAGTGCTCTGAACCTTGTGTAAAGATTCGAAGGAAAGAAGCCAGCCTTGGCGAAAAGCTCTTTGGCCACAGGCTGGCATATGATCAGGGCTTTCGGATAGTATGCAGAACTATTATGAACCAGGATACTGTCCGCGAAATACTTGAGGCGATTGAAGCGCCTCCCGCTGCTTTTTCACTTGTCTTTTCCGGAAAGACGAACAAAAAAGTCAATGGTCTCTACAAACCGGCAACGGCTGAAATTGTCATCCACAATCGCAACTTCGATTCTGACAATCAGCTTCTCTACACTGCCATCCATGAGTATGCCCATCACCTGCTCTTTATCCGGCGAGGCGGCATCCAGATGGCCCGCCCCCATACCCAGGAATTCTGGGCACTGTTTCATGGCCTGCTGGAAAAGGCTCAATCCATGGGGTTCTACCACAGCGTGTTCGATACGATCCCCGAATTCCGCCAGCTTACTGAAGCAATCAAGGAACGCTGCCTGGCAGGAAACGGAAGCCTTCTGCTGGAACTGGGTCGCCTTCTGGTGCGCGCGGAGGAACTTTGCCGGACTCATCATGCCCGTTTCGAAGATTATGTTGAGCGGGTCCTCGGTCTGCCTCGAAAAACAGTTTCCACCGCCATACAGGCACAATCGCTCGAGCTCGATCCTTCACTCGGCTGGGACGGCCTTGCACTCGTAGCTTCACTCAAAGACCCCGAAGCAAGACAGAAAGCTGCAGAAGCCCTTCTCAATGGCGCAACTCCGCTTTTGGCCAAAAGGGCAGCCATGTCCTCGCCAAAACAATCCGAAGAGCCGGTCGATCTTCTGCTTGCTGAACGGCGGAAGCTTGCCCGCAGTATCGAAACGATGACCGAGCGGTTGAGAAAAATCGAAGAACGTCTACGCGAGCTCGGAATCGAAGATCCTCGCTAGTGCTCTCAACCTTGTGTAAAGTCTGACACTGAGTTGGGCAGCCTGCTCCTTTTCCTTTCCTCAGGCAAGCGCCAGCTTCGGCACATACTCGGCCTTCGCTTTGCCCGGTGTCTTCCACTCCTTCTTCCAGCTTCTTGCCATCGAGACACTCAAAGAACTCCGGCTCAGAAATGCCCGCGCCTCAAACAAGCGCACCCCCACATCCTTCAGTGCCTCCGGCGCAATGCCCCGCGCCT
>Ga0073932_1000747_pt1 | contig 74061 bp, 68 predicted proteins | sample DewCreD2012metaG_FD_76967 | JGI IMG/M metagenome (GOLD analysis project Ga0073932, IMG submission 76967) | Hot spring sediment bacterial and archeal communities from British Columbia, Canada, to study Microbial Dark Matter (Phase II) - Dewar... ...
CTACAAGAAGGGCCGGGCGGTGGAGTTCACCCCGGACGAGCCGGGCGAGTACGTGGTGAAGCTGTCGGCGCGGCTGGTGTTCCCGGATGAGCTGTACCCCGAGGTGAGCACGGCGGAGACCACCCTGGCCCTGACCGCGACCGGGTCTCCGCAGAGCGGCTGCGCCACCGCCGGCACCGGCGGAATGGCGGGCCTGTTCGGTCTGCTCCTCGGTTTGGTGGGATTGCGTCTTCGGAGGAAGTAGTCGGCAGGTAGTGTAAAACCTCCTTTCTTCGCCAGCCAGGCCGCGGGTCGATCCGCGGCCTGGCACTTTTAAGTCGATAAATCAAGGCCATCGACGAGGTTTTTCGCTCAGGAAAAAGCTTGCCAAGCGGCGTGCGATTCTCTATGCTTACGCGGATCAAACAGCGGCCCCGATACCGGGCCCCAGAGGCAATCGAAACTCCCAACGGAGGATTTCACCCATGATGGAACTGCTCGATGTCTTCAACGAGGGCGGCCCCTTCATGTACGCCATCTTGTGCCTGTCGCTCTTCGCCATCGGCGTGATTTTCCACAAGATGTATCTGTTTTTCTTCAAGCTGCGCCTCTCCGAGGACGAGGTCACTCAGGCCATCCTGAAGAGCGTGGAGAGCAACAGCTACGCCAGGGCCATCCAGTTTTGCAACGCCAAGAACCACCCGCTCACCAACATCCTCAAGGCCGGCCTCATTCGCGCCAACCGCACCGAAAAGGAAATCCGCCGCGCCATGGAGATCGCCGCCGCCGAGGAACTCCCACCGCTCAAGAAGGGCACCGTGCTTCTGCCCCAGCTCTCCAACACCGCCACCCTGCTCGGCCTGCTGGGAACCATCCGCGGCCTGATCGTGGCCTTCTCCGGCATGGAGGGCGGCGACGCGGTCAAGCGCCAGGAGGCCCTCTCCAAAGGTATCGCGCTCGCCTTCCGGGCCACCTTCTTCGCCCTATCGGTCGCCGTGGTGATGATCCTGTTCTACCTGGTCTTGCTCACCAAGGAAACCCGCATGAAGGCCAAGATCGAGCACTCGGCCGCGCAGTTGGTGGACGTGCTGGTGACCAAGAACAAGGGAGCGGCTCCCTCGTCACGCATCTGAGTCCGCCGGAGGCAGGAGATGCTGCAGAAGAACATCACGGGCTCGTCGCTCTCTCACGGCGAGGCCGAGGAATCCGACAACATGGAGGTGGCGCTCAACGTCACCCCCATGATCGACGTGCTCACCTGCCTCTTGTTCTTCTTGCTGCTCTCCTTCGGCGCGGTGGTCGTGGCCCTCATCAACGCCTCCGTGCCCGCCCTCAGCAGCGACAGCTCCGAGCAGCCGGATCTCAGCAAGACCAAGATCACCATCTCGGTCAGCATCACCGACAAGGGGTTCGGGCTCTCCGCCCAGGCCGAGGGGCTCGGGCAGGAGGAGCTCGACAAGCTGGCCAAGACCTTCGCCATGAAGGAAGGCGGCTACGACTACCAGGGGCTCAACGACTACGCCTTCGAGCTCAAGAAACGCTACCCGGAGTCGGACTCGGCGGTGCTCATCCCGGCGAGCGACATTCCCTACGAGGTGCTGGTGAAGACCATGGACGCCACCCGCGAGCGGGCGGCCGAGCAGAACGGCCGGCCGGCGCGCATCCCGTTGTTCCCGGCGGCGGTGGTGTCCACCCTGGTGAAGTGAGCGGAGGTGGACCATGGCGGGCGGCGGCGGCGGCGGCAGTAAAGAAGAAGTCAATATCAACCTCACGCCGGCAATCGACATCCTGACCTGCCTCCTGTTCTTCCTGCTCCTCGGCTACCGCTCGCAGGCCGAGTCGGTGCAGGGAGCCCAGGACATGGAGCTGCCCACCTCCAACTCGGAGAAGGGCCTGGTGATCAGCCTGACCGTGGTCGCCGGCCTGGACGTCATCAAGGTCGAGAACGTGGACGTGGTGATGCTGCAAGACGGCAAGGTGCGCGACCGCGAGCTGGACGGCGAGAAGATCATCCCGCTGTACAACATGATCCTCAAGGTGCTGGAGCGGGAGAAGGCCAACCAGATCAAGATCGACAAGTCGGCGGTGTTGCTGGCCGCGGACAAGCGGTTGAAATCGGATCTCATCGCCAAGATCATGAAAACGTGCGGCATGGCGGGGATCCCCAACTTCCGTTTCGCGGTATCGAAGGCGGATTGACGGAGGGCGCGCCGCAGCCAAGCGAAACCCTGGCCCGGGCCCGGACGTCGTACGAACCGAGGAGGTAGCCATGAACATCGCCGGTCTTCTTTTATGGGCGACGCTGTCCCATCCGGCGCCGATCGGCCAGGCCGTCTGCCCGCCTCCGGTCTTGCCCGCCGAGAGTACGCTGGCGCAGGTCCGGGCCAAGAAGCCGGCCCGGCGCCCCGGCAAGCCCCGCCCGGCCCCGACGCCCGCTCCCGAGCCCGAACCGGCGCCTGCTTCCGAGTCCGCAGCGGCTCCCGCCCCCGGCGGCGGCGCGCCGGTGGGGCTGTCGGGGACCACGCGCATCGAGTTCGACGGCCAGCAGATCAAGGGCCAGACCACCAAGGCCGGCGAGGTGCAGGTGCTGGAGCGCAAGGACACCGAGCTCAAGAGCATGGTGAAACGGCGCACCAGCTTTCGCGACGAGATCATCCAGACGGTGTTTCCGGATCACCGCGGGTAGCCCCGGGAGGCAATCATGGCCAGTCGTCCTCCGGCGCGCTCCGAACCCTCCGTGTTGCAGGTCTTCATCTTCAAGGAGGGGCGGTTCTTCGGCACCGAGTGTTTCGCCCAGTCGCAGCTCACCGTCGGGCGCAGCCCCGATGTGGATCTGCAGCTCGACGACGACATCATCTCCCGCAGCCACGCCACCATCACGGTCACCCCGGAAGGCGTGGTGCTCGAGGACCTGAAGAGCTCCAACGGCACCTACGTGAACGGCGAGGCCATCGAGCGCTGCTACATCGACGGCCGCGACGAAGTCTCCATCGGCATCTTCACCCTCAAGGTCAAGCTCCTCTCCAAAAAGAAACCCGAGGGCCGGTTCCAGGACGAGACTCGGATGGTGGCGCGGGATGAACTCCCGCGCGACCAGACCGAGGTGGTCCCGCCCCCCGAGCCGCCCGGCGAGCAGACCGCCGTTGTGCCCGAGCCCGCCCGTGCCGCCCGGCCCGAGCCGGAGTCTGAGCCGCCGCCGGAGGAAGAAGAATATCCCCTGGAAAGCTCCACGGTGCGTTCCCGGCGCGAGGCCGTGCTCGAGGAAGTCCGGGCGCTCAAGGCCGCCCGCAGCGCGCGCGCCGCGCAGCAGCAGCAACCGCCACCGGCCAGCGAGGAGTTCGGCGCCACCTCGACGGAGCGCCTCGGCCGCTCCCGCGGGTCGGAGCCTCCCCGGACGGCGCCGCAGCCGGACGCGGAGGAACCCGCGCCCGCCCCGGCGGCCCCGAAGGAAAGCCCGCTCGGCATGCGCTGGTTCACGCCCGAGCCGGCCGCCGAGCCCGCGCCGGAACTCGATCGTCCCGTATCGCCCTCCGCGCGCGAGCTGGAGCCCCTGGCGCCTCCTCCGCCCAAGCCCGAGCCCGCATCCGCGCCGGTTCCGTATGCCCCGGCCATGGAGGAACCCCTGCCTCCCGCCGCCGCGGCCGGCCCCGAGGACGAGGACGAGGACGACGAGGAGGAGCGGGATTTCGTCGAGCCGTTTTCGCTGCTCAACAACCTGGTCAAGGACAACTTCGCGCAGCCCCAGGTGCCGACCCTGCCGACGCCGGTGGTCGAGGTCATCTCCTACAACCAGGACAAGAAAGTCCTCGAGTATGGCCAGGTCGAGGTGGGCAAGCGCCACATCCTGCGCGGGACCGATCTTCAGCTCATCGAGGTGACCGGCGCGGGCGCCTGCCGGCTGAACTTCGACGACTCGATCTCGGGCGGCGTCATCCTGGCCGGCCGCCAGGTGGCGCTGGCGGAGGTCAAACAGGGCGCCACGCAAAAGGTCCGGCGCGGCCGCAGCGTGTACTCCACGCGGCTGGCGCGCGGAGACTACGCCAACCTGATGCACGAGGGCGGCGGGACGTTCGTGCGCTTCGTCAATCCGCCGCGGCTGCCCGAGGTCAAGCAGTTCAAGCTCGATCCCAACTTCATCAAGGGGCTCGGCGGCTCGGCCATCGCGCACGTGCTGGTGATGTTCATCTGGTACCTGTTCTCCGGTGAGGTGGTGGCCTCGGTCTCGGAGGCGGAGCGCTTCGCCAAGGTCGATCTCAAAGACATCGAGATCGAAACCCCCAAGGAAGAAGAACAGATCCCCTTGGACCAGCTCCCGCCGCCCGAGCCCAAACTGGACGAGGTCAAGCAGGAAAAACCCAAGGAAGAACCGAAACAGGCCAAGCCGGAGAAGGTCAAGCCGGTCAAGAACCCGCCCAAGACCAAGGGCGGCGGCGGCGGCGGCGACAACCAGCCGCCCGGCGCCGGAATGATGGCCGCCCTCGGGAACCTCTCCAAGAAGGCTCCGGCCACCAACATCGTGGCCGCGGTGTCCAACCTGGACGCGGTGAGAGTCCCCGGCGGCAAGGCGCGCTTCAAGGTGTCCGGCGTGGTCACCAAGCTGCCCACCTCCAGCGTGGTGTTCTCGCGCGGAGCGGGCGTCGGCGTGAAGGCCGACATCGATCTGCTGCGCGGAGGCAAGGGCCAGGGCGGCATGGCGGGCATCGGCCCGGGGGCGCTCACCGGCGGCGCCACCGGCAAGCGCAGCGTCGGCGGGGTGGTGTTCAAGGCCCCGCCGCGCAACATCCGTGTCCAGGGCCAGCTCTCCCGCGAGGAGATCGCCAAGGTGGTGGCCCAGCACCTGCGCGAGATCCAGTACTGCTACGAGAAGAACCTGCTGATGAACCCGAACCTCTCCGGCAAGGTGATCATGGAGTGGACCATCACCCTGAGCGGCTCGGTCTCGATCGTGAAGACATCCCAGAACTCCATGGCCACGCCGGCCGTGGCCATGTGCATCTCGGCGCGCATCAAGGAATGGAAATTCCCAGCGCCCCGCGGAGGACAAGTGATCGTCTCGTACCCGTTCATCTTCAACCAGGTCGGATTCTGAAGCTCGAAATCCCGAGGAGGGTCGGATGCGCCGCTCGCGTCGCAGGTATATGCTAATACTGCCGCTGTTGTGCGGATGCCTGTGGGCCGCCGGATCTTCGCCGGCTCGCGCCGCGGAGGCCGAGGGGGAGGTGCTGGACTACGGCAAGGTGTACGCCATCCAGTACCGGGCCTTTCGCATGAACCACGAGTTCGCGGTGGGCATGACCTTCCTGCCCATGGACGCCTTCTACAAGTTCTTCGCCGGCACGTTCCACTATGTGCTCCACTTCGACGACCTGTGGGCCTGGGAGAACCACTTCTCGTTCGCCAAGTACCTGGACGTGGACACCGGGCTGACGGCGGAGCTCAACAACCGCTGGCATGTCTCGCCCACCGACACGCCCAAGATCGACTACTATATCGACACCAACCTGATGCTGAAGCCTCTCTACGGCAAGATGGTGCTGTTCGATCGCTGGGTGATCTACTCCGAGAGCTACTTTTTGCTCGGGATCGGCGCCATCCACGTCACCAGCGCCTTCTTCCCGGCGGTGGACGTGGGCGCCGGGATGCGCGTGTTCCTCTCCGACACCATCTCGCTGCGCTTCGAGGTGCGCGACTACGTGTACCTGGAGGAGAAGGGCGTCGAGAACGCCCTCTCCTTCGGCATCGTGTTCTGTTACAACGGCTTCGCCGAGGATCGAAAGGTCATCCCGGAGGAAGAAGTCGAGGCCACCGCGCGGGAGGTGAGGCCATGAACCGCTGGCTCTGGCTCCCGCTGATGGTCCTTCTGTCTCCGGCCGCGCTCGCGGCCGACGGGCCCGCCGAGGAAAAATCGGAGCCCAAGGTCGAGGCTCCGGCGCCCGCCGATTCCGAGAGCCGCAAGGACGTGGCCATCAAGGAGGAGGAGGCGGAGGCGGAGGAGGAAGAGGAAGAAAACAAGGCCGAGGACGTCAAGGAAAAGAGCATCTACGGCCCCATCCAGCAGCGCCTGTTCGACCAGGTGCACGAGCTGGAGCTGGGCTGGGCCTATCTGCCGCTGGATCCCTACGTCAAGGGCTACGGCGTCCAGCTCGCTTACACCTATCACTTCAGCCACCGGTTGGCCTGGGAGATGTTCCGGGTCGGCTGGAGCTACAACGTCGACACCAAGCTCAAAGACAAGCTGATCACGCAGGCCTCCAACGTATCGCCCGACGAATTCCCGGCGGTCTTGTTCTGGGGCAACAGCGACCTGGTGCTCAAGCTGCTCTACGGCAAGCAGACGTTTCTGAATCGCACCGTGATCCACTTCGAGATCTTCGCCGTCGGCGGTGTGTCGCTGGTGTTTCGCAATCCCTACAACATCTTCGACATGGACTTCCAGAACCCGCGGCTGGAGATCGGCCTCAACGCCGGCCTGGGCTTTCGCATCTGGTTCAACCCCACCTGGTCGGTGCGGGTGGACCTGCGCGACACCGTCATCCTGTTCTGCTTCAACCGGGCCGATTTTCCCATCAAGAACTCCGCCCTGCTCGGCCTGACCCTGGCCCTGGGATTCTAGGAGGACAGCCATGCGCGACTTCATCGCCATCCTGCTCCTGGGCCTGCTGCTTTTGCCGGCATCTTTCCCGGCGCGAGCCCAGGAAGGCTCGTCGTCCGACGGAACTTCCGCGCCAGCACCGGCCCCCCAACCCGCCCCGGCCCCGGAGCCCGGAGGGGGCGGCGCGCCGGGCGAGCTCACCGAGGAGGAGAAGAAACAGCTGGCCGGCGCCATCGAGGAGGTCAAGGTCGGCCCGGAGGTGTTCGACGACGGCGTGCGCCTGTACTTCGCCAAGGACTACGCCGGCGCGGCCGCCCGCCTCTGGCAGTTCATGGCCGGCAACCAACCGGGCGTCGGAAACTACGGCTATGCCGAGTACTACCTGGGCGCCGCCCTGGACAAGCTGGGGCTCACGCACGCCGCCATGGAGTACTACTTCAACGTGGCCAAGAACCGCACCAAGCCGGAGCTCCTCCCCGACGCGCTCTCGGCCATCGAGCGCATCAGCCGCGACAACCCCTTCGACTGGGATCTCATCGTCAAGGACCTGATCTACGACACCACCTTCGGCTACCTGCGCGAGGATCTGCGGCAGTTCGTGGAGTACTACCAAGGGCTGATGGACTACCGCAACGGTTTCATCACCTGGGGCCAGAAGCACTTCAGCCGGCTCAAACCCAACACCTACTACGGCTACAAGGCCCGCTACGTGCAGGCGGTGTACGAGCTGGTAAAGTACAACCTGGACGAGGCGCTCAAGATCTTCAACGAGATCCTGGCCTCGGACATCCGCCAGACCGACGTCATCAACAACACGCGCCAGAGCGTGGCTCGCATCCTGTTCGAGCAGAAGAAATTCAAGGAAGCCTATCAGATGTACGAGAAGATCGACGCCCCCATCGAGAAACAGGCGTGGGTCTTTCTGGAGGAGGCCTGGACCCAGTACTACCTGCGCAACTACCGGCGCGCCATGGGCCTGCTGTACGCGCTGGAGGCGCCGGCCTTCTACCGTTTCTTCAACCCGGAGAAGTACATCCTCAAGGCGCTCATCTACAAGAACCTCTGTCACTACAACGTCGCCAAGGACGCGGTGACCGAGTTCCGCGAGCACTACCGCGACGCCATCGCCGCCATCTACGACCGGGTGGACCTGGACAAGAACGACATCATCCTGGACGCCGCGCTCCAGGACCCGTCGCTCAAGGATCTCTCGGCCTTCCAGCGGCTGCTGGACACCGAACTGGGACAGCTCTCCAATTTCGAGGTGGCCTGGGGCGAGGTGGGGCTCATGGCCCACCTCGGCAAGATCTACGACCTCAAGATCAAGGAGGTCAACCGCGCCCTGCGCGAGAAGCTGGACACGGCGGTGCGAACGGTTTCCGAGCGGCTCCTGGAGTACGAGGAGCAGATGAACCTCCTGGAGTACGAGATCGGACTCTCGGTGTACAAGCGCATCAAGGGCACGCCGAGCGCCAAGGCGGGCAAGGTGCAGAAGATCCCGTACTCCGACGTGAAGGTGTACTACGAGTTCGACGGCGAGTTCTGGAACGACGAGATGCACGACTATCGGTTCTTCATCGAGGACCGGTGCTTCAGCGAGGAGAGGTGGGAATGATGCGACCAAAGACCACGCCCATGCCGGTCGTGCGAAAGATCTGCAATGCGGCGTTGCTGCTCGCCGCCGCGGCGCTGCTTTCGGGATTCTCGCTCACCGATGGCGCCGAGGAGAAGGCCGAGTTCGTGGAGGGCCTCAAGAAGGACATCGTCAAGGTGGACCACTCCATCGACGTCACCAAGGAGCTGATCCGCCGCTCCAAGGGCGCGCCGTTTCTGCCGGACATCATCTTCCGCCTGGCCGAGCTGTATGTCGAGAAGTCGCGCCTGGTGTACTACCTGGACGTGGAGATGAAGGGCGAGCAGGCGGCCACCTCGCCCGAGGCCAAGCTCCTGAAAAACGAGGCCATCACCGTGTACCGGGACGTGATGCACCGCTTCCCGGAGTACCGCTACAACGACAAGGTGCTGTTCTTCCTGGGCCACGAGTTCGCCGAGCTCGGCATGTACGCCCCGGAGGATGGCAAGGAGCCCGACCTCAAGAACCCGGACTGCCTGCTGGCCGCCTACCGCAAGCTGGTCGAGGAGTATCCCAAGAGCCCGCTGATGCTGGAGGCGCTGTTCATCATCGGCAACTACTACTTCGACAACGACAAGTTCGACGAGGCCGAGAAATGGTACAACCGCATCTTCGAGTTCCGCGAGTCGCCCATCCATGACATGGCCCGCTACAAGCTGGGCTGGATCGAGATCAACCGGGCGCGCATCGACAAGAAGCACTACAAGAAGGCGCTCCAGCTCTTCGAGCAGGTGGCCACCAGCCAGAACACCGGCGACGAGACCACCAACATCGACACCCAGAAGGCCATGAACATCAAGCAGGAGGCGCTCTCCGGCATCGTCTTCTGCTACACCGAGGTGCACAGCCCCAAGATGGCGTTGGACTACTTCAAGCGTCTGGCGCCCTCCAAGATCGGCTACGTTCAGGCCCTGGAGAAGCTGGCCAACCGCTACTTCATCAAGGAGCAGTACGACAACGCCGCGCTGATCTACCGCCGCATCATCGATCTGTCCAACGACGTGGAGAAGAACCTCGACTACGCCCAGCGCATCTACGACGCCTCGGGCCTGTCCAAGTCCAAGGACAAGGTGGACGAGGACGTCAAGGCCATGGTCAAGGCGGCCGCCAAGTACGCCTACTCCTGGCGCATCCCCGACGAGGAGAAGGTGAAGCTGGCCAAGGAGTACGAGGTGTACGCCCGCGACATCGTGACCAAGCTGCACCTCCTCGCCCAGAAGCGCCAGGAGAAGCGGGCCTTCCGCATCGCCGCCGCCGCCTACAAGAACTACCTCTCCTTCTTCGACTACACCGAGAAGCTCGAGGAGGTGAAGTACAACTACGCCGAGTCGCTGTTCTCCTCCGACCAGTACCTGGAGGCGGCGCGGGCCTACGAGGACATCGCCCGCAACCTGCCCGAGAGCAAGGACCGCAAGGACACGGTGTACTCGGCCATCCAGAGCTTCCAGGCCGCCCTGGCCAACGCCAAGTACTTGAGCCGCTTCGGCCTGGTGGAGGCGCGCCAGGGGCTCAAGCAGCTCGGCGCCTTTTTCGTCAAGAAGTACCCACAGGACGAGAAGACGCCGACCATCAAGTTCAACGTGGCGCGCATGTTCTACGACCAGGGCGAGTACAAGCAGGCCATCGAGTCCTTCCTGGAGTACATCAAGCAGTATCCCACCGACAAGGAAGTGGCGGTGGCCGGCCACCTGGTGCTCGACTGCTACAAGCAGCTCGAGGACTACAAGGGCCTGGCGCAGCAGGGGCGGGCCTTCGTGAGCGACAGCAGCATCACCGATCAGAAATTCAAGCAGGAGGTGGCCCAGATCGTCGACCAGGCCGAAAACCGCGAGCTGGACAAGCAGTCGCTCGAGGCGGCCAAGGACGGCGGCGACGCCGCCCAGAAGCTGCTCGACTACGCCGGCACGGTGGAGGGCGCTCAGGGCGAGAACGCCATCTACCGCTCGTTCGTGATGGCCAAGGAAAAGCGCAACATCGACCTGGCCTTCCGCGCCGGTGCCACCCTGGCGCAGCAGTTCCCGCAGTCGAAGTACCTCACCGACGTGTACGGCACGCTGGGCAGCTTCTCGGCGCAGATGGCGGATTTCGAACGCGCCGCGGCGCTGTACGAGGATTTCTTCTCCAAGTTCCCGACCGCCCCGGAGGCACGCGAGGCCATGTACGCCGCGGCCACCTTCCACGGCTACCTGGGCAAGTACGCCGAGGCCATCAAGGACTATCGGGCCCTGGTGGAGAAGGAAACCGGCGAACGCCGCGCCCGCGCCCTGGTGGAGGTGGCCGACGCCTACGCCAAGATGGAAGACTGGCGCATGGTGCTGGAGACGGCGCAGCAGGCGGTGGCCGAGATGCCCAGCAGCGTCAAGGGCCAGCTCCTGCTGGCCAAGGCGCTCGAGTCGCGGGGCAAGAACGAGGAGGCCAAGCAGGCCTACATGGCGGCGGCCTCGGTGGGCGGAGAGGGCGACGAGGGCAGCATGGCGGCGGAGGCCCAGTTCCGGGTCGGCGAGATGATGCTCGAGGACTATCGCAAGATCCGCTTCGGCGCCGGCCAGGACGACACCGCCGTGCTGCAGCAGAAGGCCCAGATGATGCAGGTGCTGGAGCAGATCTTCGCCGGCGTGGTGCAGATGAAGGACGCGGTGTGGGCCATCGCCGCCCTGTACAAGCTCTACGAGGTGTACGAGGACTTCGGCTCCTTCCTCTCCAGCGCGCCCATCCCCGCGGCGCTGACGCCCGACCAGAAGAAGCAATACCAGGCCATGCTGGACGAGCAGACCAAGACCCAGCGCCAGACGGCCAAGACCTTCCTGGATACCTGCGTCAAGACCGTGCGCGAGAAGAAAGTTTTCGGCCCCTATGCGCTGGCCTGCATCAATAAGGAGCCGCCCGTGCCCGACAAGGTGGCCCGCCGCCGCGGCGGCGCCCGCGCCCAGGGCCCGCAGGTGGACGCGTTGAAGGCGAAGCTCCTCAAGAACCCCAACGACCTCGCCTCGCTCAACGAACTCACCGTGCTCAACATCGCCAGCGGCGACATGCACATGGCGAAACTGCTCGCCAGCAAAGCGCTGGAGATCAACGAGAACCACGCCCCCAGCCTCAACCTGATGGGGGTGATCTCGCTGCACATGGGCGACGACCAGGACGCCTACGACTTCTTCAAGAAGGCGGTGGACGCCGACGGCAAGCTCATCCCCGCCCGGCTCAACATGGCGGCCATGTTCACCAAGTACAAGGACGAGGACCGCGCAAGGGCGGTGCTCACGCCGATCATGGCTCAGGCCAAGACCTTCGACCTGTCCACGCCGGACATCCATCCGCTGGTGCGGGATGTGCTGGCGGAACTCAAGATCCGGTAGGACCGCCCCTGGAGGAGGACATGAGATTGTCGCATCGACATGTGCCGCGAGCCGTTCTGATGGGGGCTTTTCTGGCGTTCGCCGCGAGCCAGGCGGGCTGCGGCGCCTCGCTCTCCAAGACCGTGCCGCCCGACCTCATCCAGCGCCTGCCCAAGAACACCCGCCGCGGGGTGTTCCAGGCCGAAACGGTGGTCACCATCGCGGTGGATCGCAAGGCGAACGTCAAGCGCGAGATCGACAATGCCGAGCGGGAGATCGACCGCACCAAGGAGAAGATCCGCGAGGTTGAGAAACGCCGCGCCGCCGCGCCCGGCGCCGAGGCCGAGAAGATCGATCTGGAAATCCGGATGTACGAGGCCCGCATCGACTACCTCGAGGATAGCCTGGGCCACCTGGCCAAGCGCCTCAAGCTCGCCGACAAGGAGCTCTTGCTGGCGCGCTCGCAGTTCGAGCTGGAGAAGGCCAAGCTGGTGAAGAAACACGCCATCGCCTTCGACACCCCCGTCGAGGACTTCGAGGAGCAGGTCCAGGAGATGCAGGCGGAGGTGGACGAGTACCGCAAGGTGGTGGACGAGGACGCCGCGGAACTGAAACAGGAAGAAGAAAAGTGGCTGGAAGTGAAAAAGGCCTACTTCTCGACCATTGGAGAGGGCACCAAGGGATGGTGGACCGAATGACGGGACGCAGCGAACTGGGCCGGTGGGGGAGGACGTGCGCCGGGCGAATCGTGCTGGCGCTGTCGTGCGTGGTCTGGGTTCCGGTGGCTCTGGCGCGCCAGCCGGCCGCGGCGCCGGACGGCGGAGCCCCGGCGGCGGGGGAGGCCAAGTCTTCCGCGGCCTCCAGCGCCGAGAGCAAGAAGCTGCGCGAGGACGCGGTGCTGCGGGGCACCGATCGCCTGAGCCAGGACGCCTCGCTCAACGAGGTCATCCGCGAATACACCGTGCTGGCGCGGGAGAACCCGACCGATCCGGAGATCGTGTTCACCCTGGCGCTCGCCTACCACAGCAAGGGCGACACCAAGAAGGCCGCCGAGCTCTACCAGAAGACCATTCAGCTCAGCCCCGAGGACGCGGACGCCCGGCTCAATTTGGGGGCGCTCTTGCAGAAGGAAGGCCGCTTCGACGAGGCCATCCAGCGCTACAAGGAGGTCATCACCTCCCACCGCGACATGGTGGAGGCCTACTTCAACCTGGGCGTGATCTACACCCGCATGGGCAAGCTGGGCCTGGCCATCGCGGCCTACAAGAACGCCACCGAGATCTCGCCCAAGTTCGCCCTGGCCCACTTCCAGCTCGCGGAGCTCTACCGCAAGGACCTCGATTTCGCCCGGGCCGAGGAGACCTACCTGCGCGCCGTCGCCGCCGAGCCGAAGTTCGCCGACGCGCTCAACAACCTGGGCAACCTGTATTACGACCAGGGCCGGCTGGACAAGGCCGTGGAGCGCTACCGCCAGGCCATCGCCATCAATCCCCACGACGCCGAGCTGCGCTACAACCTGGGCCTGGCGCACTACCGCGCCAACCAGCTCGAAGACGCGGTGGCCGCCTATCGCCAGGCCATCGAGCTCGACGCCGGCTACGCCGAGGCCTACAACAACCTGGGCGTGGTGCTGGGACAGCTCGGCAAGCACGAGGAGATGCTGCAAGCCTACGAGAAGGCCTGCCAGCTCGACCCGCGCTACGTGGAGGCCCGCTTCAACCTGGGCCTGGCCTACCTCAACGGCAAACGCTACGACGAGGCCATCCGGGTGCTCAACGAGATTTTGCTGGTGGACAAGGACTTCGCCGACGCCTACGCCTACATCGGCGAGGCCTGGTACCGCAAGGGCAACGTGGTGCAGGCGGCGCGCAACCTCAAGCGCGCGGTGCAGCTCAAGCCGGGCAAGGCGGAGTTCCAGGCCAAGATGGGCGTGGTGTTCATCGACGAGGGCGACCTGGAGGCCGCCGAGAAGTCGCTCAAGCAGTCGCTGGCGGTGGCGCCGGAGGACCCCGTGGCCCGCCTGCACCTGGCCCGCACCTATCAAAAGACCGGCAAGCTCGACGAGGCCATCGAGGAGCTGCGCCAGGCGGTGCGGCTGGACCCCAAGATGTTCGAGGCCCACTCCCTGCTCGCGCAGCTCTCTCGCGAGAAGGGAGACTTCGAGACCGCGGTGAACCAGGTGAAGATCATGCGCGAGCTCGAGCCGCAGAAGCCGGAGCTGCGCCTGTGGCTCGGCGACCTCTACCGCGAGCGTGGCCTTTTGGATCTCGCCGGGGCCGAGTACGAGGAGGCGCTCAAGATGGACGACAAGAGCGCCCAGGCGATCCTCCGGCTCGGGCAGCTCGCGGACGCGCGCAGCAATCTGGACGAGGCGGTGCGGCGCTTTCAGCGGGCGCTGGAGCTGGACGCCAAGCTGGTGGAGGCGCGCATCGAGCTGGGGGTGGCGCTGTACAACCGGCGCGACGAGGACCGGGCCCAGGCCGAGCTCGCCCGGGCGGCCCGCGAGCGGCCCAAGGAGGTGAAGCCGCACTTCTACCTGGGCCGGATCTATTTCGCCAAGGCGGCCAAGACCACCTCCAGAAAGGCGCAGTTTCTCAAGCAGGCGGCCGCCGAGTTCGAGGAGACGGTCAAGCTCAAGCCGGATTTCGCCCCCGCCCACCAGGCACTGGGCAAGGTCTTCGAGCAGCTCGGGCAGGTTGACAAGGCGCGTGAGGCTTACCTGAAGGCCAAGGGCCTCTCGCCCGACCTGGCCGGCCTGCAGGAGGACCTCGACCGGCTCCCCAAGGCGCCGTAGGTCGTCTGGCGCCTTTCTTCGCCCGCACGCCTCCCGGTTTGATCCTGTTCTGATTCATTTTCTGCGGATGTCCATGTCCAGAGGGATTCCATCTGTCGTGTCGGGTGAGGGCCGATCGCATGGGGAGGGCTTTACGTTGAAACATGCGCCACTAGATTGGCCGAGGAGAACGGTTGCATGGTTTGCCGGAAGGAAAGGAGGTCGTCATGGAACGGTTTTCTAGACTACAGGGGCCGTTGGTGTTGGCCGGGCGGGTCCTGCTGAGCTCCATCTTCATCTCTTCGGGGATTTCCAAGATCTTCAACTGGGAAGGCACGGCCGGGTACATGGCCTCGGCAGGCATGCCCCTGGTGCCGCTGTTTCTGCTGGGAGCGATTGCCTTCGAGGTTCTGGGCGGGCTCTTGGTGCTGCTGGGGCTCTTTGCGAGGCTGGGGGCCCTGGCGCTCGCGGCCTTCCTCGTGCCCACTACGTTCATCTTTCACAACTTCTGGGCCTTCGAGGGCCAGGAGCGCGCGATGCAGATGATCTCGTTCATGAAGAATCTGGCCATCCTGGGAGGCCTGTTCATCGTCGTCGCCCTCGGCGCGGGCCCTCTCGGCCTGCAGCGAATGATCGAACGAAGGCGCGAGCGGGCCGCGGCCGGGCGGGCGTAGACGGCGCCGCTCAGTAGCTCGGCACCCAGCGCTCTTTCTGGTACCACTTGACGGTGGGGCCGAAGCCGTCTCGAAACGACGGATACTGGAAGGAAAAACCGGTCTTCTTGAGCTTTTCGTTGGGGAAGATGGTGTCCTGGTAGGCGTAGGGCATGGCCTCCTTGTCCAGCTTGGGGTGCAGCTCGCAGCGCAGGTCGTACTTCTTGCAGATGCGCTCCCACAGGGCGTCGAAGCCGCGGTTGAGGCCGTCGAACAGGAATCCGGCCTTGACCAGTTGTGTCGAAAGCAGGCGCATCAACGACAGCGGCGGGAAGGGAATGCGCATCGCCGGGCGGAAGCCGTAGGCCTCCACCGCCACGTTCACCACCTCGCCGAAGGGGATGGGGTCGTCGTCGCCCACGTTGTAGGCCTCATGGGCCTCGCCCTTTTCGAGCAGGTGGACCGCGGCCCGCGCCACGTCCTCGGCGTGGACCCAGTTGCTGCGGGGGCCGCCGGAGAAGCCGAGCTGCACCCGCAGGTGCTCGTGCACGATGGGAGGGATGCAGGCCAGCGCCGCGCCCAGCATCTTTCCACGCGGCCCGTAGATGAGAGAGGGCCGCACCACCACCACCTCGGCGTGTTTCGGCCGAGCCTCGCGCAGGAGATAATCCTCGCACATGGCCTTGGTGCGCTCGTAGTCGTTGCTGCCCTGGATGGGCTTGTCCTCGCTGTAGGTGCCCGTCGGATCCTTCTGGTAGATCGAGCCCGAGCTGAAGAACACGAAGCGGCGCACTCCGGCGCGCTCGGCGGCGGCGAAGAGTTCCCGTGTGGCGGTGACATTGACCGCTTCCAGGCGCTCGAAGGGCAGGCCGATGTCGATGAGCGCCGCAGTGTGAATCACCATGCCCACGTCCTGCACCAGACGGGCCGGCGCCGAACGATCGGTGAGATCCTCGGGTTGCACGAGCAGGGAGCTGCCGGCCGCCGGCAACGGGGAGCCGGGCCGGTCCGTGGCCACCACGCCGTATCCCGCTCGCAGCAGATGTTCCACCAGAAAATGCCCCACCGATCCGGCTGCCCCGGTCACCAGAACCGCGTCTTTCGCCATGGCCACCTCCCTCGTTTTGGACACGCCGCGTCACAGGTAGCACGATGCCCCGGCGCAGGCAAGTCCCTCTCTGCCGGCCCTCCCGTTCAACCTGCTTGTCGAACGTGCGCGACGTCTCCGGACAAAACCGCGTGGGTGCGACCGCTTTCGTCGCGAACGAGCAGCGCTCCGTCGTCATCCAGGCCGAAGGCCGTGCCCCGTAAAATCCCAGCCGCGAGCGCCACCTCCACCCGCTGGCCGAGCGTGCGGCAGTGCTGGCGGACCCGGTCCATGAGAACGCCCGGCTCGCGCGCGGCCAGGGAAAAGACCTTCCCCACCTCGTCGATGAGCTCGGCCAGGAGCGGGCCGCGCGAAAAGTCGCGCCCGGCGATGATCTTCAGGGAGGTGGCCGGCTGGCGCAAGTCGGAGGGGAATTCGCCCGCAGCCATGTTGACATTGATCCCCAGACCGAGCACGGCAACCGGTTGCGGCGAGGTCTGGCCCTCCGCCAGGATGCCGCACACCTTGCGGCCGCGCACCAGGATGTCGTTGGGCCACTTGATGAACACGGGCTCTCCCAGCCAGCGGGCCACGCAGGCGCGCGCGGCGAGAGCGCCCACCCACGGGGCGCGCCGCAGCGCCGCCTCTTCTCCGCGCAACACCACGGACAGGTAGATGTTGCGGCCGGGTGGAGAGTGCCAGGCGCGATCCAGCCGGCCCCGGCCGGCGCTCTGGGCGTCCGCGGCGACCGCCGAAAGATGGGGCGCGCCGGCGGCGGCCCAGGCCAGCGCCTCCTGGTTGGTCGAGCCGGTCGATTCAAGGATGCGCAGGTTGGGCCGGCCGGGGTGCAGCAACTCGGCCGGAATCATCCGACGTCCACCCATAGGGAGATGTCCGCCGCGGGAGCGCTGTGGGTGAGCGCCCCGACCGAAATGAAGTCCACTCCGGTTCGGGCGTAGGCGCGCGCGTTCACGAGGAGGATGTTGCCCGAGGCCTCGGTCTGGACCCGGCCGGCGCACCGCTGCACGGCGCGCCGCAGGAGAGAAAGCGAAAAATTGTCGAGCAGCACCCGATCCACCCCGCAGGAGAGCGCTTCTTCGAGCTCGGCGAGGGAGCGCACCTCGACCTCGAGGGGCGTGCCCGGACGGAGCCGCCGGCGCGCCCGACGCACGGCGTTCTCGATCCCGCCCACTGCGTCGATGTGGTTGTTCTTGATGAGCACCGCGTCGAAAAGCCCGATGCGGTGATTGAGGCCGCCGCCGGCCCGCACCGCGGCTTTCTCCAGGACGCGCATCCCGGGCGTGGTCTTTCGCGTGTCGAGCAGCCGGCAGCCGGTGCCGGCCAGTGCCCGCACAAAGCGCCGGGTCGCGGTGGCGATGCCGGACAGGTGGCGCAGGAAATTGAGCGCGGTGCGCTCGCCGGAGAGGATGGCGCGAAGCCGGCCGCTCACCTCGGCGAGCCGCTGGCCCCTCCGCACCGCGCATCCGTCCGGGCACAACACCCGGATGCGGGCCTTCGGATCCAGCGCGCGGAAGACCTCGGCGGCGGCTTCCATGCCCGCGACCACCAGAGGCTCCCGCGCGACGAAGGCGGCCCGGCCAGGGCGGCCGGGCGGGATGAGCGCCTCGGTGGTGAGATCGCCCCGGCCCAGGTCTTCCGCCAGGGCCAGCCGGACCAGCCGATGTTCGATGCTTGTCAGGGGCGCCGGGCTTTTGACGCGCGCCAAGGCGCCGGCCGCGGCGGCTCCGCGACCGCGCGAGCCGGCGCGCAGGGATCGCATGGTCATTCGCGGCTCCAGGCCTCGATCTGCGCCAGCGCCCGGCGCAGCCGCTCCAGGCGGCTCTGGCACTCGGCCAGGCGCTCGCGTTCCTTTTGCACGATCTCGGCGGGGGCGCGGTCGGTGAAGCTCGGGTTGGAGAGCTTGTCCTTGGAGCGGCGCTCTTCCTGCTCGCACTTCTGGATGTCCTTGGCCAGGCGGCGCTTCTCCGCTTCGAAATCGACGAGGCCGCGCAAAGACACGCACACCTCGAACTGTGGCGTCACGAACACCGCCGATTGCGGCGGGCGCTGGCCGGGCTCGCCGAACTCGAGCGACTCCAGGCGCGCCAGGCGCAGGAGGATGTCGCGGTGGCGCGAAAGCGCCTCGCTCACGGAAGCGCGGTCGGTGAGCACCTTGGCCGCGAGAAGCTGGCCCGGCGGCAGGTTGCTCTCGCCGCGAATGGTGCGCACCCCGGTCACCGCGGCGATGAGATGGTCCATCTCGGTTACCGCATCCTCGTCGGCGGGGTAATCCTCGGTCCTGGGCCAGGGGGCGAGCGCCAAAAAGCGCGCGGGCCGTTCCCCGAGCGGCAGGCGCTGCCAGATCTCCTCGGTCACGAAAGGCACGAACGGGTGCAGCAGGCGCAGGGCGCAGTCCAGCGCCGAGAGCAGCACCCGCTGGGACTCGTCCCGCGCCGCCGGCCCGGCCTGGCCGGCGAACACCGGCTTGGCGAGTTCCAGGTACCAGTCGCACAGCTCGTGCCAGAAGAAGTTGTACAGGGCGCCGGTGGCATCGTTGAGCCGGTACTCCTCCATGGCCTTCGTGACCTCGGCGGTCACGGCGCGGCAGCGAGACAGGATCCAGCGATCGTACAGGGTGCGATCCGCGGGTCGGGACTGGGCCGGCGAGACGCCGTCCAGGTTGAGCAGGGCGAAGCGCGCCGCGTTCCAGATCTTGTTGACGAAGTGGCGGTAGCCCTCCACCCGCTCCAGGCTGAGCTTGATGTCGCGTCCCTGGGCCGCCATGCTGGCCAGGGTAAAGCGCAGCGCGTCCGCGCCCCACTTTCCGATGATGTCCAGCGGGTCGATGACGTTGCCCCTGGTCTTGGACATCTTCTGACCGCGCTCGTCGCGCACCATGGCGTGCAGGAACACGGTGCGGAAGGGCACATCGCCCATGAACTTGAGCCCCATCATCATCATCCGCGCCACCCAGAAGAAGATGATGTCGAAGCCGGTCTCCATCAGTGAGGTGGGGTAGAACTTCTCCAGGGCCCGGGTGCGCTCGGGCCAGCCCAGCGTGGAGAACGGCCACAGGGCCGAGGAGAACCAGGTGTCCAGCACGTCCTCGTCCTGCCGGAGCGCCCCGCCGCATCGCGGGCAGGCGGCCGGGGTGTCGCGCGAGACCACGATCTCGCCGCAGGCGCAGAACCAGGCCGGGATGCGATGGCCCCACCACAGCTGGCGCGAGATGCACCAGTCGCGGATGTTCTCCATCCAGTCGAAGTAGGTCTTCTCCCAGTTCTTGGGCACGAACACGGTGCGGCCCTGGCGCACCGCCTCGATGGCGGGACGGGCCAGCGGCTCCATGCGCACGAACCACTGCCGCGACAGCAGGGGCTCGACGACCTCGTTGCAGCGCTGGCAGCGGCTGATCTCGGTGGCGTAATCGGCAATCTTGGAGAGCAGGCCCTGTTCTTGCAGCGCCGCCACCACCCGCTCGCGGCACTCGAAGCGATCCATGCCGGCGAAGTCCTTCCCGGCCGCCTCGGTCATGCGCCCGCGGGTGTCGATGACCGAGATGCGGGGCAGGTTGTGGCGCCGCCCGGTCTCGAAGTCGGAGAAGTCGTGGGCCGGGGTCACCTTGACGCAGCCGGTGCCGAACTCGGGATCCACCAGCTCGGCGTCGCCGATCACCGGAATGCGCCGGCCGGTGAGCGGCAGCTCCACCTCCCGGCCGATGAGATCGCGGTAGCGCGGATCATCGGGGTGCACCGCCACCGCGGTGTCGCCCAGCATCGTCTCCGGCCGCGTGGTGGCCACCGCCAGCCGGCGCGTGCCGCCCGGGACGGGATACTCGATGGTCCACAGCTTGCCGGGCGTGGGCTCGAGCACCACCTCGAGATCGGAGAGCGCGGTCTGGCAGCGCGGGCACCAGTTGATGAGCCGCTGGTCCCGGTAGATGAGACCCTCCTGGTACAGGCGCACGAAGACCTCGCGCACCGCGGCGCTCAGACCCTCGTCCATGGTGAAACGTTCGCGCCGCCAGTCCACCGAGGCGCCCATGGCCCGCGTCTGCTCCTGGATGCGGCTGCCGTGGCGGGCCTTCCACTCCCAGATCTTCTGCACGAAGGCCTCGCGGCCCATGTCCTGGCGATTCAGCCCCTCCTTGGCCAGGGCGCGCTCGACCACCATCTGGGTGGCGATGCCGGCGTGATCGCTGCCCGGCAGCCACAGCGTGGCGAACCCCTGCATGCGCTTGAAGCGCACCAGCGAGTCCTGGATTGTCAGGACCAGGGCGTGGCCCATGTGCAGGGTGCCGGTGATGTTGGGCGGCGGGATCACGATGGAGAAGGCGGGGCGCGGATCGTCGTCCGAGACATCGAAACAGCCGGCCTCGATCCACTGGCGGGCCCAGCGTTGTTCGATGTCGGTGGCGTCGTATTGCTTGGGGAGTTCGGAGCTCATGGGACCTTCCGGGAAAAAAAAGGAGGGGATGGCGCTTCATCCCCTCCGTCGGGTCGTGGCCGGTGGCGGGCTATTCGGCGAGCTTCTTCTGCACCAGCTTCTCGATCTCCTCGCGCAGGATGGTCTCGGCGAGCTGCGGCACGATCTCCCAGACGGCCTTCTCGATGACCTCGCGGGCGAGCGCGCGCAGCTGGTCCTCGGACAGGGAGGGGGCCGCTGCCGGCGCCGTGGGAACGGGCGGCTGGGTGACGGCCTCTTCGTCCGCGGGCGCCTTCTCTGGGACGGGCTTGCGCTTCTCGGGAACGTGTCCCACGGCCTCGGGCGTCGGGATGAACTCGTGCATGGGCGCGAGCGGCGTCGGCTCCTCGGCCATGCCTTCCTCGTCGATGTCCACCGCCGGCATCTCGGCGGCGTCCGCCGGGGCCGGCGCCGGCTCGGTCAGATCGGCCAGCGTGCCCGGCTGCGTCTCCAGGGCTGGCTCGGTCGGTGGGGCGCCGAAGTCGCCGAACCCGCTGCTCGCGCTCTCCAGAGGCTCAGGCTCGATCGGGGCCGGCTCCAGCGGAGCCTCGGCCGGTTCGGCCGGGGGCGGCGGCGACGGCTCGAAGGAAAAACTCGGCTCGCGTGGCGCGGGCGGAGTGAACGCCGGCGGCTCGGAGAAGGCCGGCGGCGCAAGCGGCTCGGGCTCCGCCGGCGCGGACTCGAAGCTGTCGGAAGAGAGCGGCGAGCCTCCGGCGGGCTCCGCGGGTTCCAGGTCGAACGGCGAGGGCATGCTCGGCCGCTCCGGCGGGACCGGAGCCGGCTCGGGCTGAAACGGCTTGGGCGTTGGGGGAGCCACGGGAGGCGGTGTGACCATGGGCGCGAACGCGGACGGCGGCGGTGGCACCGCGGCCGGCGGCGGCGCGAAGGGGCGCGGCGCCTGCGGCGGCGGCATGGGTTGCGCCACCGGCGGAGCGGCGAACGGCGCGGGCGCCGGACGTGGCGCGGGCGGCGGAGCGAAACTCGAGCCAACGCCCGCCGGCGGCACGGCCGCGGCAGGCGGCGTGACCGGCCGGGGCACCGGCGCCGCGGGGGTCGGGATCGGGCGCGGCGCCACCGGCGGGACCACCGGCCGCGGGGCCGGCGGAGGCACCGCGGGCGCGACCGGCGCAGCCACCGGGCGCGGCACGGCCGCCGGTTGCGGTTTCGGGGCCGCCGGCGCCGGAGCGCCGGACAGCATCTGCTTGACCCGGTCGATGAGCGCCTGGCTCTCGAAGGGCTTGGTGATGTGCCCGTCGGCGCCGACCTCGCGGGCGCGGTTCTCGTCGAAGGCCTCGAAGGTCCCGGCGAGGAGCAGGACCGGAATGTGGCGGAGCCGGGCGTCGGCCTTGACCGTGCGGCAGACCTCGTAGCCGTTCAGCTTCGGCATGATGACGTCGGCCAGAATGATGTCCGGTCCGATCTCCTTGGCCTTGAGCACCGCGTCTTCGCCGTTGTCCACCGTGGTGATTTCGAAATCCTCGTTGGCGAAGGTGATCCCCACCACCCGCTGGATGGTGATGCTGTCATCGGCGAGCAGGAGCTTTTTCGGCATCGAGTCCTCCATCTCCCCGGATGTGCCAAGATCCGGCGCCAGGCGGGGAACCGGATGAAAATAAACGACTTCTCGCGTACCATACGAGCGCGCGAGTGTCAACCATTTGAAATCGAGAATTTTCGGCGGGACGGGACGTTTTCGTGTCCGAAATCCGGACAGCCTGTCCGAAATCCGGACAAATTTCGATTTTTCCACAGGACGCTCCGAAAAGAGGCGAGCGAAAACCGATTCAATAACAAAATGTTGCAGACACCTTGGCGTCTGGCATCGCTTTGGCGCGCAACTTGCAATCCCACCGGCTCGAGTTTTTCGATTTCAAATGGAGGAAGCCATGGTGGAAAAGATCGAATCTGGTTTTCGTTCGGTTGTGGTCGAGGCGCCGCGGGCGCGGCAGACGGAAGATCGGAGCTTTGGCGCGGTTCTGGCGCGGGGAGCGGAACGGGTCGCGGGAACGGTTCTCGCCGGCACCGGAGCGGTCGCTTCGGTCCTGCCGGGAGGCGGATTCGTGGCCGCGGTGGCGCAGGCCGCGGGCGAGGCTCTGGGAGGAGAGGGTTTGGGCGGAGATCGCTGGGCCTTGTTCCGGGCCCAGGAGCGCATGCAGCAAGAGGGCTTTCAGAACAGTCTGCGCCTGCTCGATCTGCAACGGCGCCTCCAGCAGGAGACCGAGGCGGTCACCACCATCTCGAACGTCATGAAGAACCGCCACGAGCTGGCCAAGGCCGCCATCAACAACATCCGCTGAGGGACGCCATGCACATCGCAGCGGTGGAATCCGTTCGCGCAATTCAGGCCCGGCCGGCGGCCGCGTCCGGAAAGACCCAGCCCTTTTCCGAGGTGCTGGCCGCCGGTCCCGCCGCCCCGATGGCGCCGCCGGCGCGCCCGGCCGACGGGGGCGCGGAATTTCTGCGCACGCTGGGCGAAGGGCAGCGCCGGCTGGACGAGATCGTGGCCCGGGCGCGCTCGGGAAGAGCATTCAGCCCGCGCGAGCTTCTGGCGCTCCAGGCGCAGGTGTATCGCATCTCCGAGCAGGTCTCGTTGGCGCAGCGGGTGGTGGAAGAAGGGCTGTCGGGCATCAAGCGCCTGTGGACCATGCAGCTCTAGCCGGAGGGGGGAACCGTGAAGAGATGTCTGTCCAGCGCGGCCTTGCTGCTGCTGGCCGCCTGTCAGTCAACCATCGAGCAGGGCCTCGATCGGCGCGAGGCGTCGGAGATCCTGGCGCGCCTTTCGCAAGAAGGCATCGCGGCCGAGAAGGTCGCGTCCCGGGACGGCCAGTCGCTGTCGATCCGGGTCTCTTCCGGGCAGCAGGAGCGGGCGGCGCAGATCCTGGCCCGCGAGGGCCTGCCGCGGCGCCGGCACGGCGGCTTCGGCGCCGCCTATCGCGAGAAGGGGCTGGTCTCCGGCCGGCTGGAGGAACAGGGCCGTTTTCTCGCCGCCCTCCAGGAGGAGCTGGCCGAGACGCTGGAGGAGGTGGACGGCGTGCTCTCGGCGCGGGTCCACCTGGCCACCATGCGCGAGGCCGGCCCTGCCGCCGCGACCCCGCCGCCGGTGTCCGCTTCGGTGCTCATCGCCTTCCGCGGCGGCGACGGCTCGGCGCCTCCCATCGCGCAGGCCGATGTGCAACGGTTGGTGGCCAACGCGTTCGCCGGCCTCGCCCCGGAGCGAGTGGCGGTGGTGTTCTCGCGGGCGGCCGAGCTGCCGGCCGCGCCGCCGCCTGCGGAGGGCCATGGCTGGATCCGCATCGGCGCCGGCGGGTTGGGACTCGGAGGGGTGGCGGCGGGGCTTTCGCTGGTCTGGGCGCGGCGCAGGGCTCGAGGAGGGGCGCGATGAACAGCGGCATCCTGTCTCCGGAGGCGCAGCGCGTGTTCGAGAAAGCCGCGGCGGCCTTCGCCGGCTCGTCGGCCGAGGAGCTTCGCCGCCGGATGGACGAGCGGCCATTGGCCGCGGACGGGCGGGCGCCGGCTCCGGTGGCGCCGGTCGAGATCGAACGGGCCGGCCGGCGCGAGCTCTCCCGCTTTCGGTTCGAGCGGGGCGGCGTGCGCCGTTGGCTGGCCCGGTTCGGGCGGTGCGGGCCCGTCTCGCGTCAGACGCTGGAGGCGCTGGCGGTGTTCCTGGCCTCGGCGGCGCCGGCCGGGCTCGGGCGCGTGGAGCGGGCCGGGCTGTTCCGCCTGGCCCGCGCCTACGCCGATGGCGAGCCGCATCTGCTGAACATGGCGATGCGCGAGCTGCCGGAGAGCTGGCGGGCGCAGGCCCGGGCCGCTTGGGAGAGCCTGCGCGGGCGCTGCTCGGCGCGGGAGAGCCGCCGCTTGCGGCGGGAGTTCGGCGGAGGCAAGGGATGGAACTGATTCGCCGCGAGGAGACGCTGTCGCTCAAGATGCATGTGGCGACGGGGCGGTTGTTGCTGGCCGAGCGCCAGGCGGCGGCCGAGGAGGCCCGGGCCCTGCTGGCAACGGCTCGGGCGCAGGCAGAGGCCGAGCGCGAGCGCGTGCTCGAAGAGGCGCGGGCGCAGGCCCGGGCCGAGGCGCAGCGGGCCTCGGCCGAGGCCGAGAGAATGGTCGCGAGAGCCGCCGTTTGGAGCGCCGCGCGCCGGGCGCGCTGGGCCGAATGTCTGGCCGTGGTGGTGGGCGAGGCCTGCCGGGCGATCCTGCGCGAGGAGGTGGCCTCCCGTCCCGAGATCGTGGCGGGGCGCTGCCGGGCGCTGCTGGAGCAAAACCTGTTGCGCGAGCCTTCGGTGATCCGCCTTCACCCCGCGGACGCCGCCCGCATCGGGACGGCGCTGGCCCGCGAGACCGGCGGACAGGTGCGCGTGGAGCCGAGCCCGGACGTGCCGGCGGGGGGCTGCCGGTTGCTCGGGGACGAGGGCGAGATCGACGCCACCCTGGAGGTGGAACTGGAGGGGTTGATGGACGCGGTGCGGGAGGGGCTGCATGAAGACATCGAGCGCGAGTGAGCGCTGGCGGCTCCGCCTGTCGGGGATCGACCGGGTCCGGCGCCGGGGCCGCGTGTTGGCGGTGCGCGGCGCCCTGGTGGAGGCCGCTCTGCCCCGCGCCCGGTTGGGCGAGGCGGTGCGGCTGGGCCGCGATGCCGCTTTGGCCGAGGTCTGCGGCTTCTCGGGGAGCCGGGCCCTGTTGCTGCCGGTGAGCGGGTGCCGCGGGCTGTCGCCGGGAGACGAGGTGGAGGCGGCGGGCGAGATCTCCTTCTTGCCCTGGTCCGACGAGCTCACCGGATGCCTGATCGATGCCGGCGCGCGCCGCCGCGATGGAGACCCGCAGCCGAGGGCCCGGCGGCGGCTGCCGCTGTTCGCGCCGCCGCCCGATGCCGCGCTCCGCCCGCTGATCCGCGAGGCGCTCCCCACGGGCGTGCGGGCCATCGATGGCTTGCTGACGCTGGGGGTGGGCCAGCGGGTGGGCCTGTATGCCGGCCCCGGCGTGGGCAAGTCGACGCTGCTCGGGCAGCTGGCCCGCCAGTCCCGAGCCGACCGGGTGGTGCTGTGCCTGGTCGGCGAGCGCGGCCGCGAGGTGAACGATTTTTTGGAGCGGGTGCTCGGAGCGGATGGCCGGTGCCGGACCGTCACGGTCTGCGCCACCTCCGACGCGCCGGCGGGAGAGCGCTCGCGGGCGCTCCCGGCGGCCACGGCCATCGCGGAGCATTTCCGCGACCGGGGCCTTTCGGTGCTGCTGTTGGTGGATTCGCTGACGCGCCACGCCCGCGCCATGCGCGACGTGGCCCTGGCGCTGGGAGAGGCGCCGGGCCGGCGCGGTTTTCCGCCGTCCGTGTTCGACGGGCTGGCCGGATTGCTGGAGCGGGCCGGCCCGGCCCCCACCGGGGCCATCACCGCCATCTATACGGTGCTGGTGGAGGGCGACGCCGAGGACGATCCGGTGGCACAGGAGACGCGCGGCCTGCTCGATGGCCACATCGTGCTGTCGCCCGAGCTGGCCCGCGCCGGAATTTTTCCGGCCATCGATCCGGCGGAATCCCTCAGCCGGCTGATGGACGCGCTGGTTCCGGCGGAGCACATCGAGGCGGCGCGCCGGGCCCGCGCGCTCTGGAGCGCCTTTGAGTCGAGACGCGAGCTCATCGCCGCCGGCGCGTACCAGCCGGGCAGCGAGCCGCTGACCGACGAGGCGGTGCGCCTCCGCCCGGCGCTCATCGACTACCTGAGGCAAGGGCCGCGCGAGGACATCGATCCGGCAATGACCGTCCAGCAATTGATGCGCCTGTGCGGCGATCGGAACCCAGGGGGAACGGAATGACGCCGTTCTGGCTGACGCGGCTGCGCGGCCTCCAGCTCACGCGCGCCCTGGCCGTTCTCGCGCGCCGGCGGCGAGATCTTTTGCGCGCAGAGCGCGAGCATGCCGCCGCCTCGGCCCGCGCCGAAGCGGCCGGGCAAGCGAGCCGCTCGCTCGCCGAGCGGCGCAACTGCGCCGGCACCTCGGGCGAGGCGGCGGGGCTGCTCGCGGTGGAGGCGGGGAACCGAACCCGCCGGGCGCGGGCTCGGGCCGAAGCGCAGCAGGTGGCGCGAAAGATCTCGGACATCCGGAGCGAGCTCGAATGCGACCTCGGTCGGGTCGCGCTCGGCACGGCTCTGCGGCGCGCGGCCGAGCGAATCGAGCAAGCCCGGGCTCGTGCGGAGGCCCGGCGCCGCGAGAACCGGGAAGAAGAACGCCGGCAAGAAGAGCGGGCGTCGGCCCACGGGGAGGAATCCATGCAGGTGACGCAGAAAAATCCGGCGGGTCCAAAGCCGATCGATGGCAAAAACGCCTCGCCGCCGGGCGGTTTTCGGCGCTGGCTGGACGGCGATGGGGCCTCGCCCGCGGACGGCGATGGGGCCTCGCCCGCCAGCGAATCCGGCTGGCGCTGGATGGCCACGCTCCCGGCCCCGCTGGCCGCGCCGCCGCCGGATGGGCCGCCGGCGCTGGGCGGTTGCGGGCCGGCCGCGAGCCTGGAAACGCTCGCCGGCGAGATCGAGCGCGCCGTCATGGAGCGGTGGGAAGGCCCGCCCGCGCTGCAAGCCCAACTTCGACAATCCGGCCTCGAGCTGCGGCTGTGCGGCGGAGCCTGGGACGGGCTGTGCTGCCGGATCCGCGTGGTGGATGGCGCGGTGGAGTGCCGAATGCGGGAGGCGAGCGCGCCGCGGCGGATCGAGCTCGGAGAGCTGGCTCGGCGCGTGGCCCGGCGGCTTTCGCGGGCCGGCCTGAAGCTGGGACGCTGGGAGGTGCAGTCGTGATCGCGCCCGTCGACTTTCGCCCCTTTCCCGGGCGGCGCCTGCGGCGCGTGAGCCGGGCCGAGGCGGACCTGGCGCGCGCCCTGCGCATCCGCGCGCGCCTGGAGGCGCTCGCGCCGGCGGCCTTCGAGCTCGGGCGCAAGATCGGGCTTGGCGGCGCCACGATGTCGCTCGCCCGGGTGGAGGCGCGGGCGGTGGAGGAGCTTCGCCAGGCGTTTCCCGGCGCCTGGCGGTTTGCGGTGCTGGCCGATCCGCTGGCGGGGCGCCGGGGGTTTTTGGCGCTGCAGGGGCGGTTCCTGGAGGTCATGGAAGAGCGTCTCGACCTTTCGCCAAAGGAGCGGGAACGCGGGCGCGACGGACTGCTGGGTTGGATGGCGTGCCAGGGGCTGGCGGCGATGGGGGAGACGCTGGCCGGCTGGCGTTTCTGCGGCCTGGCCGACTCGGCCGGCGAGATCGGCCGCCAGTGCCGCGGCAGCGAGCGGCTGGCGCTGGCCTGGATCCGGATCTCGGCCGGATTCGCCCCCGGCTTCGCGGTCTGGCTGGAAGACGAGGAATCGCTGGGCCGGGCCGTTCCCGGTCCCGCGCCGGAGCTGGCGGAGGAGGTGCCGCTGTCCTTTGCGCTGCGCCTCGGCCGGGTGGAACTCGCGGCCCGGGAAGCCGGCGGCCTGCGATGCGGCGATGTGGTGTTGTTCCAGCCCGAACCCGGGGACGGCCGGACGCTTTCGTGCGGCGGCCTGCGCCTGCGCGGGACGGTGGAGGGATGCGAATTTCGGCTCCGGGACTGGAGCCTCGAAACCCAAGGAGCGGCCATGGAAAACATGAACGAGACGATGGGGCAGGGGATGGAGGCGGCGGTGCTCGAAGGGCTTCCGGTGCCGGTCACGATCGACGCCGGCACGGTCCAGCTGACCGTGGGCGAGCTCTCGGCCCTGCGCTGCGGCGACGTGATCGTGCTCGGCGATCTCTTGCTGGCTCCGGTGAATGTGCGCGCCGGCTCGCGGCTGATCGGGCGGGGCGAGCTGGTGGACGTGGACGGCCGGCGCGGCGTGCGCTTGCTGCAGGTGTACCTAACGGGAGAGAGCCATGCGGATGCCGCTTGATCGGCGCCACGTTCGCCTGGCCGGCGCCGCGGCCGCCGTGCTTTCGTTGCTGCTGCTGGCGCGCCCGCTGGCCGTGGGCGGATCGGGCCTGGCGCTCGCGATGTGGATCGGGGCGGGAGCGTTCGTCCTGTGGCGCTGGCGCCGTCGGCCGGCCGCCGGGGAGGCGCCGCGGATGCGCTGCCTGGAGCGCCTGCGCCTCTCCTCCGGGCGCGAGGTGTGCCTGCTCGAAGTGGAGGGGCGGCGCCTGCTGCTGGGCTGCGGCGAGGGCGGGATGCGGCTGCTCACGCGATGGCCCGCGCCGCCGCCCGCCGGAGGCGCGCCATGAGTACCTCCTCGCTGACGCTGCTTTCGCTGATGGCGGGGCTGTCGCTGCTGCCGTTCGCGCTGGTCATGTGCACCTCGTTCGTGCGCATGGCGGTGGTGCTCTCCATTCTGCGCTCGGCGCTGGGCGCGGGGCAGGTTCCGCCGGCGAGCGTGATCACCGGGCTCGCGCTGGTGCTCAGCCTGGTGGCCATGTCGCCGGTGGCGGCCCAGATGGGAGAACGGTTCGAGGAGAGCTGGCCGCGGCTGCAGCAGGCGGAGCCGGCCGAGCTCTTTCGCGAGGGCGTGCGCGTCGTCGAGCCGCTCTCCGATTTCCTGCGCCGCCACACCGACCCGGAGCGGCTGCGCGAGTTCGCCCGTTTGCTCGGGGACGACGCCGAGGCGCCGGGCTGGCGATCGCTGGTGCCGGCCTACGCGGTGGGCCAGCTCGAGCAGGCCTTCCGCACCGGTTTCGTGCTGTTCCTGCCGTTTCTGGTGCTGGATCTCCTGGTGGGCAGCATCCTGTTGTCGCTCGGCATGCACATGCTCTCGCCGGCGGGAGTGTCGCTGCCCTTCAAGCTGCTGCTCTTCGTGGCCGCCGACGGCTGGAACCTGCTGGGGGCGAACCTGCTCGCCTCGGCCGGCGCATGAGGAAGGGCCATGGAACCGGATCTCTTGGAACTGGCGCGACGGGCCTTGTGGCTCTCCATCTCCTTGTCCGTGCCGCTGGTGGGCCTGGCCCTGGCGGTGGGCCTGTTGGTGGGCCTGTTGCAGGCGGCGACCCAGATCCAGGAGTTCACTCTCTCCTTCGCGCCGAAGGTGATCGGCGTGCTGCTGCTGCTCTCGCTGCTGGCACCGTGGATCGGCGAGCAACTGGTGCAGTTCTTCCGCCTGGGTCTGGGAGGTTGAGATGGACGGTCTGGTCGGCGCGGCGCTGGTTGCGGCCCGCCTGCTCCCGAGCCTCTGGCTGGTGCCCCCTTTGGGCGGCCACCGGGTGCCGGTGCCCGCCCGGATCGCGCTCGCGCTGGCGCTCGGGTGGGCCCTTCGGCCTCCGCCGGATGCGCCGCTCCCCGAGCTCTGGTGGCTGCGCCTGCCGCTCGAGCTTGCGGTGGGCAGCGCCCTGGCGGTGGCCGCCGCCGGAATTTTCATGGGAGCGCGCCTGGCGGGCGAGTGGGTGGATGCCATGAGCCAGCGTCCAGGCGGCGCCACCGTCGGTCTCGACGGCGAATCCGCCAGCCCGCTGGGGGCGCTGGAGCTCCTGCTGGCCTGCGGCCTGTTCTTCGCCTGCGGGGGGCCGGAGCTCTTCCTGGGCCAGTTCGCCGAGAGCCTGCGCCGCCTGCCCCCTGGCCAGTGGCCGGCGCCGGCGGATGCGGCCGAGGCGGCGCGGCTGGTGCTGGACGGCACCGCGGGCGCGCTGCGCGCGGGCGCGGCCCTGGCCTTCCCCGCCGCCGGGGCGTCTTTCCTGCTCGAGGGCGTGCTGGCCTTCGCCGGCCGGGCGGCGCCGCAGATGCCGGTGTACTTCGTCGGCCTGCCCCTGCGCGCCCTGCTGGGCGCGCTCATGCTGGCGCTCACCCTGGACGGGACACTTTCGCTTTTTCTGCGCGGGGCCTAGCGGCTATAGCCCTCGGGGCGCGGTCGGTCGCCAGCGCCAGCACCGAGGCGGCGATCAGGGCATACCCCGCCGCCATGCTCGTGGTGATCGGCTCGCTGTAGGCCCAGAAGGCCACCAGGCCGGCCAGCAGCGGTTCGACCAGGGTGGCGGTGGCGATGCGTCCCGCGTCCAGGTAGCGCAGGGCGTAGTTGAACGAGGTGTGGCCGAGCAGGGTGGGGACCAGCGCCAGCAAGGCGAACGCCAGCCAGGTCTGCGCGGAGAATCCGACGAGCGGCAGGCCGAGCGCGGCGCCGGCCAGGAATCCGGCGGCGCCGGCCACGCCGTAGATGCCGGCGGCGTACACGTCGGTGTCGAGCCTGCGGCGCAGGCGCTTTCCCAGCAAGAAGTACAAGGTGAAAAACGCCGAACACAACAGGGCGAGCAAGTCCCCCCCCAGATGTTCGGAGCGCAGGCTGATGTGTTCCCAGCCGATCACGGCCGTCCCGAGCAGCCCCAGCGCGATGGAGACGAACAATCGCGCGCCCAGGCGCTCGCCGAAAAACAGATGCGCCGCGGTCGCGGTCAGCACCGGGTTGATGGAAAAGAAGATGGCGGCGGAGGCCACGGTGGTGGCCTGGACCGCGGCGATCCAGGCGATGAGGTGCGCCGCCAGGGCCAGGCCGGCCAGGAGCAGCAGGCCCCGGTCGGCCCAGGACAGGGAGACGAGCTTTTGTATCTTGCCCCGGGCCAGCATAAGCAGCATCGCGGAGGCCAGCGCCAGCCGCCAGGCGGCCATGACCACCGCCGGCGCGTCCCCGAGGCGCACCAGGTTCCCGGATTGGGAGGCGGCGATGAGGCCGACGGCCAGAAACACGTATACGCGCCGGGGAATCGCCATGGCGTTCGGATGCGGCATCTCAAGCCGGCGGCGGCTTCGCGGCCGGATCGCCGTACCCCAGGGCGATGTGATACAGGGCCCGGTCGAAGAACGCCACCAGGCGCCGGTCCAGCTCCAGCGCCCGGTAGGCCTCGATGGGACGGGCCCACACCCCGTGGCCGCGGGCGAAGAGCCAGATGTTTTTTCGCAGCAGCGACAGCGAGCTCACCAGCTCGGCGATGGGAACGCCCTGGCGCCGCCGTTCCTGTCCGAGCCGGCGGTAGAAGTCCCGCACTTCCTGGCCGTGGCTCTCGTTCGACAGCCAGCGCTCGAATTGCCGCAGCACCGTCTCGGCGCGCGCCAGCAGATCGTCCTCGGGCAGGGCGCGGTAGGTCGGTGTCGTCGGGTTCTGGCGCACCTCGTCCAGCCACAGGCGGGCCACGTCGGCGGCGTGCTCGCGCAGCAGGCGCAGCAGCGGATCCGAGAGCAGCTCGTGTCCGCCCGGTCCGCCGAGCTTGTCGAACGAATCCTGGATGGCCCAATCCTCGCGATGGACCTCGCGCAGCCGCTCGATGGCCTTGCGGTTGGAGGAAAACGCCAGCGCCGGCAGCCGCTCCAGTGGAAAGTACGCCGCCTCTTCGGCGTCGTCCCCCGGACGAGGCTCGCCCGCGAGGCGCTCCACTTCGAAGGTCACGACCAGCAGGTCGCCGTAGAAGGCATCCTCCAGCGAGTCGGCGTCGAGCAGGCGCAGCACCCGGCCGCGGATACCGGCCTCCTCCTCGAGCTCGCGCAGGGCGGCCTGCTCGATCGATTCGTTGAGCTCGGCGAAGCCGATGGGCAGACACCACCGTCCGCGATGGGGCTCGCGCCGGCGTTTGACCAGCAGGATGCGGCGCTCCTCGTCCAGCACCGCGGCGGCGGCCACCGGCAACGGGTTCTGGTAGAAGACGGTGCCGCAGGCGCTGCACACGTCGCGTTCGCGGTCCTCCACCCGGCGCCGCACCACCGCGGCGCCGCACTGGGAGCACAGCTTGGGCTTCAGCGGCATGGCGGCTCTCCGGCGCGGCGCGGGCCGCGGCAGCAAAAGACCGCGTCATCCTTGGCGATCTCGATGCGGGTCCGCTGCGAAAGCATCCCGATGGCCCGCTCCTCCAGCCGCGCCAGCCGCCGTTCGTCGGCGTCCGAGGCCAGCATGGGCAATTTGAAGCGCGCGTACTCCAGAAAGGCCGCCAGCGACGTCCGGTCGAAGGCGAGCCGGTTGGGGTAGGGGCGCGCCTCGACCGAGGCGAAATGCCGCTCGAGCCGGAGCCGGCCGTCCTCGGCCGAGAAGCGTCCCAGCAGTTCGTCGTGCGGGCTTCCCTCCGGGTCGATGCCGGCCAGCTCGAACAGCTCGCGCATGGAGCGGCGGCTGTGGGTGATGGCCAGAAACACGCCGTCCGGCGCCAGCACCCGGGCCACCTCCGGCACGATGTCGGGAAAGAAGTACAGCGAGTACGAGGCCGCCACCAGATCGAAATGAGCGGCGGCGAAGTCCAGACGGTCCGCGATTCGCTGGCACAAGAAAGTGCCGCCGCGCCCCACCTCGCGCAGGCTCTCCTGCCACGGCTCGCGGTTGGCCTCCTGGCTGTCGATGGCCACGAACTGGGCGTCTCGCGGCAGGCAATGCGCCAGGGCCTGGCTGAACCGCCCGAAGCCGCAGCCCAGCTCCAGCGCCCGGCGCACGCCTCCCAGCGCCAGGCCTTCCAGGGCGAATTCGCGGATGTCTCGCGGATGGGTGGAGTGGCGGCGGATGATCTCGGCCGCGCGGCGATGGACCTCGGGGCGGGCGAAGGGCAGCAGGCTCTCGGGGATCGATTCGCCGGACACGCCATCCCCCTCTCAGCGCGTGCGGGGCCCCAGCCACGACGGGTTGCGCAACGCGGAGATGACCATGGCGATGGCCGCGTCGTTGGGGCCGGCCGAGGGGATGATCACGTCGGCGTAGCGCTTGGACGGCTCCACGAAAGTGTGATGCATGGGCCGCACCGTCCCCAGGTACTGATCGATCACCGCCTGGATGTCGCGGCCGCGCTCGCGCACGTCGCGCTCCAGCCGGCGGATGAAACGGATGTCATCGTCCGCTTCCACGAAGATGCGGATGCTCATGCGCTCGCGCAGCTCGGGGATGGCCAGCACCAGGATTCCCTCGACGATGACGACCTCCCCCGGCGGGACCGGCACGGTGCCGGGGAGGCGGGTGTATTGCTGAAACGAATACACCGGCTTCTCCACCGCCTGCCCTTGCTGGAGCCGGGCGATGTGGTCGGCCATCAGGGCGTTGTCGAAGGCGTCCGGGTGGTCGAAGTTGAAGGCGCGCCGCTCCGGAAGCGGCAGGTGCCCCAGGTCGCGGTAGTAGGCGTCCTGGTCGAGCAGCGCGATGGCCTGGCCGCAGAGCGCCTCCAGGATCTTCCGGGTGACCGTGGTCTTGCCCGACGCCGATCCGCCCGCAATCCCGATCACCGGACGAGCCATGCAGGGCCTCCTGCTGCGGCTTGTACCGGATCGACCGGCGCGATGCAAGGCGGTTTGATCCCGCGCCGGCCGTGTGCTGTACTGCGGGCCATGTTGCGCGCCGTTTGTTTCGACTTCGGCGATACGCTGGTCTCCACGCGCCTGGACTGGGGGCGCATCCATCCGGCCATGCTGGACGGCCTTCAGGCCGCGCTCGAGCCGCATCTGCCCCAGGTCGACTACCGTCGCCTGCGCCGCGATTTCTTGTTTTTGCGCCGCATGGGCAAGATCCGCGCCGAGCAGACCCTGGTGGAAGCGCCGGCCACCGACAGTCTGGCGCGGGCGCTCGTGCTCCAACATGTCGGCCCGGTGCCGGCGGCGGTGTTGCAGCAGGGCGTGGACGGCTTCTTTGCCCCGGAGGAGGCGGAATACTCGCTGGTGGCCGGTATTCCCGAGGCGTTGGCCCGGCTGCGGGTGATGGGGGTCAAGCTGGCCGTGATCTCCAACGCCACCTGCGGCGCGCTCATCCGCCGGGCGCTCGAGCGGCGCATGCTGCTGCCGTTTTTGGCCGAGGTGGTGGTGTCCGCCGAGCACGGCCGGTGCAAACCCGAGCCGTCGATCTTTCGCAGCGCGCTTTCGCGGCTCGATGTCGCTCCCGGACAGGCGGCCATGGTGGGCGATCGCCTGCCCACCGACATCGCCGGGGCCCGCGCCGCCGGCATGCGCGCGGTGCTCGTGGATTTCTTGGGCGACGGCGGTCATGTGCCCCCGAACGCGATCCGCCCGGATGCGGTGGTCCGCTCCCCAGAGGAGATGCTGCGGGTGCTCAAGGCCTGGATGGCGTGAGGCGGGCGAGGCTCATCCGGCCAGGGCCAGGCATTCGTCCAGCCAGGGATGGGGCGGCGCGAGATCGGGGATGGCCCGGTGCGCCCCGGCCGCCGCCAGCTCCGCGAGCGAAAAACGCCCCGAGGCCACGCCCACCGCCAGCGCGCCCGCCCGGCGCGCCGCGGCGATGTCGCGGGGCGTGTCGCCGATCACCACCGCCCGGGCCGCGCCATCGCCGCACCGCTTTCGGCCCCGCTGGATGGCGCGCGCCACCAGCTCGGCGCGTTCCTCGGCATCCGAGCCGAACCCGCCGAATTCGAAATACCCGTCCAGTCCGGCATGGCGCAGCTTGAGCCAGGCGGCCGGCTCCAGGTTCCCGGTGGCCAGGCCGAGCCGGCAATCGGTGCGGCGCGAGAGCGCCGCCAGGCCCTCGGGGACGCCGGGCAGCACCCGGAAGGAACGCGCCCGCGGCAGTCGGCGGCGGAAGTGTTCCAGGTAGCCGTCCAGTACCGTCTGGATGAGCTCGGGCCGGTCGAGCCCCTGGGGAGCCAGAAGCTGCCGCACGATGGCGGGATCGGTCATGCCGTCGAAGCGGATGGTCTCGATGCGCTCGCTGGACAGCCCCGCCGCGGACAGCGCGTCGCGAAACGCCGCCAGGCCGGCGCCGCCAGTGAGCAGCAGGGTGCCGTCGATGTCGAACAGCAGAAGGTTCATGGTTCAGCGCAGGCCCACGATGCCGGCCTGGATCAGCGACTGGAAGGTGCGCAGCGCTTCGACCTCCTTGAGCGGGCTCACCATGATGATGGATCGCAGGTTGCGCTGGCCGTCGACACGGGAGAGCAGGTAGCGCTGGGCCGGGGTCCACTGGGAGCCCTGGGCGAGCGCGTCCGGGCGCAGCAGGTAGGGGATGCGGTTCTCCGAGAGCAGCTCGCTGCGCAGGGTGTTGACCAGGCCCTTTTCGGCCGTCTCCAGCGCATCGCACAGGTCGGGATCGTAGGGAAAATCTTGCAGGCCGCGCCGCAGGATGGCCACCGCGCGCGAGTAGTCCCGCTGCTGGATGGCCGCCTCGGCGGCCAGCAGCGCCTGATCGGTCCCGCTCTGGACGCGGGTGGCGGGCTCGAACACCTCCACGTCCACGTCGGGCTCGGGAATGTCGGCCGCCGGCTCGGCCACCGCCAGCCAGCCGCGCCGCACCATCTCGTGCAGGTTGCGCAGGATGGGAAAATCCAGCGAGTGGAAGCGCAGGATGATGTCCTGCGCCGAGAGGCCCTGGCGGGCCAGCTCCAACATCACCCCGTCGGTGGAGCGGGGGTCCATGGTGACGGGCGGGTTGGCGCTGCAGGCGAAGCGGCAGCTGTTGTCTGGGATGGCGCGGCGGATTTCCTGGTAGAGGTTGCGGCGGTTCACGCCCTCCGAGAACAGAGAGGCCAGCTCCACCGCCACCGGCACGGTCGATGGCTGCTCGGCCACCATGCCGTCGTGGAACTCGAACATCCCCTCGTCCCACAGGAAGAGATCCAGCACCGTCTCGCGGATCTTGAGCTCGAGCATGCGGTGAATTTGATCTTCGCTGACCAGACCGGTCATGACCAGGATCCGGCCGAGCAGCACCTTCGTCTCGAGCTGGGTCTCGAACGCCTTCTGCAGCTGGTCCTCGTTGATGAGGCCGAAGTTGATCAGGAACTGCCCGAAATACTCCCGCGGATCGGTGGAGCCGGCGTTGGTGATGCGGCCGGCGTCCAGGGTCACGGTCTTGGTCACTGGCCCGCGCTTGAAGGTGAGCGTGCCGGTGCGCACCCGCCGCCCGAGCCAGTTCATGAACTCCACCACCGGCATGGTGTCCAGGGTTCCCGAAAGCCCCATCTCTCCTCCTCGCGCCACGCCGGGCCGGCCGGATCAGCGCCGCAAGGCCGCCGCTTCTCGGTACACCGCCTCGTACCGCCGGGCCGACAGCTCCCAGGAGAGGTCGATCGTCATGCCGCTCTGCCGCAGGACGGCGGCGGTGCGCGCGTCCGCCATGTGGCGCAAGCCGCGCCGCAAGGCCGCCAGCAGATCCGGCGCCGATGCCGCCTCGAACAAGAATCCGCACCCTTCACCGTGGGAGAAATCGTCCACCCAGTCCGCCTGCGCTCCCGTGGCCCGCGCCACCGGCACCGCGCCGAGCCGCAGCGCCGCCAGCAGCAGCGGGGCGCAGGGCGCCTCGCGCGCCGGGAACAGGGACAGGTCCGCGCCGGCCAGCACTTCGGCCGCCGCCGCGGGAGCGCCGTCGGGCCAGAACGCCAGCCGATGGGGAAAACGCCCGGCCAGATCCCGGACCGCCGCCTCGACCGCCTCCTCGCCGCGGCCGGCGATGATCAGCTGGATGTCGAGCTGGAGCAGCTCCGTCGCGGCCTGGAGAATCAGGTCGAAACCGGCCCGGCCGCTCAGGGGCATCACCGCCGCCACCAGCGGATGGGCGTCGCTCACCGGAAGGCCGAGCCGTCGCTGGAGCGCGGTCTTGCTGGTGGCCTTCCCCCCGGGGTGCTGGGCGTCGAAGCGGCGGGCCGGATCCGGAGCGAGGCGGGGATCGAAGGCGCCGGCCGAAAGCCCGTGGGGAATGCCGCGCAGATCGTCACCGCGATCCCGCAGCAGGTCTTCCAGACCCCGTCCCGCCGGGGCGGAGCGGATCTCGGCGGCGTAGGCGCGCGAGCCCACCGTCAGCCGGTCGGCGAAGGCGAGCCCGGCCTTGAGAAAAGACACCTTGCCCGAGAACTCCATCTGATCGGGCGTGAACAGGGACCAGTCCAGCTCCATGGCCATCATGGCGTCGGGGGCAAAGAGCGCCGCGCCTTCCAGATCGTGGAAGGTGAACACGGTGCCGGCGCCGTTGAGCTCGGGCAGGTCGCGGAACCGCTCCTCGAGCAGGGCGCACACCGGGCCCAGCCGCCAGTCGTTGACGTGGATCACCTCCGGCGCGAAGTTGAGCGGCTTGCAGCACACCAGGGCCGCGCGGGCGAACGCGGCCACCCGCTCGGGCAGGTTCTTCTCCTCGTCCTCCTCCAGAGCGCCGAGACGCGCCGCGTCCACCCCCACCAGGGTGTAGCCGCCGGGGTGTTTCCATTCGTAGGCCGCGCCCGAGCCGCTGCGGCCGCGCCAGCCCAGCGACAGGCGGTGCCGGCGGGCCTCCTCCCGCGACAGCGACAGGCTGGCGGCGGGGACGACCACCACCACCTCGTGCCCGCGGGCGGCCAGGGCCGGCGGCAGCGCGCCGGCGAAATCCGCGGCCGGATCGGATGAGAATTCTTCGCTGCGGCTCAGGGTGACGAAGAGGATTTTCATCGCGACCGTTCCGATTCCGGGTGGGGTGGAGTGGAGCCGTCCGTCCACGGCACCACGGCCTCGCTCTCGCCCGAGGCGATGCTCAGGCGCAAGGCGACGCGGGCCTCGCCCCCCGGTTCGAGGTGCAGACGAAAACGCGGAAGCAGGGCGTGTCCCTGCGCGATCGGGCCGAGGCCGCTCTCGGTGCGGGTGATGGTCTCGACCGGATGGTGCCACACCGGTGCCGCCGGCTGGAACTCGAAGCGCAGACGCACGTTCTCCCGCTCGTCGAAGATCTCCAGCGCCTCGGACGCCGGCAGGTCTCCCGCGCCGCGCAGCCGGGGGCCCGGGCCGGACAGGGCGCCAGTCTCGATGCGGCAGCCGTCCTGCCCCGCGCCGGGCAGGCGCAAGCAAAACTCCGGCGCGAACAGCAACGACAGCGGCTGCGAATCGAGGTTCTGCAGCCGGTAGCGGACCTCGATCTCGGCGCGATCCAGCGGCAGCACGATCTGCTTTTCCAGGCGCAGGCGCCGCTCGGCGCCCGCCTGGAGCAGCCGGCCGGTCCGCGCCAGCGTCGCCGAGAAGGAGCAGTCGCCCGCCTCGTCGATGCCGGCGTGCCGCGTCTCGAATTCGCCGTCGCCGAAATCCCCCTCCTCGACGTAGGTGCCGCGCAGCATCTCCTCCAGCGAGGCCTCCGGCTGCGGGAACCGATCGCAGAGACAGCGGCGCAGGAAGCGGTCCGGGCGGAAGCGCAGAAACAAGGCCCGCTCGCCTTCCGGGTCGTCCTCGTCGGCTCCGGCCTCCGGCAGCGCATGGTAGCTTTCGGGGTGGCGGCTGACCAGGTGGGTCAGGTTGAGGCGGGCCGGGCGGAAGTCCAGCTCCGCCAGCGTGCCGCCCCGCGGCGGATCCAGCACCAGCGAAAGCGCGGCGTTTTCGGCCACCAGCTCCTCGCGGCCGTCGCCGTCGAAATCCAGCGGCTCGAAGGCGATCCATTCGTCGGAACCCTGGCTGGCGCGGTCCAGGATGTCCTCGGCGCCGACCAGCTCGCGGTACGCCCGATCGCGCAAGTGGGGCAGGTACAGACCACCGAACCAGCCGTGCCAGTAGACGCAGCCGCACTGGGCGCGGTACAGCGCCCGCCGGGCCGGCTCGACCCGGTCCGGCGCAGCGCCCTCGGCCAGGGCTCTTTTGAGTTTGCGGCTGACGTGGAGCATCTTCTTGTGGAGGTGGTTGGCCTCGGGATACTTGACGAAGAAGTCCTCCATCCGCCCGCTCCTCAGCCAGGGCTGGACCTCGGGCCACAGGCCGGCCTCTTCGAGCTTGCGCCGCAGTTTCTCCAGGCGTTCGCGCTCGGGCGCGGGCAGCGATCCTAACAACAGCTCCTCGTGTCCACCCGGCAACGGATACACCCGCCGCCGCGGCGGGAAGCGCTCCAGGCAGGACGAAGGGGTCAGCATCTCCACCGAGGCCGAAGACTGGAGCGCGGCGAAGAACTCATCGAGCCAGCCCTTGCCGAACACCCATTCGTGGGTGCCGGGCCACAGACCGAACTTCTCTCCGTCGTCGGCGTAGCACAGGCAGCCGCCGTCGCCGCGGGCGGCCTCTTGCAGCAGGCGCAGCACTTCCGGGACCGGCTGGAAGGGGATGGCCTGGCGCAGCTCGCGGGCGATGGGGATGAGCGATAGCGACCGGCCCTGGTGCTCGGTCACGAAGGTCCCCCGCGCGGATTCGCCCGGTGCCGCGGCCGCGGGGAAGTGGACGTCGTCCACCAGGGTGTACTCCAGGCCGGCCCGGGCCAGCAGCCGGGCCAGCTCCGGGCTCCAGAGCCGCTCTCCAAGCCAGGCGCCGCGGGGCTTCTTGCCGAAGCGGCGCGCCAGATGGTCGTTCATGAGGGCCAGCTGCCCGCGCGCATCGTCCTCCGGGATGAGCGGCAGCAACGGCTCGTAGAATCCGCCTCCCAGCAGCTCCACCTGCTCGCGCCGGGCGAGCTCGGACAGGCGGTCCAGCAGGCCGGGGCGCCGGTCTTCCAGCCATTCGAGCAGGCAGCCGCTGAAATGAAGCCCCATGCGGACGCCGGGGTGGGCGCGCAGGGCCTCCAGGAGCGGCGCGTAGCACATGTCCACCGCCCGAGAGAAGACATCGTCCAGATTGCCCACCGGTTGATGGCAGTGCAAGACGAACACCAGCGGCAAGCGATCCATGGCGGATCCTCCTGGGACTGGAAATGTATCTGCGGAGGGCGCCCGATGGCAAGAACTTCAGAGGTTGAGGATCTCCAGGGTGCGGTCGGTGAGCACCGCATCGCCGCCGGAGTCGAGGAAACTCACCACCTGGTCCAGCGCCGCGTTGACCACCCGCCGGTCGTTGCCCACCGCCGCCAGCCCCAGTTCCGCTGCGGCGGGGTCGTCCAGGGCGCCCACCTCCCCCAAGGCCACGGTGAAGCGGGAGCGGGCGCGGTCCAGCAGGCTGCGCAGGGCCCGGCGCTTGTCCTTGAGAGAGGCGCAGCCGGGCAACGCGAATCGGAGCTTCACCACGCCCACCACCATGCGTTCACCTCGCCGCCGCGGTCGGGCCGCGGCTCAAGCGCGCGATCGCCCGCGCTGGCTTCGTGGGCCGCGCGGTCGATTGCGCCAGAATATATATCCGCACATGAAGCAGGTTTTCCAGGGAGATACAATAGAAACCTGTCCACTTCATCTTAGGAAGAAGCCGCTGGCGAGGGGACGGAGCCGGGGCTCACAGGCTGGGCCGGATCTCCTCGACCAGGAAGGCCTCGATGACGTCGCCGCGCTTGATGTCGTTGAAATTCTCGAGCCCGATGCCGCACTCCATGCCCGAGGGGACTTCGCGCACGTCGTCCTTGAACCGCTTGAGGCTGGCCATCTTGCCCTGGTGCACCTCGACGTTGTCCCGCAGCAGTCGCACCATGGCGTTGCGCTGGATCTTGCCCTCGGTCACCGCCACGCCGGCCACCACTCCGATCTTGGGCACGGTGAACAGGTCGCGCACCTCGGCCCGACCGATGACGTTCTCCTTGCGCGTGACTGGCAGCAACCCGGTCTGGGCCAGGCGGATGTCGTCGAGGAGCTCGTAGATGATCTTGTAGGTGCGGATGTCCACCGAAAGGTCCTGGGCGGCCTTCTTGGCGTTGTTGTCGGGCCGCACGTTGAAGCCCACCAGCAGCGCCTTGGAGGTGGCCGCCAGGTTGACGTCGGCCTCGCTGATGGCTCCCACGCCGAAGTGGATGACCTTGATGCCGACCTTGGGGGTGGAGAGCTTCTCCAGCGCGTCCCGGACGGCCTCGGCCGAGCCCTGCACGTCGGCCTTGATCATGACCTTGAGCTCGAGCTTCTCGGCGCCCTGCAGCCGCTCGTAGAAATCCTGAAGCGAGAGCGCCGAGGTCTGGCCGGCGCGGGCCTTGCGCGCCTCCTCTTCCCGGTGCTCGATGATGCGGCGCGCCTCGCGCTCGCTGGGCACCACGTCGAAGCGGTCGCCGGCGTTGGGGACCTGCGGCAGCCCCTGGACCTGCACCGGCCGTCCCGGGCTCACCTCGGTCACGGCGTTCCCGGAGTCGTCGAACATCATGCGCGCCCGGCCGAAGGTGTTGCCCACGACCAGCACGTCGCCCTTGCGCAGGGTCCCGTCGCGCACCAGCGCGGTGGCCACCGGACCCCGCCCGCGGTCGAGGCGCGCCTCGACGATGGAGCCGGAGGCGGGCAGGCACGGGTTGGCGCGCAGCTCCAGCATCTCGGCCTGGAGCAGCAGCGAGTCCAGCAAGGTATCGAGACCCTGGCCGGTCTTGGCCGAGACTTCGTTGATGATGGTGTCGCCGCCCCACTTCTCGTCCACCAGGTGATACTCGGTGAGGGCCTGGCGCACCCGCTCGGGCTGGGCGCCGGGCAGGTCGCACTTGTTGATGGCCACCACGATCGGGACCTTGGCTTCCTGGGCGTGGTGGATGGCCTCCACCGTCTGGGGCTTGATGCCGTCGTCGGCCGCCACCACCAGCACCACGATGTCGGTGACGCTGGCCCCGCGGGCGCGCATGGCCGAGAAGGCCTCGTGGCCCGGGGTGTCGATGAAAGTGATGGAGCCCTTGGGCAGGCGCACCTCGTAGGCGCCGATGTGCTGGGTGATGCCGCCCTCCTCGCCGTCGGCCACCCGGGTTTTGCGGATGGCGTCCAGGATGGAGGTCTTGCCGTGGTCGACGTGGCCCATCACGGTGACCACGGGCGGCCGGGGCGTAAGTTCGGCCCCGCCGGCGGCTTCCTTCTCCTTGCAGGCTTGCAGGAAGGCGTCCTCCTTGAACGAGGCGTCCTCCAGGCGGTACTCGAACTCCTGCGCCAGCATCTGGGCGGTGTCGAGCTCCAGCGGCTGGTCCTCGCGGGGGTCGGCCACCTCTCCGCCGAGGTCGGTCAGACGCTGGTAGAGTTCGTGCAGCTTGACCCCCATGCGGTGCGCCAGCTCGCTGGCCAGGATGGTTTTTTCTTCCACGCGGATCACCCGTTTCTTTTCCTTGGGGGTGGTGACCGAGGTCTTCTTGCCGGCCCGGGTGGCGCGGATCTTCTTGCGCCGTCCCATGCCCGGCACGAAATCCTGGGTGAAGGCGTCGAAGAGCTGCTCGCGCAGGTTGACCTGATCGGTCCGGCTGGCCAGCACCTTGCGCCGCCCTTTTTCGGGCTTGGAGACGTCGATGAACTCGGCGGAGCGGCCCTCCTTGCCGGGGATGACCTTGAGCACGCGGATGCCGGACGGCCGGGCGGCCGGCGTCGCCGGGCGGGAGATCACCTTGGCCTGGGTGTCGGTTGGCGTCGGCCGGCGGATCACCTGGGCGCGGTAGGTGGTGTCCTCGGAAGCGGGCCGAGCGGGCCGGGACGGCGCCGCGGGAGCGGCCGGGGCCGCTGGGGACGCGGGTGCCGGGGCCGGCGCCGGCGCGGCGGCGGTCTCTTCGGTCGTGGAGCCGGATGCCGGCGCGGGCGTCGGGGCCGCCGGTTCGGCGGACGGCTGCGGGGACGGAATCGGGGCCTCGACCTGGGCCGGCGGCGGCTCGGTGACGGGCGCCGAGGTTTCCGCCGGGGCCGGAGCCTCCTCTGTCGCCGGGGGCGGCGGGCTGGCCGGCTCGGGGGAGGGCGGCGGTTCCACCGCCCGCCGGCGGATCACCTTGCCGCTGATGCGGGACTGGACGACGTTGGTCTTTTGCTCGGCGGAAATCTTCTCGATGGCCTCTCGGGCGTCCGCGTCCTCCAGCGAGCTGGCGTGGTTGTGCACATCGTAACCCATCGCCTGCAAGCGCGCCACCAGCGCCTTGCTCTCGATGCCGACTTTCTTGGCGATCTCGTAAACCCTGACCTTGCCCATCAAAACCACCTGCGAAAAGCGGCCCTTGGGGCCCGAAGTTGTGGCGGCATCATCCCCTATGCGAGCGGGTGCTGTCAACCGCCGCCGCGGGTCGTCGTCCCCGATTTTCCGGGGAGGACAGCAGTCGTTTCCAGGCATCCACGCGCAGGCGCAGGCTGCGCGCCAGGCCGCGGTGGACGATCCCCGCCACGGCCAGCGGCCGGTCGTCCGGCCGGCCCGAAATGGCCAATTCGCCGGCCATCTCGAGCATGGGCACCGCGCGTTTCTGGCATAGCTCCAACATCTCCCGGCGCAGCGCCTCCCCGGCTCCGGGAGCGATAAGCACGAGCGCCAGGCCCTCTCCGTTCAGGCGGCGGCGCACGGCGTCGTGGCCCGCCGCCAGGTATCCGCCCGCCCGGGCCGCGCCCAGGATGGAGCGGACCCGGGTCTGATGGGCCGTTCGCAGGGCCGATACCAGCTCATCGAGCGCGGGCGGACGCAAACCCGCTCCCAGCGCGCGGCGCAGCGCGCCCGATTCGAGCGCGCGGAGGATGCAGGACGGATCGGGGCAGAGCCAGGCCCCTCGTCCCGGCAGCCGGCCGAAGAGATCCGGAAGCAGCCGGCCCTCGGGATCGGCGACCAGCCGGATGCCGGCGCCGCGCGGGATGCGGCTGCGGCACCCCAGGCAGGTGCGGATGGGCCCGGCCCGGCGGCCGGGGCGTTTTTTCGCTCCAGTGCGCAAACGCTCTCCCGGACCGGCTCAGGCCTCGCCTTCCGGCGGTTCCGGTTCTTCCTCCGCCGCTTCGGCGCTGGCGTCGGCGGTCGCGGCGGACTCGGGCATCACGGCCGCGCGCGCCTGTTCCTCGAAATGCTGGGTGATGGCCTGCTTGATCTGGCGAGCCTTCTTGATGCCCAGGCCGGTGACCTCGCCCAGCTTGACCACGTTCTGTTCCAGGTGGACCTGCTCCAGTGTGAAATAGCCGCCCTGGGCGAACTGCTCGACCATCTTCTCGCCCAGGCCGCGCACCTTGAGGAACTCCTGCCGGGCCGCCTCCAGGCCGCCCGGCATGGCCTCGGCCTGCTGCTTGCGGGCCTCGGCCTCGGCGCGCAGCGCCTGCTCCTCGTCGAACACCACCCGGGCCGCCGAGCGCTGCATCTTCTCGGCCGCGGCGGCGTCGATGCCCGGCACCTCGCACAGCACCTCGATGTCGGCCATCATCACGTCGCGGGCCGAGCGGAAGCCGTACTTGTACAGGGTGTCGATCATCATCTCGCCCACGCCCTCGATGCGGCCGAGGGACTCCATGGCGTTCTTCCACATCTCGGCCACGCGGGACTCGCTGTTGATGTCGAGCTTCCAGCCGGTGAGCTGGGCGGCCAGGCGGACGTTCTGGCCCTTGCGCCCGATGCCCAGCGAGAGCTGATCGTCGGGCACGATGATCTCCATGGAGTGGGTGTCCTCGTTGATGATGACCCGGGACACCTCGGCCGGGGCCAGGGCGTTGCACACGAACTTGGCCGGCTCGGGGGAGTAGGGCACGATGTCGATCTTCTCGCCGCGCAGCTCCTGCACCACCGCCTGCACCCGCGCGCCTTTCATGCCCACGCAGGCGCCCACCGGGTCCACGTCGGGATCGCGCGAGGCCACCGCGATCTTGGAGCGGGCCCCCGGCTCGCGGGCGCAGGCCTCGATGGTGACGATGCCCTCGTCGATCTCCGGCACCTCCATCTCGAACAGCTTGACCAGCAGGCCCGGGCTGGTGCGCGAGAGCACGATCTGCGGGCCCTTGGACTCCTCCAGCACCTCGATGACGTAGGCCTGGATGCGGTCGCCGGCGCGGTAGGTCTCGCGCGGCACCTGCTCGCGCACCGGCAGCACCGCCTCGGCCCGGCCGAGATCCACGATCAGGTTGCCGCGCTCGAACCGGCGCACGATGCCGGTCACCAGCTCGCCCTTGCGATCGCGATATTCCTCGTACACCAGGGCGTGGTCGGCCTCGCGCACCTTCTGGATCAGCACCTGCTTGGCGGTCTGGGCGGCGATGCGTCCGAGCTCGGAGGCGTCCAGCTTCATGCCCAGGCTGTCGCCCGGCTGGGCCTCGGGGTCGAGCTGGCGCGCCTGGTCGAGCAGGATGTCCTTCTCCGGGTTCTCGATCTGCTCCACCACGCGGCGGAACTCGAAGATCTCGATCTCCCCGGCCTCCTCGTTGTAGTGCACCTCGAGATCCCGCTCCTGGCCGAACTTCTTCTTGGCGGCGGTCAGCATGGCCGCCTCCAGCGCCTCGACCAGGATCTCCTTGTCGATGCCTTTTTCCTTGCCCACCAGTTCCAGGGTCTGATTCAGGTTCGTGTTCATGCTCTACTCCGCATCGTCAACGCCCGGCCCCAGGGGCTCGGGCACCAGGTTTGCCTTGGCGATGTTCGACAACGCGACCGCATACTCCCGCCCGTCCACCCGCAGCCGCACCGCGCCGTCCGCGACGCCCAACAACGTCCCCTTGAAATTTCGCCGCCCCTCGACCGGTTCCGCGGCCGACAGGGTGATGAGACGCCCCGAAAAGCGCGCAAAATCCCGCTCCCGGGCCAGCGGCCGGTCCAGGCCCGGCGAGGACACCTCCAGCGAGTAGCGCCCGGGCACCGGGTCCTCCACGTCCAGGATGTCGGAGAACTCGCGCGAGAAGCCGCTGCAGTCGTCGATGGTGACGCCGCTGGCACGGTCGATAAAAACGCGCAGCACGAAGCCCGCCGACTCGCGCCGGTACTGCACCTGCACGATTTCGAGCCCGCGGGACTCGGCCAGGGGTTCGGCCAGCGAAAGCACTCGCCGTTCGATGTCGCGTTCTCGGGTCAGGGCCGCTCCAAAAAAAAGAGAGTGGGCGGCTGCCCACTCTCAGTTGAAAACTCCTCAAGAAGCAGGCCCCCTATACCACCGCCAAAATGTGCATGCAAGCAAAATCTGCGGCAAGACGGTTGCAGGAGTCGCGCGGCGGAGACGACGGGGCGAAGGTTGCGACTGACGGCGATGGGGACCGAGGAGGTGCTGTCGCGGGGTCGGCCGCCAGGGCTTTCACTGTTCTTTGCCGGGCTCTTCCCTGCGAAGATCCGCCGCCTGCAGCAGGTCTTTTTGCCGCGCCACGGTTGCCAGGAGGTCGCCCAGCATCTTCTCCAGCGCCGCTTCGGCCTCCGCCGAGACCGGCCCGATGCGCTTCAGGCTCGCCGCCGTGCGCTCCCGCAGCGTGATGGCCGCGAAGGTGAGCGCGTTCTGAACGGCCCACGAGCTTTTCGTCCGCGGGTGGACCCGGGAGATCCCGCAGGCCGCGCAGATGTCCGCCACCGCGGCCCTCAGTTCGGCGACGCCCCGTTTGACCGCTTCTTGCTGCTCGGGTCCGAGGTCCTGCTCGAAAAGGGCCAGCGGCGCCTCTGTCTCCCGGCGGGCACAGGCCGCCGCCCGCTCCGCCTCGCAGAGCATGGTGTCGATGGCGCTGAAGGCGGCGCCGATCACCCGCCGGTGGTCGTCGTTGAGCCCGGCGGCGATGGAGCGCTTCACCCGAGCCTCCTTCCGGGTCCCGAAAAGGGAACGGTCGCGATACCCCTTTCCATCACGTCCCTGCCGTGGATGTCGCCGGCAACGACGACATCATTGTGCCCGTCGAAAATGACCTCGAGGTCGTAGCGCTCGACCCGTGCGGTGAGCCCGGCCGCCTGCGCCGCCGGTTCGCTCTGCTCCCGTTCGACCACCGCATCCTCCTGCGCAACGATCAACGTTATGGAATCTCGATGATTTTCGGCTTTTTGTCGAGCTTGATCGTCAACAAGCGTGCTCCGCTCATGGCCATCCCTCCTTGGAGATTGAACCCCCGGCCGGATCGACAGTTGCGTTCCTGGCGCACGCTCACCCAGAGCTGCACCACGGCGATAGCCGCCCGCCACGATCTCGGTGGCCGAGATCGAAGCACTGGTGCTCCCAACGATCACGAAGCTGTCCGGAATATCAAGGTGACGCAACCAGCGACGGGTTGTCGATGATGATGTAGTTGCCAAACCCCGTACCGCTGGCCGTGCAGAACAACTGCACGTCCACCGAGGCAGCGGACCTCACACCGGACGGAATCGCGCCGCTCGCGGTGAGCGTGCGCCAGGTGCTCACCGACGTCACCCCGCCGCTCGTCGGTAGATCCACGTAGGAAATCGCTTCCCCCGCGGAGTCCGCCGCGGCGTACCCAGCGATTCGAAAGCCACACGTGTGAAGAGGATGGTTGCCGCGAGCAGCGTGGATACCACCCGGCCCGCTTGGCCGTGCAGCGCGTTCATGGTTTCACCTCCGGTTCGGCGATGGCCGTCTTTTTTCCTGATACGGGCTTCGCATCATCCGTTCATCTACGGTCGCGAGCCGGCGAAATGTTTCCCCGACGCGAAGAGCACGCCGCGGTAGAGCGACGATCAAGTGGGCGGCTCACCTCCGCGCGACGGGAGCCACCGAAGGACGAGGACTTCACTTCAGACGGGCTGCTCGTTTCGCGAGCGTCTTGCGGATCTTCTCGTAGCTCGGCGGCGGACCCTTCTGGAGGTTCTTGCCGTCCACGAGGACCGCGTCGGCGATGCCCCACTCCGCTACCGCGGAGCGCGTCGAGGTGTCGATCTCGCGGAACGCGACCTTGTCACCGAGTTCGGCCGCCGCGCGCTTGGCACGTTCGTAGACCAGGTTCTGCGCCAGGCACCAACCGCTGCTGAACGCCGTGACGTTGACCTTGCCGGGGAGGGGCTCGGGCTGCTTGCCGGTTTTCGGCAGCCAGCGCGGTGGCCGCGCATCGTCGGTGAAGGGCTTCCAGAGCAGGACCGCGATGCCCTGGCGATCGGCCTTGCGATAGCCGTGCTTCTTGAACCAGGAGGCCTTCATCCAGAAGGGCAGCCAGACACCCCAGGCGGCCATGCCCTTGGCCCCGAGCTGGCGAGCATCCTCCTCGGCAGCGGTGAGCAGCGCCTTGCCCATCCCGTGCCCCTGGAAGTTCCCGCGGCCCTGCTTGTAGCCGTGAACGTGGATGCAATAGATGAAATAGAGCCCCTCGCCGTCGACGTGCGAGTGCTCGATAGGCCCGTACTGGATCATCCCACCCTCGACGCCGTGGTCGTCGAGAGCGAGCCTCGCCCGCAGCCCGTGGTGCGCCTGGCAGCGGTCCAGCCACTCGCGGCGCTTGGGTCCCGCCTCCTTGGCGTCGTCCGACCAGTCCTCCAGACACAGGCAGAACAGGTCCTTCTTGTCATCCGGGAGGTCGATGACCTTCATGGCTCTTGCGCTCCTTTCCACGGCTCGCCCGGCAGCTTCGCGATCAGCTCGTCCTTGACCATCTCGGCAGCCTTGATCGGGTCGTACTCGACCTCTGGCGGGACCAGCAAGCGAAGGTCCCCGAGGAACGCGACGCTCGCGAGCTTGGCCGCGAGGTTGGCCTCGAACTCGGCGCGCGACACGGTGGCGCCGTCGTGCGCCATGTAGCGCTGGAAGCACTCGACGACGCGAGCGGGGTTCACCTTGCCCGTGCCGAGCGCGAGCCAGAGATCGTAGAGGTCACGCCCCTTCTTCCGCTGGTGGAGGGCGCGCAGCTTGGTGCCGAGCAGCTCGTCGAGGTGGTACACCGCGAGCGCGGCCGTGCCGCTGAACCACGGGTTCTGGACGGTGAACGGTCGCGAGTCGACCCCGAGGACCGCGAAGTGCTCGCGGGTGTTGATCTCGATCTTCAGCCGCCTGGTGGAGACCGGCGCGAAGGAGGTCTCGAAGCGGTAGTAGAGCGTGAAGCGCCCCTGGCCCTGCTTCCACCTCGGGCTGCCGAGCCACGAGTCGAGGGCTTCACGGATGGCGTCGATCAGCTCGCCGATCGGACCGGCGTCGCGCTGCACGAGATCGATGTCCTCGGAGTAGCGCCCACCCGCACCGAAGAAGAGCTTGTGGAGCGCGGTGCCGCCACGGAAGATGGCCCGGTCGGCCACGACCTTCTTGCCGAACATGTCGACCAGTGCGCGGGAGAGCACCAGGTCCTGCTCGACCTGCTCGTTGGACGGCCACGGCGCGACCGCGCGCCAGGCGGTGATGTTGGCGCGCGGGATCAATCGTCCACCTCCAGCGCGACGTTCGGCACCACGTGCCACCGGGCATCGACCTCGCCATTCGCCGCTTCCCCCGGCGCAAGGAGCACGGAGCGTGGCTGCTTCTTCGCGAGCCACTCGGCCAAAGGCGCGACGAGCTCGCTCTGCCCGATCGCGTCGAGCAGGAACCCGAGGCGCTGCACGTCCGGAAGCCGGACGAGCGGAGCGACCTCCACGAGCTTGCGGGCATCGAGGCGCTCGGCCAGCTCGGCGAGCACCGTGGCCGCGTTGCTCAGGTGACCGGCCGCCTCCGGATAGCGGACCAGGTCGAAGGCGCAGGTCTCGGGAGCGGCGACGCGCATGGTGCCGGTCTCGGTCTGCTGCTCGACCACGGGCAAGCTCTCCACCAGGCCGCTCATCGTGAAGCGGATGGCCACCTTGCCCGCGCGCATCTCGCGGGTCGGCTGGCTGGTCACCACCTGGAACACCATCGGCTGCTGGTGTCCGGCGCCGTGGATGGCGGCCGCGCTCAAGAGCCCGACGTAGTAGGGCTGGCCGAGGTAGCGCATCAAGTCGTCGATGAACCAGCTCGCCGGCGGTGAGCCCGCGGCACGGTACTCGGGCGGCACCACCACGTAGAACCCACGCCGGGGCGAGGTGACGCGACCCTGCTGCTTCAACCTTCTGAGCGCGGTCTGCGCCGCGACGAAGGAACGCTCGGTGTCGGATTCCGCCTCGGCGCGGGTGAAGGTGTAGCGGCCCCGGGACTGGAGCTGCTCGACCCACAGAGCCATGGCGGATTTCGATGGCATTCCGCGCTCCTTCGCGATGCCAGGCCGCATCGCACTCACAAAAACTAGCACATAAAGCTAATTTTTGCAAGTCAAAATCATGGGAGATTTCCGGTTGGCAACGCCATGGCGGCTCGCAAAAATTGGCGCTTGGCGATGAGTTTTGTGAGTGGACTCACCACCAGGGACTTGACCTCGCGCACCGCGCCCGCGCTGGCGGGTCTGGCCCCGCGGCCGGGAGCACCGCAAGACCCCTCGGCGTCCTACGGGCGGCGCTGGGGCAGGGTCCGGTCGAGCAGGTGGGTCGGCCGCACGTGCTTGAGCGCCGCCAGGGCCGAGCGGCGCAACTCGGGGATTTCCTGCGCGAGCTGCGCCACCCAGCGCTTGACCGCCTCGCGGCGCGGGTCGCGCGAGCCGTCCCGGTAGGGGCAGGCGATCTCCACCGGGCGAAAATCCGCCGCTTTCGCGAAGGCGCGCAGCGTCTCCTCCTCGATGTAGCACAGCGGCCGGATGACGCGATTGCGCCGGTCGTCCGACAGGAGATTGACCCCCATCGACTTCAACTGGCCGGAGTAGAACAGGTTGAGCAGCAGCGTCTCGATCAGATCGTCCAGGTGGTGGCCCAGCGCCAGCTTGTTGCAGCCGCGCGCGGGGGCGAGATCGTAGAGGATGCCGCGCCGCAGCCGCGAGCACAGCCCGCAGGGGTTGGTGCCCGGCCGCAGGTGCCCGGCCACGCAGCCGTGGATGTCGCGCCGGAAGACCTCCACCGCGTAGCCGTGGCGCGAAAATTCCTGCCGCACCCGCTCGGCCGCGCCCTCGTCCCAGCCGCCGTCCACGAAGACCGGCAACAGAGAAAACTCGAAGGGCGCCCGGCGGCGGTGCAGATCGAGCAGGTGCAGCAGGGCGAACGAATCCTTGCCGCCGGAGATGGCCACCAGGATGCGGTCGCCGGGCTCGATGAGGGAGTAATCCCCGATGGCCTGGCCCACGCGGCGAAAAAGCAGATGTTCGAGACGGGAGGCGGGCTTGTTGCGCGTAGCGCCGAGCGGCGTCGGGGGCGGGAGCGGCCGGGCGGCGGGCTGCACCACCGGGTGGCGGCGCCTCTGGAAACCGCGGGCCACGGCCTAGCCGTCCCGGGGCGCGGGGTTCTGGCGCTCGCGGCGCCGGCGCACGAAATAGCGAACAAGACAGTAGAGCGCTACGGTGAGGCACAGCCAGCCGCCGTTGACGGGAAAACCGACGAGCGGTTCGGTGAAGCGCACGCCGATGAACGGGTTCTTGCCGAAATGGTTCCAGGCAAAGATGCCGGCGGCCAGCGCCAGCCAGATGGAAGTGGACCACATGTTTCCTCCCGGCGACCGGGCGCATTGTGTCAGGATGTGCGCAGCACGGCAAGCCCCGGGACGGGACCGCGGGTCGGGCCGGCGCGGGGATGGGCGACTAGGGTTGCTCGCGCCGGCCTTTCACTCCCGCCGCCAAGGTCCGCTCCGCGGCGGGAACCAGCGCCGATTCGCGCAACTGGAGGATATCCGAGTCCCTGCCGATCATGACCAGCACGTCGTCCTGCGCGATGACGTGGTCGGGGCCGGGCAAAAACTCGAAGGTCTCACCGCCGTGCTTCTTGATGGCGATCACGAACAGGTTGAAGCGGTTGCGGATCTGGAGGCTCGAGAGCGACCGTCCCCAGAAGTCCTCGGGCGCCGCGATGTCCATCACTCGATAGTTCTTGGCCAGCGGGATGAAGTCGAGCAGGTTCGGGTTGAGCATCTGCAGGGCGAGCCGTTCGGCGGTCTCCTGTTCGGGGAACACGATGTGTTCCGCGCCCACGGAACGCAGGATCGCGGCGTGATCGGCGTTGTCGGCCTTGGCTCGGATCATCGGGATCCCGATGCGCTTGAGGTGCAGGGTGCACAGGATGGAGGACTCCAGGCTCTCGCCGATGCTGATCACGGCCTCGTCGAAGTCTGCGGATACCGCAGAGGCGAGCGCGTGGTAGTCGCGGGCGTCGAGGCACAAAGCGCGCTGAACATCGTCCGCGATGGCGTTGATGCGCGCCTGGTTGCGATCGAGGGCCAGCACCTGGCAGTGGCGGGCCAGGGAACGGGCCAGGCTGGCGCCGAAGTGCCCGAGCCCGACGACGCAGATCTGTCTGCCGTTTTTCATCATCCGATCATGATCCTCCCCTCGGGGTAGCGAATCCCCGGGGCCTTGCGTTTGAAAACACAGCCGGCCAGCGTCAGCGGCCCGAGCCTGCCCGCGAACATGGTGACGATGATCCACAGCTTCCCCACGGTGCTCAGCTTCGGGGTCAGGCCGGTGGACAGGCCGACGGTGCCGAAGGCCGAGATCTGCTCGAAGAGCACATCGTGCATCCCAACCCCGGGCGAGCGGCATTCGGTTGCCAGCAGGAGCAGCAGGCCGAGCAGGTTCCACACCACGGCCAGGCCGATGATCATCGAGGCGCGCCGGGTGATTTCGCCCGGGATGTGCCGGCCGAAGAGGCGCGGCCACTTGCCGCCCCGCAGCAGGCTCCACAGCTTGGCCAGCCACAGGACGAAGGTCGTGGTCTTGATGCCGCCCGCGCAGGAGCCGGGCGAGCCGCCGATGAACATGAGCAGCACGATCAGCATCAGCGACGACAGCGGCAGCGCGCCGATATCCACGGTGTTGAAACCCGCGGTCCTGGCGGTCACGGAGGTGAAGAGCGCGTTCCACAGCCGGGTCGGCGAAAACCCATCGCCGGACGCGAGGCCGAGGAGCATCAGCAGGACGCACCCGGCCAGGATCAGCGCGCCGCTCGTTGAGAGGGCGACGGCGGAGTTCAGCTCGAGCCGGTCGGGTCTTGCGTCCTCGCGTTTGCGAGCGGTCCACAGCTTTTGCCACAGGTCCACAACGACCGGGTGCCCAATGCCGCCCAGAATGATCAGCGCCATGACGGTCGAGCTCACGACCGGGTTTTCGCGCCACCCGATGAGACTGTCGGAGTAGAGCGAGAAGCCGGCGTTGCAGAACGCCGAGATGGAGTGGAACACGGCCGAGTACGCCGCGTGGGCCACGCCCCGCGATGGAAACATTCCGACGAAGAGCAGTCCGGCACCGGCCACCTCGGCGATCAGCGCGAACTTGAGGATCTGCCGGAAGATGCCCCGGGACTCGTTGGCCTCCTCGCGCTGGAGCAAGCCGTTCGACAGCGCGGCCTGCGCGTTCAGCGGCAGGCGCCGGCCGAGCAACTGGAAGGTCAGCGCGGCGAAGGACATGATGCCGATCCCGCCGACCTGGATGAGGAGCAGGATGACGAGCTGGCCGAAGGCCGTGTAATCGGTGCCGGTGTCGACGACCACCAGACCGGTCACGCAGACGGCGGAGGTGGCGGTGAAGAGGGCATCCAAGACGCCGACGCTTCCCCGATGGGACCATGGAAGCGACAGCAGCACCGTGCCGACAGCGATCAGGCCGCCGAAGCCGGCGACGAGAAGGCTCTCGGGTGAGCGCGCGGATATGCGCTCGCGCAGCTTTTCGATTCGCTCACCCACACGGTTCTCCTTGCCAGTGGGGGCAATCCTCTTTGTTCGCGAGGCACCAGCGGTCGAAATGGTGGCGAACGAGGACCATCCGGTCCCTGTGCCTGCCGCACACAGACAGGGTGACATCCTGCTCGTGCCGTGCGTGCAGTTCGGGGCAGATGGCGCCGCCCAGCTCGGCGACGTCGCGGAGAGGGGGCTCCTGGCTCCATCGGCCAGGCTCGGGCCAGGAGACGACCAGCGCCAGGTCGGCCCCGGCCTTTTGCACGGACTCGAACCAGCTCTGGGTCGGGTGCGCGCCGGCGGCGACCACCTCCAGCGGTCCTGTCGCCAGCCGCCGCGCCAGGCGGATCGAGGCGATGAGCTGCTCATGGTCTGAAGCGCCGAGCCCGACGACGAGGATCTCGGTGACACGGGGACGGGCGCCGGTCACGGCGTCGAGCCCGAGCACCGGATGGGTCCAGTGCCTCCAGCCGTCACCGCTCGTGTCTTTGGTCCAGGTCTCCATTTCTGCGGCCCGGAGCGCTCCTTTCCGCCGCCCTCCTGAGCAGAGATCGTGCCACTCGCCATTCGCCAGAGACCACGGCCGGTTACGCGGGGGACGCATGTCCGATGGACGAGCGGTCTTCTTGCGACTTGCAGGCTGGATTGCAGGTTGCAATCTGGATGCCTTGATCGTTCCACCGCGGGTTGTGAGGTGCAATTCGCCTTGCGGCATGCAGCAAAGACAGACGCCGGCTTCGTCACCGCATGACCCGGTAATGCTTTCCATCCCGAATCACAATGATCCATCTCGCCGACCCGGGTGCTCGCCACCCTGGTCGAGCAGCGGGCGAGCTTCGTCGACATCACCAACCTGGTCCCGGTCGCCGACGGCGCGGTCTTGCTGCGGACCGCTCGGCGGTGATGGTCAGAGCCCGTACTTCTTGCGCTTGCGCCAGAGCGTGGAGGGATCGATGCCGAGGCGCCGCGCGGTCTCTTCCTGAGGGAGGTTTTGCGCCAGGGCGCGGCGGATGTGCCGTTCCTCCAGCTCCGCGAGGGTGAGGAGGTCGTCGGAGGCGCCGTTCGCGGCGCTCTTTTCCTTGAGCCGCGCGGGAAGGTGTTCGAGCCGGATGGTGCGCCCGGGCGCGAGAAGCACGGCGCGCTCGATGGCGTGGGCCAGCTCGCGAACGTTTCCGGGCCAGGAGTAGGTGACGAGCGCCCGCTCCACGTCCTGGTCCCAGCCGGTGACCTTGCGGGCGTGGGCCTTGCCGAACGAAGCGACGAACTCGCGGGCGAGCAGGAGCACGTCCTCGGCGCGGTTGCGCAGCGCGGGCAGGCGGAGTTCGACGACGCTGAGCCGGTAGAAGAGGTCCTCGCGGAACAGGCGCTCCCGCACCATCTCCTGGAGGTCCCGGTTGGTCGCGGCGATGATGCGGGCATCCACCTGCCGTGGCGCGGGGTCTCCCAGGCGTTCGAAGGTCCGGTCCTCGGCCAAGCGGAGGAGCTTGCCTTGCAGGTGGAGGGGCACCTCGCCGATCTCGTCGAGGAACAAGGTGCCGCCCTGAGCGGTCTCGACCTTGCCGACCTTGTCGGACACCGCGCCGGTGAACGCGCCGCGCTTGTGCCCGAACAACTCGGATTCGAGGAGCGACTCCTGGAACGAGGTGCAGTCCACGACGACGAACGGGCCGCCGCTTCGCGCGCTGCTCGCATGGATCAGCCGGGCCAGCAGGGTTTTGCCGGTGCCGCTCTCGCCGGCGATAAGCACCGTCGCGTCGGACGCCGCCACGTCGCGGGCCACCTCGAGCAGGTGCAGGGTCGCTGGGTTCTGCGTGGCGAAGTCGCTCTTGAAGGGCAGGTCGCCAACGCGCCGTTTCAGGCCCGCGACCTCGTTCTGGAGTTTCGTCACGCGCTCGATCTGCTGCAGCCGGTGGCGCACCTGGTCCGGTGAGAAGGGCTTGGTCAGGTAGTCCAAGGCCCCCTCCTTCATCGCCTCCACCGCGGTCTCGATGCTCCCGTGCGCGGTGATGATCACGGCCTGCACGTCGCGGTGCGCGTCGCGCAGTTGGCGCAAGAGATCGGTGCCGCTCATCCCCGGGAGCTGGAGATCCACGAGCGCGATGTCCGCGCTCTGGCGCTCGATCCTGGCGAGCGCCTCCTCTCCGCTCCTCGCGCTCATGACCTCATGGCCGTCGCCCTGGAGCATGATCTCCAGGGTGCGGACGATGTGGGCATCGTCGTCGACGATCAGGATCCGGCTCATGTTCGGCTCACTTCCGCCGGCAGCCGGATGAGAAACCGCGTGCCCCGTCCCGGCTCGCTCGACGCCTCGATGGCGCCGCCGTGCGCCTCGACGATCTCCTTGGCGATCGCCAGGCCGAGCCCGTGGGTCCCCGGCTCCGGTTCGTGGTCCAGGGAAACGTAGGGTTGGAAGATGCGCGCCAGGTTCTCGCGGGCGATGCCGCTGCCGGTATCCGCGATCGACACCTCGACCCGGCCCTTGTTCGACGAAACCGCGACTTGGATGCGGCCGCCGCGACCGGTGTAGCGAAGCGCATTGCCGGCGATGTTGGTCACGACCCAGGGAAACTTCACGGGATCGACGCTCGCCAGGATCGCCTGCTCCTCCGACGGGACGACGAGCGTGACATCCTTGTCCTTGGCCTGCGGGAGGAGCGGTCGCAGGGCGGAGCGCAAAAGGCGCGCGACGTCCATCCGGCGCCTCTTCAGCGCGAGGTCCGGAGCAACCTCGCGGGCGGCATCGATGATGTCTGAAACCAGCGCCGAGAGGCTGTTGCAGTTCTCGGTGGCGATGGACAGGAGCTCGGCCTGATCCGGCGCCGCGTCCCTGAGCTTTTCGCCGATCAGGTGGACCGACATGGCCAGGGAGGTCATCGGCGTCTTGAGTTGGTGCGACAGCATCGAGATGAACCGGCGCCTCGACTCCTCGAACCGGCGCTGCTCGGTCACGTCCCAGAACAGGATGAGGTAGCCCTCGACGTTGCCGTCGGACGCCGGTACGGTGAGCACCCGCGGCCGGAAGAACCGCTCGCTGCCGTCCACCTCGAAGCGGACCTCGCCCAGGTCCCGCTCGGGCTGAAACGTGCCCTCCATGAGCGGGACGAGCAGCTTCTCCACGTCCTCCCGCGGGCGCAGCTCCTCGATCCGCTGTGTTTCGTTCGCCGCCATCCCCAGCAGGGTGCGGCCGACACGGTTGGCAGCCAGGATGCGGTGATCCGCGTCCACCAGCACCAGGCCCTCGAGGACCTTGCTCATCACGAACGCCAGCCGGCCTTCGAGATGGGAGAGCTTGCGGGCCTGTTCGTCCTCGTAGCACGCCAGCCGCTGGAGGAGCGCGTCGAGCTCCGCGCGCAGCCTGCTGATCTCATCGACGGCACCGGCGCCTGCCGGTGGCCGATCCGGCGATGTCGGGTTGAGCGCCTGGTGGAGCCGATCCGCCACCTCGGTGACCGGGCGCGATATCCGATGGGCCGACATGAGCGCGAACAGCGCCAGGGCCACGAGCGCGGCGAAGGCCGAGACAGTGACCGCGGCGAGCATGCCCCGGGCGACACGGCGGCTCTCCTGCTCGTAGGCGATCATGGCGCGCTCGTTGAGCGACACCAGTTCTTCGATGTCGGTATGCACATGCTGGAGGGGGTGACGCAAGGCGGGTCCAAGCCCCGTGGCCGGCTGTGCCTCCAGTTGGGGGCGCAGCGGCTCCCAGCTTGCCCGGATACGCTGCAGGATCTCGATTTCGCCGGATTCAGTGATGTTGCCCTCGCAGCGGCGCAGGGCGTCCTCGATTTCTCGGACAGCGGCCCGGCGCGCCTCGCCGCTCGCGGCCCATTCTCCATCGTCGGGCGGCGTCTCGAGCAGACGGAGCGACCGGGTCATGCGCCAAGCCTCCTGGATGCTCCGGTAATTGTCCGCCAGGACCCGCCCTGCGGCCTGCTCCAAATGCCGGAGCGAGAAGACCCCAATGGCACCCAGCATCCCGAGCAGCAGCGCCGGGATGAGCATGGAGAGCAAGAGCTTTCGACGCAGCGGCAAGATCGAACACCTCATCTCCGCGCGCCCGGAGGCCCGTACGCCTACCAGACCTTTCCAGGATTCGCAACCTACCCCCTGGGCCGCGGGGCGGTGCCTGGATGCCGAGGAAGAAGTGGTTCGAGGAAAACACGCCCGCAACCATCGCGAGCCGGATGAAGAAAAACGCCATGGTTCCTCCCGGCGGCCGAGCGCATTCTTGCAGGCCGCCGCCGCCGGGGCAAGATCTTCACCCGCGCCGGCTAGACGTACCAGGACAGCTTCAGCAGCAGCGCCTGGGTGCCGTCCAGGGCCCAGACGTCGCGCAGGGTGCGGCCGAAGCGAAAGTCCGCCGCCGCCGAGCTCTGGCCGAAGGAGCCGGTGTACACCAGGTAGGCGATCGAGCCGGGCCGGTACTCCCAGCGCAGCACCAGGCCGAGCGAGAGGGCGAGCTGGCTCTCGTCATAGTCGTCGGGGATCGTCGGGTCGGGCAGCAGCGCTCCGATGTCGATGCGGCCTCCCGCCGGCTCCGCCGGGGCGAACTTTTTCCCGTGGTCCACCGCCGCCAGGAAGAGCTGCGAGTACCCCTGGAGGGAGAGTTCCGGGCGCAGGGAATACGTCGCCCGGAGGATGAGGTTGAGGTATTCGGAATGTTGCTCGGCGAAGAGAAAGCGCTCCACTCCGCCGGTGTCCCAGGTGTCGATCCAGCGCAGCGAGCCGGTGACCCGGGAGTACGAGGGCACGAGCTCCACTTGCAGCCGGGGGTGCGGGTTGAGGTAGAGCGCCCCCTCGGCGCTGGCGAAGAGCCCGCGCTGGGTGCTGCCGGCGTAGAGCCCGAGGTCGCCGGCCAGGGCGGCGCGCCGATCGGAGCCGACATAGAAGCCGCCCTCGAAGACCCAGTTCGGAAAGCAGGCCAGCACCCGGCCGGGAGCGCGCGCCTCGCGGTCGGAGCAGTAGGGCGGGTGGGTACTGGCGTAGGCCCACACGAACCACTGGTTCTGAAACGTGAGGTTGCCGTTGACGTTGAGCCCGCTGCCGACGTGGTCGAGGCCGGTGTTGGCCTGGGACCAGGCGTTGAAGTTGACGCTCATGCTCGCCAGCGGTCCGATGGGCTCCAGCCGGCGCCACTGGAGCCAGCCGAAGCCGAACAGCAGGTCCGGGCGGTCCAGGTAGCCCATGTCGTTGACCGCCAGGTTGGCCGAGCGGAGCTGCCCGCCCACGGCGCCGACCAGGGAGCTGCCGCCCTTTTTTCGCAGGAGCAGCTCCGCGCCGTAGCCGGCGCCGCCGTCGCGCTCGAGAAAGGCGCGGGTGTAGCGGTCCTGGAGGCGAAAGCGATCGGCGCTCAGGTAGCTTCCGAACAGCTTGCCTATCACCTGGTAGCGTCCGCCGCCGAACTCGAGCTGGGTGTCCGCGGCCGCGGCCAGCGCCCCACCCTGGCCGCGGGCGAACATTCCGGTGCACAGGAGCCCCGCCGACGAGTTCTCCCAGAACTCCTGGCGCAATCGCAGCGCGTTATAGGACGCGAGCGGCTCGGCCTGGCGGTCCGTCTCGCCGCCGTCGGCCCGGCGCACCCGGCCTTCGGTCGGGCCGGTCAGCGCCGTGAGCGCCCCGAACGCCAGCCGTCCCGGGGTGGTTCCGGCGATCTTTCCCGCGCCCAGGATGCGCGCCGGGGGAGGCGCGCGCAGCAGCTCCTCCCCGTCCTCCAGATCGGGATCGCGGCTGGCGCGGCCGATGCGCCGGGTGTACAACAGGGTCACCGGCGTCATGTCGCCGAAGGAGGGCAGCTCGAACAGCGACTTGTCCTCCAAGAAGAAGGGCCGCTTTTCGGGAAAGTACGTCTCCACCGTGGACAGGTTGAGCACCACCTGGTCGGCCTCCACCTGGCCGAAGTCGGGGTTGATGGCGGCGGTGAGGTTGATGTCGCGGCCCAGGGCCGCGGCGATGTCGACGCCCAGATCCAGCGGGGCGATGGAGGCGCGGCCGGCGTCATCGATGGCCGGGCGCGCGGCCACGAACGGCGCCAGCGACAGCCAGACGGGATGCGCGGGCAGATGGAGGCCGGTCAGCCTGCCGAAGCGCGACACCCAGGCGCCCTGGCCGATGGGCACGTGCTGCCAGGAGCCGACCTGGCCGATGCGTGAGGCGTTGCGCACCACGTTGAGGCCGAAGGCCGCGTCCGTCCCGGTCTGATAGCGCAGCAGCCGAAGCGGGATGCGCAGCTCGGCCTGCCAGCCGCGCTGGGTGACGCGGGTCTTCGCTTCCCACACCCCGTCCCAGTTCAGGCTCTCGACGTTGTCGTCGGCCACGGTGCCGTCCGCCTGGACTCCGGCGGCGTTGACCCAAAAGAAAAAGGCCGTGCGCCGGTCGTTGCGGCTGTCGATGTACACCGAGACGCAGTCGCTCTCCATCTGCCGGTCGCGCCGGGTCACCGGCGCCAGGATGCGCCCGGGCTCGGGGTCGTCGCACTCGATGGCGAAATACAGCGCCTCCTCGTCGTAGGCGGCCCGCACCGTGGTGGAGAGCGAAAACGGCTGGCCGGCGTGGGGAAAGCGCTGGGTGAAGCCGCCGCTGGGCACCGCCTCCCGCCAGACCCGATCGGACAGGTCGCCGTCGATGGCCGGCGGGGTCCCGGCGCGCGCGGCGGCGAGCTCGCGCACGGGCGGCGCGGCGGCCGGATCCGTGGGCGGCGCGAGCAGGAGCGCAAGGAGCGCGAGCATGGGGCCCGGTACCACGCCGTTGGAGGCAGGTCAAGGCCGGGCCCGATCTCTCCCGAGAGGCTCAATTTTGTTTGACCGTGCGCGAACGAGTGGGGTATCGTTTGGCCCCTGGTGAGCGGTCCCGGCCTTTCTCGCGGGCCCCGCGCCTCACAACAGAGCCGCGGCGGACGGCAGACGGGCGGGCCGCGGCAAGGAGGGATCCCATGGGAAAATTCTGGACGGCCATTCGCGCGCAGCTCAACAAGATCGCCAACTTCTTCTGGTCGCGCGACCCCATCGCCATCATGCAGCTCGAATACGACAAGGCGGTGGCACAGCTCAAGGAGGGCCGCGAGGGGCTGGAGCAGTACCGGGCCCTGGTGGAGCGGGTGGGTCGCCAGGTGGCCGCCGGCGAGCAGCGGGTCGAGCAGCTCACCAGCAAGATCAAGGCCTACCTCAAGATGGGCGATCGCCAGACCGCCGGGCAGCTGGCGGTGGAGCTGCAGCAGGTCAAGAACGACCTGGCCGAGAACCAGTCGCAGCTCAAGATGCACGAGGCGGCCTACCAGAACAACGTGGAGAAGATCAAGTACGCCAGCAAGCAACTGGTCAAGGTGCGCGAGAAGATCCAGAAGTACCAGGCCGACCTCAAGATGTCGCAGGCCGAGGCCGAGCTGGCCCGCCTGAGCCAGGACTTCAACTTCGACGTCACCACCGACTTCGGCCAGGTGGAGCAGCTCATCCAGGAGAAGATCGACCTCAACCGCGCCAAGGTGCGGGTGGCGGCCGACATGTCCGAGCAGGGCCTGGACAAGATCAAGGCCGAGAAGGCCCTGGAGCAGGCCCAGGCCGAGGATCTGCTATCCAGGTTCGAGGTGGAGATGGGCATCAAGGCGCCGGAGACCGCCAACCTCGAGCCGGCCCTGGCCGAGCTCGGCCCGGAGAAGGCGGCAGAGCAGAAGGAAAAACCTGAGACGCAGAAGCAGACCCAGTAGCGCAAAAACTCAAACGCTCGCACTTTCGAACAAGGAGAGGCGATCATGGGTGGCAAGCCGAAAGCCGGATTTTGGATCATGGTGGTGCTGGTGGTGGCGGGGCTCGGGGCCTTCGCGGCCTACAAGGCCGGGTGGCTCTTTTCGACGGAACAGGGCGGAACCCAGGGCGGGGGCCAGGGCGGCGACATCAGCGCTGACGATCTGAACAAGATCAAGGGCGGCGGCGATTCCAAGGGCGGTGCCGAGGCGCCCGACAACAACGCCCCCACCACGGTCAAGGAGTACACCTTTGTCCCGGCCGCCAAGCTCCCGCCGGTCAAGGGCACCAGCAACTACCAGCCGCTCAAGAACGAGACGGTGCGCTTCGCCATCAACGTGTGGCCCGGCTGGGCGCCCATCTTTTTGGCCAACAACGGCATGAAGCCGGGCAAGGAGTGGGTGGCGCCGAACGGCAAGAAGTTCAAGGTGGAGCTGACCCTGATCGACGACCCGGTGGCCATGCGCGACGCCTTCGCCACCGGCAACATCCACATCGGCTGGGCCACCCTGGACATGATCCCGCTGTTCCTCGAGGAACTGCGCAAGGACAGCCGGGTGATGCCGCGCGTGTTCCAGCAGATCGACTGGTCCAACGGCGGCGACGGCATCGTGGGCCGGGGCATCGACAACGTGGGACAGCTTCGGGGCAAGACCATCGTGCTGGCCCAGAACAGCCCCTCGCACTACTTCGCGCTGAACGCCCTCATCAACGCCGGGGTGCAGCCGGGCGAGGTCAACTGGAAGTTCACCCAGGACGCCTTCCAGGCCGCGGCGGCCTTCAACGCCGACAAGTCCATCGCCGCCTGCGTCTCCTGGGCCCCGGACATCTACAAGCTCTCCGAGATGAAGGGCAACAAGCTCATCGTCTCCACCGGCACCGCCAACAAGCTCATCGCCGACGTGTGGTTCGCCCGGGCCGACTTCGCCCAGGACCGGCCCGACATCATCGAGGGCCTGGTGCGCGGCATCTTCGACGCCATGGAGGAGCTCAAGACCGACGCCGGCAAGCAGAAGGCGGCCAAGCTCATGTCGGAGGGCTACAGCATCCCGCCCACCGAGGCCATGAACATGCTGGCCGACGCCCACAACACCAACTACGCCGAGAACCGCGCCTTTTTCCTGGACGCCAACAACCCGGCCAACTTCGAGCGCACCTGGGAGACCGCCTACTACCTGTACAAGCGCATCGGCCAGGTCACTGAGAAGACCCCCTTCGACCAGGTGATGGACTACTCCGTCATCCAGAAGCTCGGCAAGGAGCCCAAGTACGCCAACCAGAAGGACGAGTACACCGTCACCTTCACCCCGAAGAGCGTCACCGCCATCAAGGCCGAGTCCGGCGAGATCCTCACCAAGACGGTGGTGATACACTTCTTCCCCAACTCCTACGATCTGGACATGAAAGTGGAGCGGCAGGAAGGCGACAAGAAACTCCAGGTGCTCTACGACCCCAACGTGCCTTTCGTGCTCGAGGAGGTCGGGCGCATGGCCGGCCAGTACGGTGCGGCGCGCATCATCATCGAGGGGCACACCGACGCCTCCATGAAGGGCTCGGTGCCCTACGAGGCGGTGAAGGAGCTCTCCAGCAACCGGGCCAACGCGGTCAAGGAAGCCCTGCTGCGCAAGTTCAAGTCGCTGCAGCCCAACCAGTTCTCCACCGCGGGCATGGCCTGGGACGTGCCGGCCGACCCGGACGATCCGCTCAACCACGCGCGCAACCGCCGGGTCGAGGTCAAGGTGTATCCGCTGGAGGTGCAGTGAGGTTTGTCTCTGCGCCATGCGCGAGGTTCGGCTAGATTTGTTTGCCAACGCCCTGCCGCGGGGCCGAAGGAGCCCGCGCGGCCGGGCGCGCGATCTCGGCTGTGGCCGCGCGCCATGCTAGGACGCCCATGAGCCAGAATCCTCCTCCGAGCGATCCCAAGAACGACGCGCCTCCCGGCGCGCCCGCCGCCCCGCCGCCGGACCCGCCGAAGGCGCAGGAAGGGCCGGCGGCCGGAGCCGTGACCCCGCAGGCCGCCCCGCCGGTGCCCACAGCGCCGCTGTCGGACAAGGCCGCGGCGGCGCTGGCGGCCTTCGAGGCCGAGGAGAAGAAACGCCAGGAAGAACAGGCGCGCCCGCCCGCCGCGTCTGCGGGGCCGTTTTCGCGCCTGCTCGACATGATGGCCGGGTTCTTTCGCAACTTCTTCGTCATCCGCGACGAGCCGACCATCTGGGGCAAGGCGCTCATGGCCGGGCTGTGCCTGCTGCTCATCTTCCTGGCCTGGCAGTTCGTGACCGGGGGCGGCGCCTCGGAGGATCGCATCGTGCCCCGCACCACCCTGGGCTCGCCGGCCGAGGTGTTCGGGTCGTTCCCCTCGCTGTGGCAGGACGACAGCGGCCGGCTGATCCTGCTCGATCACCTGATGGCGAGCCTGCTGCGGGTGTTGGAGGGCTTCTTGCTGGCGGTGCTCATCGGCGTGCCGCTCGGCATCCTGTGCGGCACCTTCAAGCGCATCGACGCCTTTTTCGCGCCCATTTCCATCTTCGGGCGCAACGTGCCCATCTCGGCGCTGGTGCCGCTCACCCTGTTGTGGTTCGGCATCGGCGAGACCCAGAAGGTGGGCTTCATCTTCATCGCCTGCGTGGCCTTCGTGCTGTTCGACGCGGCGCGGGCGGTGAGCAACGTGGGCAAGGACTACCTGGACACCGCCTACACCCTGGGGGCCTCGCGGCGGCAGGTGATGACCAAGGTGCTCATCCCGCTGGCCATGCCGGACATCTTCAACACCATCCGCCTCATGTTTGGGCTGGCCTTCGGCTACATCATCCTGGCCGAGGCCATCGACGCCGACAAGGGCGTGGGCAAGCTCATCATGCTGGCCCAGCGCCGCGGGCCGCGCGAGCACGTCTATCTCATCCTGCTGTTCCTCACCGTGGTGGCCTTCCTGCTCGACCGTTTCCTGTGGTACTGCCAGCGGCAGCTCTTCCCCTACCGCTACGGACGAGGCTGAGCCATGAGCGACGCCGAGACACCCGCCAATCCGCCGGCACCCGCCGCGCCGCCTGCCGAGCCGGCGAAGACGCAGGCTCCGCCCGCCGCGGCCTCGGGCCCGGCCCCGGCAGCCGCCGCGCCCGCCGCCGCGCCTTCGGCACCCGGCCCGCAGCCGGTTGCGCCGGCGCCCGCCCGGCCGAACGTGGTCGAGTTTTCGCACGTCACCAAGACTTTCAACCCCGGCACGCCCAACGAGTTCACCGCCATTCGCGACGTGACCTTCACCGTGGAGGATCTTCCCGGTGTGGGCGAGTTCATCACCATGGTCGGGCCCTCGGGCTGCGGCAAGTCCACGGTGCTTCGGCTCATCGCCGGCCTCGAACCGCACCACCCGCCGACCCGGGGCGAGGTGAAGGTGCTGGGAAAGCCCGTCGCCGGGCCGGGCGCGGACCGCGGCATGGTGTTCCAGTCCTACACCTCCTTCGACAACCGCACCGTGCTCGACAACGTGGCCTTCGGCCTGGAGTGCCGCGGCCTGGGCCGCCGCGAGCGCTACGAGCAGGCCCGCGACATGATCGCCCGCGTCGGCCTGTCGGTGGAGAAGGACCAGTACAAGTACCCGCAGGAGCTTTCCGGCGGCATGCGCCAGCGGGTGGCCATCGCCCGCACTCTGATCCTCAAGCCGCGCATCATCCTGATGGACGAGCCCTTCGGGGCGCTCGATCCCATCACCCGGCTGCACATGCAGGACCTGCTGCTCAACTTGTGGAAAAGCGTCGAGGCCACGGTGTTCTTCGTGACCCACAGCATCGAGGAGGCGGTGTTCCTCGGCGACCGCTGCTACGTGTTCTCCAACTCCCCGGGCACCATCCTGCGCGAGCTGCGCCTGCCCCGGCCGGACCAGCCGGCCAGCGTGGTGCAACGCGACCCGGCCTTCCAGCGCATCGCCGGCGAGCTGCGCGACATCATCGAAGAGCTGGAGGAGGGGAGGGACTGAGCCATGGCGGCGACGGGAGGCTTCTTCAAGTACGTCAAGAGGGCCTTCCTGGTCCACTGGAACCTTTTGGCGGTGGCGGCCGGCGCGGCGCTGGGGTTCATCTCGGGCCAGCCCGACGTGGTGCTGCCGCTGGTCGCCGCCGGCGAGGTTGTGTACCTGGCGGGCCTGGCCACCCACCCGCGCTTCCAGACCGCCATCGACGCCGAGGAACACAAGCAGCGGCAGCAGAGCCAGGCGGCCCAGAGCCGCGAGCGCTCGCGGCGCATGTTCGAGTCGCTGGCCCCCGAGGATCAGCGCCGTTTCGAGCGCCTGCGCGCCCTGTGCCTCAACCTGCGCGAGCTGGCCACCGGCCTGCAGGCGGATCCGGGCGGCAGCGAGGTGGTGGCCGATCTCCAGAGCAGCGGCATCAACAAGCTCCTGTGGATTTTTCTCAAGCTGCTCTATTCCAAAAACGCGCTGGAGCAGTTCTTCGAGACCATCGACGTCGAGCAGATCGAAGACGACATCCACCGCACCCAAAAGCGCCTCCAGGAGCTGGGCGAGGAGAAGCCCGACGAGGCCGCCGCCACCGGACGCATGCGCAAGTCGCTCCAGGATCACCTGGCCACGAGCAAGGAGCGGCTGGCCAACTACGAACACGCGCGCCAGAACTACGAGCTGGTGCAGGTGGATCTGGAGCGCCTGTACTCCAAAATCGCCTCGTTGGGCGAGAAGGGCATCAACCGCCAGGAGCCCAACTTCATCGCCAGCGAGGTGGACGCGGTGTCGGCCTCGGTGCAGCAGACCGAGAAGGCCATGAGCGAGCTCAACTTCCTCTCCGGGCTGGGGCCGAGCGACGAGCTGCCGCCCAGCCTGCTGGACGGGGAGAGGACCACCGCGGATTCCTGACGGCCGGAGCGCGGGGGCCCGCCGAGCGGGGCCGGGGCGCGCCGCGGCGGGATCGTTGGCGGGTTGAGTTTTGTTGTTGAGAAGCAGGCGCGGACGGGATGTTCGCCGGACGGCGCCAGCAGCGGAGGACGGCGTGTCGGACGAAAAGAGCTTGATTTTGGAAAAGTGGTTCCCGCCCTGGGCGCAGCACATGGCCGAGGCCTACGCCGCCGGGGCCAGCCAGACCTTCATCCTGCACGGCAACGTCTCCGATCTGGTGCGGGTCGAGGGCCGGGACGAGGTGAGCTACAAGATGCTGCCCGAGTTCCTGGCCACTCAGCTCTTCGGGCAGTTCGACGCGGTGGTGAGCTACGACCTGGTGAGCGGCCCGCGGGGCCTGGCCAGCACCCCGGCCCGGCTGGACCGCATCAACCGTCACATCGAGCGCTTCATCGGCCCGGTGGAGGAGCTGCGCAAGACGCGCGACCCGGCCCAGGTGCTCACCGTGCTCAACCGCTACCTGGAGCTGCTGTTGCTGCGCGAGGGCGAGCGGCTGTCCGCGGCACTGATCCTGGACTACGCCCACTTCCTGGTCCCCTCCACCGAGGTGGCCCACACCTCGCGCGAACTGGCCTCCAACCTGGCGACGCTGCTCAACTGGGCCAAGAGCCCGTACCTCAAGAAGGCGCCGTTCGCCTTCTGCCTCATCTCCGAGCGCCTGTCCGATCTGCACGGCGCCCTGGTGCAGAACGCCCACACCCAGAAGATCGAGATCCCCTTCCCCGGGCGCGAGGAGCGGCTGCGCTATCTGCTGTGGAGCGCCGGGGGGCGGACCTTCTCCGACCTGTGCGACTTCTCCGCCGAGCGCCTGGCCGAGCTCACCGCCGGGCTCACCCTGGTCCACTTGCAGGGCCTGATGCAGCGGGCCATCCGCACCCAGAAGCGCATCCAGCTTTCGGACCTCAAGAGCTACAAGAAGGCCATGATCGAGGGCCACTGCCAGGGGCTGGTGGAGTTCATCGAGCCGAACCACAACCTGGACATGGTGGTGGGCCACGTCGCGGCCAAGAAGCGCCTCCAGGAGGACGCCGATCTCATCCGGCAGGGGCGGCTGGACGCGGTGCCCATGGGGTATCTCTTCTGCGGGCCGGTGGGGACGGGCAAGACCTTCCTGGCCGAGTGCTACGCCGGCTCGGTGGGCATCCCGTGCGTCAAGCTGCTCAACTTCCGCTCCAAGTACGTGGGCGAGACCGAGGGCAACCTGGAGAAGATCCTCAAGGTGCTGCGGGTGATGGGCCCGGTGGCGGTGATCATCGACGAGGCCGACGCCATGCTGGGCAACCGCGAGGGGGGCGGCGACAGCGGCACCTCGGCCCGGGTGTTCGGGCAGTTCGCCTCCCAGATGGGCAACACCGCCTACCGCGGCAAGATCATCTGGTTTCTGCTCACCTGCCGGCCCGATCTCCTCCCCATCGACCTCAAGCGCCAGGGGCGCTGCGAGGTGCACATCCCGCTCTTCTACCCGGAAGGCCCGGAGGAGATCCGGGAGGTGTTCCTGGTCATGGGCAAGAAGAACAAGGTGGACATCCAGCCCGAGGAACTCCCCGAGATCCGGCCCGAGCTGCGCCTGTCCGGCGCGGACATCGAGGGCATCGTCACCCGGGCGCAGCGCCTGGCGCTGATCGCGGGCGCCGATGACGTGCGCCGCGAGCATCTCCAGGCGGCCCTGGACGCTTTCGTGCCCTCGGCCGAGAGCGACGAGAAGCTCCTCCAGACCACGGCCGCGGTGCTGGAATGCACCGAGTCGGACTTCTTGCCCGAGTCGCTGCGCAAGGAGTACGCCTCGCCCGAGGGCCGCGCCGCGCTGATGCGCAAGTTCCGCCGCCTGCAGATGACGGTGGACTGAATCCCGCCCGGCATGTCCTGGCGCGCCGTCATCGCGGCCGGTTCGGCGGCCGCCCTGTCCATCCCGGCCATCGCGCTCGGAGGCGACGCTGTCCGGTTCCTGGCCGTGTCCGGCCTGCTGACCTCGCTGATGTTTCTTTTCTCCGGCTGGCCGCCGCTGCTGTGGCGGCGTCTGCCGGAATGGGCCCGCGAGGCGGCCGGACCGCTCTTGCTGGTCGCCGCCTGCGCCGTTCTGTACGCTCCGCTGCTGGGCGGCGATCTCCCGGTCAACCACGACCATCCGGTGTTTCTGATGCAGGCCTGGGTGACGGGGCACGAACTCATCCCCAGCGGGCGGCTCACCGGGTTCTCGCCCACCCTGTTCGCCGGCTACCCGGCCAACAGCCTCTACCCCATGGGGACCTCGCTGCTGGTGTGCCTGGTGAAGGCGCTGTCGCTCGGGCTGTTCTCCTGGGAGACGGCCTACGCCTGGGCCCTGTTCCTCTCGGTGGTGGCCTACCCGCTTTCGCTCTACGCCCTGGGCCGGCGCATGGGGGGGCGGCTCGCGGCGCTCGCGGCCGGGTTGCTGGGGATCGTGGACCGGGGAGCCTGGTTCCAGGGCGGCTGGGACTTCAACCTCAACTGGGGCGTGTGGTCCATGGGGACGGCCTGCTCGCTGACCTTGCTCGCCCTGGCGCTCTTCGACAAGCTCATGCATGCGCCCGGGCGGTACACCCTGGTCGCGACAGCGCTGAGCGTCGGCGGCGCGATCCTGTTTCACCCCATGGCGGTGGCCTTCCTGGGCGTGCTCGTCCCGCTCTACCTCTGCTGCCTGGCCCTCTTCGACCGTCCCGGCCACCCGGTGCTGTGGCTGCCGCGCGCGGCGGCGGCGCTGCTCTGGGGCGCCGGGCTGGCGCTGTTCTGGCTGCTGCCCTTCGTCGCCCGCTCCGAATTCTACGAGCCGCTGGCCGCGGCCTGGCGACCCTTCGAGGACAACGTGCGCGGCCTGATCGGCGGCAACCTGCTGCTGGCCATGTCGCCGCTCCTGCTGGCCGGGGGCTGGATCGGGCTCGTCGCGGGCGCGCTGCGGCGGGAGCGGATGGCCCTGCTGTGGCTGTCCGCCAGCGCGCTGCTTCTCTTTTGGGCCAGCAACACCTTCCTGCTCGGCTTCGAGGCGCTCAACAAGCTGCCGGCGCTGGCGCAGCTCCAGACCGAGCGCTTCACCTACCTGGTGCGCGCCGCCCTGCTGCTCGGCTGCGGCCGGCTGCTCGATCTGCTCTGGCGGCAATTCTCGCGCGAACCCGGCCGGGCGGGCTGGGCGCGGCTGGTGTTGCGCCGGGCGCTGATCGCGATCATGCTCGCGCCATTTTTCGCCTTTGGCCACCGGGCCGCGCCGTTCGAGCACTTCGTGCCCACCCGGCCGCTCGTCTACGCCTCCGACAGCGCGCTCTACCGCGATCTGCGCCAGGTGGCCGAGCGCCTCAACGCGCTCGACCGCGAAGACCTCGGCCGGATCGCCCTGGTCGCACCCACCCACGAGCACCTGCTGCTCTTGCTTCCGGTGTACACCGGGCTGCCGGTCTTCAAGGTGGGGTTCACCCCCGAGGACAACTACCGGCTCAAGTTCGAATCCCGCGACCCGCGGGTATGGCGCGCCCTGGGCGTGTCGCACGCGCTCTCGCTGGGCCCGCTGGGCGGCCCGGAGGTCGAGCTGGAGGGGCAGTTCGGCGCGCTGCGGCTGTACCGCTTTTTGCCGTTCGAGCGGCCGGCGGCCTTGGTGCGCGGGCCGGGGCGCGCCGAGGTGCTGCGCGATGAGCCGGAGGCGTTGGACGTCCGCATCGAGGGCGCGGGGCCGGACAGCCGGCTGTTCGTGGCGCGGGGTCGCTACGCTTTGTGGCGGGCGGAGCTCGACGGCCGGCCCGTGGAGATCGCCGGCGCCGCCGTGGGTGACAGCCCGCCGGTGTTCATGGAGATTCCGGTGAGCGACGGGGTGTTGCGACTGCGCTACCGCGCCGGCGCGCCCGAGCGGCTCGGAGGGATGCTCTCCGGGCTGGCCTGGCTGGCGCTCCTCGGGACGCTTCTTTTCAATACGGTGCCGCGCTGGCGCGAAGGTCTCGCCCGGGCCCTGGCCCGGTGGCGCGCGCCCACGGCCGCGGTGGCGACGGCGTCCAGCCTGCTGCTGGCCGCGCTGGGCGGGGCCTGGCTTGCGCTACGGCTGCTCTTGCCGGCGCCCTCGCCGATCCCGGGCCGGCGAGTGGTAGAGGATCTGGCCGATCGGCTGCCCCGGGCGCGGGCGGAGCTCGTCGAGAGCGGGCGGACGCTGCCCTGCGCGCCGTTCGACGGCCGCAAGATCCAGTGCCCCGGCCCCGAGTGGAACTTCGCCGGCGAGGTCATCCTGGGCGTGGACCATGTGCTGCGCCAGTGCATCTGGCTGCACCCGGTGCAAGGGGCGCGTTTTACCGTGCGCTTTCCCGATGTCGAGTTGGGCGAGGCGCTGGAGGGCTTCATGGGGCTCGCCGATACGGTGGTCGAGCCGCCCTCGAACCATGACGTCACCCTGCGGGTGGCCGTGGACAGCGGACCCGAGCAATCCTTCACCTGTCCCTCCCGGCGGGGATGGCATCCCTGGCGCGTGCGCACGCCCGGCATGGCCGGCCAGCGCAAGGTGGTGACCATCTCCTCGGAGGCCGCCTTCACCGGACAGCGCCATTTCTGCTTCACCGCGCTGTCCACCGCCCCCGACGAGGCGCCATGAGCCGCGAGGAACATGCGGCGTTCGATTTCGCCCGTTGGCCTCGGCTCCTGCCGCCGCCGCCCCGCGCGGGCGTGCTCCGCCAAGAGAACGAGGATTTCGAGGTCGAGGAGATCCCCGCCTATCTCCCCTGCGGCAGCGGCGAGCATCTTCTGCTGGAGATCGAAAAACGCGATCTTACCACCGACCAGGTGGTGCGGGAGCTTTCGCGCTGGCTGCGCATTGCGCCGGGCGACATCGGCACGGCGGGGCTCAAGGACCGGCGGGCGGTGGCGCGCCAGTGGATGTCGATCCCGGTCCGGGCCGAGACGGGCCTCGACGGGCTGGACATCCCCGGCGTGCGGGTGCTGCGCCGGGGCCGGCACCGCAACAAGCTGCGCACCGGGCACCTTCGCGGAAACCGCTTCCGCCTGCGGCTCGCGAGCGTGGACCCGGCCCTGGACGGCGAAGTGGAGCGGCGCTGCCAGGCGCTGCGCGCCGGCGGGGCGCCCAACTACTTCGGCCCCCAGCGTTTCGGACGAGAAGGCTCGAATCGCGAGGCGGGGATCCGCCTGCTGCGCGGCCAGGGCCGCTGCCCGGACCGGCGGCGGCTGCGGCTGCTTCTGAACGCGGTCCAGTCGGACCTGTTCAACGATCTCCTGGCGCTGCGCATTCGCCGGGGGCGGTTCGGGACCGTGCTCGCGGGAGACATCCTCGAGCGCGCCGGCAGCGGCGGCATGTTCTGCTGCACTGAACCCGCGGTGGATCAGAAGAGGTTCGACGATTTCGAAATCCACATCACCGGGCCGATGTTCGGTCCCGAGATGCTCGCTCCCGCGGGCGAAAGCGCCGAGATGGAGCGGGAGGTGCTGGCGGCCTCGGGGCTCGCCGCGGGCGACTTCGAGAGGTTTTCTCGCCTCACCCGCGGGACGCGAAGGGCGCTGCGAGTGGCGGTCCCCGACCTTGGCTTTCGGCGGGAGGGGGACGATCTGCGGTTCGAGTTCTCGCTGCCGCCCGGATCCTACGCAACCGTGGTGCTATCGGAGATTCTGGAGTGGACCGAAGCGCGCGCGCCGGCGCCCGAGGGCTCTCAACCGGACGCCAGCAGGTAGATGGCGCCTTCTTCGGACAGGATGCGCATGTAGCGCTTCATTCCGGCGGGCAGGTCGAGCCGATCCCCGCGCTCGAGGACGATCTCGCGATCGGCCAGTCCGATCAGGATCTGTCCCTCCACCACCCAGCGGATCTCGCGCGTCTTTCCGGCCAGGGTGTGGTAGTACGTGCAGGGAGGATCGACCATCCGGAACGGCTCGTACCCTTCCTGCTTGAGGATGGACTCCAACTCGGTGCACTTGGGAAAGCGTTTGTCCTTGGGCCAGCGGAGGAGCTTGATTTCGTCGGCCACGGTCTGACTCCGCACCCCGCCTGCAATGTTCTATATACATAAAAATTCCAGAACAGGCAAGAGCGGATTCGCCCGGCAGATTTCAACGCGGGTGTAATCGGGGCTCGATGCCGGCCAGGAAGAGGATGGCGTGATGGGCCGCGAGCAGGCCCGCGATGCCCGGGATGGTGGGCAGGCTGCCCAGGGATTTTCGCGTCCGCCCGCGCCGGTTGTCGGACGGTTCGTCCTCGGGCCCCTCGCTCGCGCGGTCGACCGGCTCGATGGAAAACACGCACGGCACCTCGAGGCTGGCCCCGGCCCTGCGCAGGGCCTTGCGCACGCGCTGCGAAAGCGGGCAATGGCGGCTTTCGGAGAGCAGGCCGAACCTCATCGCCGCCGGGTCGGCGCGCCGGGCCGCTCCCATGCAACTGATCAGGGGGATGGCGCGCGCCTGGCAGCTTCGGATGAGCTCGACCTTGGGAGAGAGCGAGTCGATGGCGTCCACCACCAATTGCGGCGGGCCCGCGAGCGAGCGCTCCATGGTGTCGCGGTGGACGAAGACCGTCAGCGCCTCCACCTCCAGGTCCGGCGCCACGTCCAGAAGGCGCTCCCGGGCCGCCTCCGTCTTGGGCCGGCCCAGCGTCGAGCGCGCGGCCCACAGGGTCCGGTTGAGGTTCGTTTCGCGCACCCGGTCGAAATCCACCAGGCGCAGCCGGCCGATCCCGGCCCGGGCCAGGGCTTCGGCGGCATAGGAGCCGGTGGCGCCGAGCCCGATGACGGCCGCGAACGAGGCGCGCAACCGCGCGACGGCCGGGTCGCCGAGAAGCAGCCGGGTTCGCGCGAGGCGCTCGGGAAAGTTCATGGCGCCTCCGGCGCCCGCAGGGCGGGATAGAACCGTCCGAGAAACCGCCGGGCGTTGTCAAAAAGACGCGCGCGCAACTCGTACTCCTCGAGCCCGCGCAGTCTCGCCGCCTCGCGGACGATGACGGGAAGATTGCCCGGCTCGTTGCGATAGCGGCCGTCGCCGGGGACCGGCAGGCGGTGCTCCGGCGGTGGTGGCAGGTCCGGCGAGTCGGTCTCGAACAGCAGCCGCTCGAGCGGAGCCGCCAGCAGGGCCTCCCGGGCGCGGCGGTTGTTCGGAGCGAGGACGGTTCCGGCGAAGGAGAAGTATGCCCCGCGCTTCGCGAGTTCGCTCATGGCCGAAAGGGGCGCGGCGCAGGCGTGGATGAGCATTCCCGCGGGCAACTCCGGCTCGGAGCGCAGCACCTCGATCAGCCAGTCGAACGCGCGTACGCAGTGGATGAACGCCGGGCGTTCCAGCCGGCGGGCGATCGAGAGCTGCTCGCGAAAGACCCGCTCCATGTCGGCCTCGTCCCGCTCGCGCAAGAAGCGATCGAGGCCGATCTCGCCGACGGGGACGGGGGCCTGGGAAAGCCGGTGTTCCAGGATCTCGCGCCAGTTGTGCGACCGCTGCCGCGTGTACCAGGGGTGCAGGCCGTACGCCGGCAGGATCGAGCCATCGCTTGCGGCCAGGCCGGCCAGCGCCTCCCAGTCCGGCTCGCTCACCCCGTTGCACACAAAAAACCCGACGCCGGCCTGCCGGGCCCGCGCCATCACCTCGGCCCGGTCGGCAGCGAAGGCCTCGTCCTGAACATGGCAGTGGGCATCCAGCAGGGGCGCGGGCATGGATTCCATGCGGCCCAGTGTAAGAGAGGCGGGCCGCGCACACAACTGGCCGGCGGGCGGCGGCGTGCCTGATTTTTGATCGTGGAGAAAGGGGGCTCTCATGAGCCTAAAGCGCAGCACGCTCACAAGGTTGCCAAGGCCGCCCGCGGGTCGAAAGACAAGCACGCGTGCCCGCCGGGCCGAGATCAACGCATCGTATCACCAACGCAAGATGACCGAGCGTCTTGCATGGATGCTGGAGCGGCTCTTTCGATAAGGCGACCGAGATGCAGCGGTGGAACTTGCCGGGATCCTGGTCGAG
>Ga0073932_1000756_pt1 | contig 73277 bp, 80 predicted proteins | sample DewCreD2012metaG_FD_76967 | JGI IMG/M metagenome (GOLD analysis project Ga0073932, IMG submission 76967) | Hot spring sediment bacterial and archeal communities from British Columbia, Canada, to study Microbial Dark Matter (Phase II) - Dewar... ...
AGATGCATTTTGGTCTTATCAATTTGCAAAGGCTTTAGGTTTTAAAAATGTTCCTGATTTTATTGTTCAAAGGATTGCTACAAATGCAGAATGGTCTTATGAATTTGCTAGAAATGTAGGTTTTAAAGGTATTCCTATTTCTATTGTTCAAGTGATTGCTACAGATGCAAGATGGTCTTATTATTTTGCTAGAGATTTAGGGTTCAAAAATGTTCCTGATTCTATTGTTCAAAGGATTGCTACAAGTGCAGAATGTTCTTATGAATTTGCCAAAAGTTTAAAGTTCCAAGATGTTCCTGATTCTATTATAAGAGGGATTGCTACAAGTGCAGAACGGTCTTATGAATTTGCCAGAGGCTTAGGGTTCAAAAATGTTCCTGATTTTATAGTTCGAGGGATTGCTACAAATGCATATTGGTCTTATCAATTTGCAAAAGGTTTAGGTTTGAAAGATGTTCCTGATTTTATTGTTCAAAGGATTGCTACAGATGCATGGTGTTCTTATCAATTTGCTGAAGGATTAGGTTTTAAAGATGTTCCTAATTCTATTGTGCAAAGGATTGCTACAGATGCATGGTGGTCTTATCAATTTGCTGAAAAATTAGGTTTTACAAATGTTCCTAAAATAATTATGGATAAGGTTAAAAACAAACATGCAATGGTATAAGGTATTAAAACAATCACAACAAAGAGATTCGCAGTTGTTTTTAAAGCTATTAAAAACTACAGTTAATAAATTGCTTCAAGAGGGCAAATTGATGCCTGAAGTTCAGATAGAAAAACTTTTAGAAAAGGGTGTACCTGGTACAGCAGCGATTTTAAAACCAATGATAAACAGACTTTTAGAAAATAAGGGAGTAACAAATAATTCTAAAAATATTGTAAAAATTGTTGCTACCAGTGCATATTGGTCTTATTTATTTGCTAGAGGTTTGGGGTTTAAAGATGTACCTAATATAATTATAGAGAGGATTGCTACAAATGCAGGGTGGTCTTATGAATTTGCTAAAATGTTACATTGTCAAGATGTTCCTATAATTATTACAGAAGGGGTTGCTAAAGATGCACAATTATCTTGTATGTTGGCCCAGCTATGTACTAACTATTTGGGTGTTAAAAATGTTCCTAATGCTATTATTGAAGGCATTGCTAAAGATGTATTTTGGTCTTATAAATTTGCTGAAAGTTTAGGTTTTAAAAATGTTCCTACTTCTATTATTCAAAAGATAGCTACAGATGCACAATTGTCTTATAAATTTGCTAAAGGTTTACGATTTAAAACCAGGAATATTTTTATTATTGGAGCGATTGCTACAAATGTGGGGTTATCTTACTGTTTTGCTGATGGTTTGGGGTTTAAAAATGTTCCTGCTATAATTATTGAAACGATTGCGACAAATGTATATTGGTCTTATAGATATGCTGAAGGGTTAAATTTCCAAAAAGTTCCTGAAATAATTGTGTTAACGATTGCTAGAAGAGCAGAGTTATCTTATCGTTTTGCCAAAGGTTTAGATTTCCAAGATGTTCCTGATTCTATTATAAGAGGGGTTGCTACAGATGCACAATGGTCTTATGAATTTGCAAAGGCTTTAGGGTTTAAAAATGTTCCTAAGATAATTATGGATAAGGTTAAAGACAAACATGCAAAGGTATAAGGTATTAAACAGTAATAAGTCTATTAAGAACAACAGTTGATAACTTATTTGAAGGGGGCAAATTGATTTCTGAAAGCTATAGGTTTAGGGTTTAAAGATACCAATGCATATTTGACTTATGAATTTGCTATATGGTTATGGTTTAAAAGATATTTCTATTATAAACAACAGTTGATCACAGTGGGCTTCGTTAGAATTGCGTAATGTTATTCTATATAATAAATTATAGTCAGTTTAAGGTTTATACTCCTGTAGATCCAAAGCCACCTCCTCTGTCTTTTTTTTTAGTTTCCTCGTCAAATTCAACAACTTCCACGATTAGAGCCTGCTGGACCGGTGTAAGCACAGCTTGTGCTATTCGGTCGCCAATATTAATATAAAAGGCTTTATCTTTGGATAAATTGAACAGTATTATTTTTACCTCATCCAGGTAATCGGCATCAATAGTGCCTGGCGAATTAGTTATTGTGATGTTATATTTAGCTGCTAATCCGCTTCGGGGTCTAATTTGCATTTCATAATTAGGAGGTATATTAAAAGCTAATCCCGTCCTTACCACAGCTTGTTCTAGAGGTTTAATTAGCACTTTTTCTGCCGATGCGAGGTCGAACCCTGAGGATTGGACTGTGTGATATTTTGGCACAGTTGCTTCAGGAAGGAGTTTTTTAACATTTAGTACTAAATTGTTAGTATATTTTTCTAAAGATTCTTTTGTCATAGTTACCTCAATTGCATTTTGAATTTCCACATTCTATGCAAGATGAGCAGCCATCTTGTCTGACTATTTTTCCACCGCATTTGTCACATTTTTCACCGGTCCCGATTCCATCCTTGATATATTTTTTTAATGCTCTAGCCATAGCTTTACTAAAGCTAGTAAGATGTCCGTTGGTTTTCTCTAATTGCGAGACAATAAACGATACATCTGCCCCATGCCTTAATGCTGTAGATGTTAGTCTTGTTAGTGCTTCTTCATCTTCGTTGATGTATTTAGTTATATCGGATAAAGAAGATCCATCGTTAAATTCGGCCTCGTATTTACCTTTAGATTTTTTTATTATTTTTCCGTTTACTACTGTTTTATCTATCATTCCATTTTGTCCAGCAAATACTTCATACGGGTCATTATTGAACAATCCCACTAGGACAAAATATTGTACTCCTTTTACCTTGACATGATGCACATCGCACGGTAATTCAGATGGTCGTTTTGGTGCTTGTGTTTTGGTAATTTTTTCCTTTGCTTTTTCTTCTGTATTGACCAGTACCCCTGTTCTACACCCATCTCTATAAACTGTAATTCCTTTACATCCCAATTGCCAAGCTTTTAGATAAATATCTGATACGACTTCTTCAGTTACATCGTTTGGAAGATTAACTGTAGATGAAATAGAATTATCTATCCATTTTTGCAATGCTGCTTGCATTTTTACTCTATTAATCCAATCGATATCATTTGCTGTGGCTTTATAGTAAGGTGATTTTTCTATATCATCAGTTCCATTTATTTTCATCCATCGTTGCAAACCATGATGATAAACATCGAAGTGCATCCACTGATCACCGTTTTGGTCTATAAAATCAGTTCTAAATCCTTTATCACTTGGATTTCCTTTTTTACGTCGCATATATTTGAGCATAAACACCGGTTCTAATCCAGAAGTTGTTTGTGTTAAGCAAGAAACTGATCCAGTAGGTGCAATGGTTAACAGCACCATATTACGCCTACCATATTTCTTCATATCTTCCCATAGTTCAGGATCTGCCTGTGCTATTCTTTGTATGAATCCTGATTTAATATCTATGTTAGAATCATATTGTGGGAATGGGCCAAGTTCTTTTGCCATTTCTACTGATGATCGATAGACTGACAGAGCATATTGCTTTTGCATTTCTTCACAGAACTCAATAGATTTTTGACTACCATATTTTATATTTAGAGCAGCCAAAGCATCTCCCAATGCTGTAAACCCACAGCCTGTGCGTCTATCCAAAAGTGCTGTTTTTCTAATATTATCCCAAAGATCTAACCCTATTTTTTTTATATATTCAGGTTCAGGATCGGACTTAATTTTAGCAATAATTCTATCTACGCATTCTATTTCCAGATCAACAAGATCATCTCCTAATCTTTGGATAATTCTTGCATGTTCTCTGAATAATTTATAATTAAAATATGCTTTATCAGTATATGGGTTTTCCACATAAGATAATAAATTTAAAACAAGTAATCGGCAACTAGCATATGGTGGCAAGAACTGCTCTCCACACGGGTTGCTAGATGTTTCAATATGCCCATAATGATAGCCAGTACTTTCACGATGGACAGTATCAATAAATATACAACCAGGCTCTGCCATTAACCACGCTGAATGAACAAATTGTGACCATATCTCTTTAGCTTTAACCAGTTTAGTTAAACGCGGTTGGTCAGAATCTACAGGCCACTGCAATTGGAATTGACTGTCTTTTAGTACTGCTTCCATGAATTGGTCGGTAAATTTAATACTAATATTTGATCCGGTAACTTGAGTAAGATCTTGTTTTACAGTTATAAAATCTAAGACTTGAGGATGTGCTACATGTAGTGATTGTAAGCTTGCCCCTCTACGACCGAACTGTGCAACTTCTCTAATAGTATTAGAATATCTTTTGACAAATTCTATCATACCACTGGTGGTTTTGGCGGCATTGCTAACAGCCATATTAGCTGGTCTAAGATTGCTTACATCCCAGCCCACTCCCCCACGCCTACAAGATATTTGTGCTATTTGAGAATCTGTGTAATTTATTCCTAAATAGGAATCGTAAGGAGAGGGTAAAACGAAACAATTTCCACTAGATACATACTGATATGGATTACCTATTGCATACATCGGAGAACCTTGAAATACAATATACTTAAAACCCTCTTGTAATTTGTATATTTGTTCTTCGGTTAGTGGGTTTTTAAATTTTGCTTTCTCTATTCTTGCGAATTCCTTAGCAAGTCTAGAATGTAGATCTTTGGGAGTTTTTTCTAAGATATTATCTTCATTATCTCTTAGTGCGTATTTATCCACAAAAACTTTAGCGGCCAGTTCATCACCATTAAAATATTCTAAAGAAGCATTATAAGCATCATTATAGCTGTATTTTTTCATTTATTATTCCTTTTCACAACTAACAATTTCGGAAATATCTGTCTATAGAAAAAACAAATCACATTGCAATCATAGTCCAGGTCTCTTTAGATTTTGACCGCAGATACATCCGTTATCACTAGTATTAACATTTGTATCCATTCTACAAAAGGTCGTTTTGTCGCGTTTTCCAAATCCAAACCTCAATGCTATGATGCAATGTGATTGTTAATATTTTTATAGTATATAAATATATCTAAAAACCATATTTTGTTGTTACAATATCGTCTTTTTAGAACAGTTTAAAAAACAAAAATTTATGTGAATGTAATTTTAATTGATTCGCTATACAACTGATAAAAAAGTTTGAAAGTAATACTGATAAACAAGAGAAACTTTTTTGCTTTTTAGATTTTTTATTTTAAACCATTAAATTATATTCAATATTCTGGTTTTTTTGTTCTTCTTGCTTCGGCATTTTTCAATATAGCCTCCTTACTGGTTAAGTTACGACGCATAGATTTTTCTTTACATTTATTACATAAAATAAAAGAATAGTTTGTATTAATGTTCGGTTCAGAACATAAAACACATGGATGTTGTTTTATGATTTGTTCCATATCTTTTTTCATGCACTTTATTGCTAAGTGTTATGTTAATAGTGGTATTTTTCCTTCTGGCAAAAATTGTTTCCAGCACTCATCTATATTTTTACTAAGATGAGACGCCAAAGGATACCACCTAGGCTTATGCGGTTTACTTCGTAACACGAAACCTGATTCTTTTAAGGTTCGATCTCTTTTTTTAGAATTACAATGGAAGCAAGCAATTACACAGTTTTCCCAAGAGTACTTTCCACCTTTAGCACGTGGAAACACATGATCTACAGTAAAAGTTTCATTGTTAACTCTTTTGCCACAATACTGACAGCTATAGTTATCTCTTAATAATAGGTTTTTCCGAGTTAGGTTAATTTCTATCTGTGGAATTTCATTGTATTCGGTTAAAACTATAATTTTAGGCACTCTAACCTCTGTATGAGGCATTTTTATCACCTTTTGTCCTGGTATTGGTTCTAACAACTCCCACTCTTTCCAGGTGTACAGTTGTGAAAATTCATCATAAGTATCAATGATTTTGGCGCATTCTGTAAATACATCACAAATAGCATCTTTAGCTGTTTTGATATGGATCGCATTCCAGCTTTTATTTAATACTAATACTGGGCTGTTTAAGACGGATGACATAGCTTTCTGTTTCTTTCTGTATTGCAAATCATAAGCTATTCCGCTGATTTTCACACTAAGGCAGTGCCTTTGAACTTTTTCACTACTGTCCAGATATCGCCAAAATATGTTGGATTTCTATCAACTTTATGTTTTAACCGTTGAATTATTTTATTGTGCATTTGACTAACACGAGATTCGGACAGATTTACTTTATCAGAAATTTCTTTCATATTTCGATTTTCAAAATAATACAGCCATATAATTTTACGTTCCTGGGGTGTAAAGTTCAATCCCATTAGTTTGTTAAAGAATTCTTTTCGTATTATGCTTTCTGATGGATCTACAAAGTTACCATCTTCTATTTGTTCTATTGACATACCGCTATCGTCCTCATTTAAGTCATTAAAATTGTACATTACAGGAGGATTATACATAGCAACCATCTTATCAGCTTCTATTTCTGACATACCTATTTCTTCAGCAAGTTGTGCAGTAGACATTTTATATCCTTTTCTACTTTCTATAATTTGTCTATTTTTTTCAAACTTACTAGATCGACTTCTCACTAAGCGAGGAATCCAGTCGGATTTACGAATTTCGTCTAACATATTTCCTTTAATGCGTCTGGCGGCATAAGTTTCGAATTTATTGTTAAATCGTACTGGATCGAATTTGCTTATTGCATCATAAAGACCGTCAACTCCCATAGATGTTAATTCATCTATAGATAAATGATTAATCTTTATGTGTAATTTTTGAGCTATTTTCTGAACTAACGGATAATAGTGTTCAACCAATTGTTTATATGATTTTTCACATATTACACCTGCTTCTTTAGAAGTTAAAAATTGTTTCCAAAGTGACGATAATTCTTCTTTGTTCATATATATACCTCTGTTGTAAGTGAATTGCTATATTGATATTTATTTAATATTATTTTGGATTTAGCATGTCTTTTACATATGCTATTACGCTACTAAACCCCTTTTGTGTTTATTTTATTTTCATCAATGTCTGCGACAGTGTTTTTTATAGCCTGTTGGCTATCTTCTATTCCGTCATTATTTAAGTCTATAAATTGAGAAGGCACGATGGGAGTTGCTCTTTTAAATAAAGGATTCGACCTAATGGAATCTACTATGTCTTTTGTTGTATCGCTTTGTATTAACCGAACAGTGCCTGGTACCGGTCCATCCCCAAAGAAAAACTGTCTGTTTGCTATGCTCATAAGTGGTTTTTGTCCTTCTACTGTTTCGATCAATTCTTTAGTAGCTACACTTAAGGTTTTGGATTTTCTATCCTTAAAAAACTGCACATATACAAATATACCAATTGCTAATACACTGATACCAATCACAAAATAAGGAATTAAAGCAATGGTTTGTACTAATAATACACATACAGCTAACCCAATGGCACATACAATGCCTCCATAGATAGCTAGTTTATTGCCTTGGGAAAATATAGCGATCCCAGCGCAGATTAGCACACCAAAGAAACAGAATGCACTCCAACCCATGATTTTCTCTCTAAATTCTTTTGTAACATTTTCTTCTGCTTTTATTCTAGCAGCTTTTTCTTCCTCATACATCTCCTGCAATATGCTTACCCTACTGTCCGCTTCTGTTAATTGTTTTTTTATATTAAATAATTTAGAAATTATACCATCTTGTATAATTGTTTGTTCCCAGATTTTAAGTGTATGAGAACTCATTTCTTTTTTTAGATTATCTGGTGTAATTAGATTAATTTGATTTGTTTCGGCTTTAATAGTATCTGTTGTATCTTTTAATAATTGGGCAGAATTGTCTACGTCGTTTGTCGCATTCCCTATGGAGTCTTTAGGGTTAGAATAGTCTGATATAACCCCTTTATTACCACATCCAACCATAAAAAAACAAAAAATAAACCCCAATAATAAAAACAATAATCTTTGAAAAGTATTTTGCATATTTTCTCCTATATCAGTGTTTGCCTATCTCCCTTTTTCTCTCTTTCCATAATTTTATTTAAATATCCTTGTGCTTCGTTTTTGCTAAAGCTACGATAAGAATATGCAACTATATTATTTGTCATAAAATTTAATATTTTTGTATGGAAGCCCATTTCTTGCAATTTATTTGAATAGGAACGAGCATATACACTATCCCAATTAAAATATAACCCGGCAAATTTAATAGGATAATTCATATATACCTTTTTTCAGAAATATTAGCAAAACTAATTAAAAAGTCCATAATAGTCCAGGTGATACCCGCGGTTACAAATCCTGACAAAGGCCACATCCAATATATATCCATGTTATATAAATATGATATAAATAATACACATAATTCTGCCACTAGGGTAGTCCAAAAAGAAGTACATACTGTACACTTTAGCATACGCGGTAATCTGGGATGAAATCGTTTAAGTATTGATTTTAATATAAGATGATAGCGGCGAATAGGCCATTGTCGTTTCTTCTCAACTAAAATAACAGCCATTCCATAACCAGTTAAAACTACAAATATAAGATGAAATAGGAATTGCATAAAACCCTTTCTAATGACGATACTTTAATATGGAAAACATACCTTTACATAAAGATCTAATTAACCCCCCTGAAGAGTCTTTGCATCAATTGTTTTCAAATATAATCGAAAACGGACAGAAGATATTGACTTTATTCGTAGAACAAAAAGATTATGTTGCGTTGGGCGAAATGTCATACGCTTTAAATTATGTCAAAGACGTAATTATCAAAGCAACCTTAAAACAAAGACCAACAACACCTAAATTAGACAACCGCGAAAATCCTTCAGATGATAGCTGGATTACTGAGTTAGAAAATAAATTGCTCATGACAAAAAATAAATCTTAAAAGTTTTCGATAACATTATTCATATCTACCGCTACTGCAGATGTCGTATCAATTGTGGGCAACAGTGCTATAGCACTGTTGTTTGATAACTTAAAAACATTTGCTGATACTTCTGTATTGTTGTTTCTTAGTTTATTCGTATACACTTCGTACACATTTCCTTCTATTTCTATAAAACTAGCTTTTTCCCCCAAATGTTTAACATTACATTTAATAGTACGATCTTTTTGCATACTTCTTACTAACAATTCAAATCCTATTAGTCGGCAACAGCTAGCTAAGATTTTTTGTTCTTGCTCACTTAATGTCTTGGGCACACTTTTGCTATATGAAACAACAAATACATATAAAGCCTCTATTTCTGCCCAATACTGGTCCAAAGAGGCGATCATCTGATTTAGAGCAATATTCTCTTCTTCAGTAATCATTTATAAAATAAATTATATAACTTGTTTACTGTGTTTATAAAATCTGCATGTGTGGGAAATATTTCCCATACATGATATATGTCATCATATTCGACTGTAGCAATAATTTTACCATCTTCAAATTCAATATCGGCTGTTCCTTCTTGAGAAATTAAACTAATATAATTGTGCGCTTTCACTATAGTGTAATTGTGCTGCAAAACAAAATGATCCAGGAACATGTTATATATATCATACATAATTGTATCTTAATCAGATAAATCTTCACAGTGTTTCATCACCAATTTTTCATATTCCATCCATTTAGTTACTGCCCCATCCAACCACTCTTCGATGTCGTGATGTGTATTGTTATACTCTGTGTAAGCGTCTATCCATTCTTTGATAGTAAGAGTACATTCTTTACTTTTACTGTTTTTGAACGTCGATAACTGATCATTAATCACTGTAAGTTTAGCAAACATATCGTTTAATTTCGACCATCGGCTTGTGATGATTGCGAAATCTCTACTAATCTCGTCCATCTTTTCCTGTAGATGATTGGCATGGGTATAACAGAATTGTCGTGTATATTCATGTGCTTTGCGAGATTCATATATTAATTCTTTTATATTCTCGGTCAATCTATGGTGACATTTATATAAATCACTGAAATGAGTTTGAAACTTTTTGAGTACGTTGTTTTTCATAGTGGTGAATTGTAGCAAAAGTTTTTACACTTGTTGGTAAATTAAAGGTAAATTCAATCTAAATTAGAAAATAAGATTATGAACTGGTATAAAAGACATAACACTCCATTGGGGGTTATTCGAGAGGTATTGAAAGATCAGACCGACCTGCAAGCTCAAGATACACACTTTTCTTGTGGAGGAGCAACCATACAGAATCTTTTTAGACTGTTGCATCGTAAGTTACCTTCAGAAAAAGTTCTAAATCACAAGCTAAATACCCAACCAACCTCTGGCACTGCACCTAAAGCATTAGAAACATTTTTACAACGCAACAAAGTGCCATATACATACTATACGGATCAAGACGATGTAGAGGACATACTAAAACACGGAAATATTATTATCATAGAATATCAGGACTATAATAATAATAAAAACCTCGAAGACCGACTTGCGTACACATCAAGTCATTTTGCAATTCTTGCTGGATATGACAACCGTTTCTTTTATATAATAGATAGTTATTTACCCAAAAAAATGCCTACTAAAAGTGTAATTAAAAAAGTATTAAAAAACAAATTTTTACAAAATTGGAAAGCCCGATCTTATGATAAGCACACTTTAATGAAACGTTGGGGTCTTATAATATCAGTCCGTTAAATTGCATCATTTACAGCACATATTAATGACTGTTCGTTTAATAGACCCGTTAACTTACTAACCATATTCCCATTTTTAAATATAATCACTGTTGGCAGGGAATTAATATTGTATTTACCAGTAATATAAGGATTATTGTCTATATCTACTTTACCGAAAGTAACATTAGAAATACCAGATGCAACTTTTGATATTGTTTTATCTAATGCTTGGCATGGCTTGCACCAATCTGCGTAGAAGTCTACGACTACTGTTCCACTTACTATTTCATTATCAAAATTTAGATCTGTGAAATATTTCATATTAAAACCTCAATTCATATTGATTGTTTAGATGTTTTCTGATTATAGAACCATAGCCTTTATCTATTAATACAACCTGTGTACAATTCATAGCATTTAATACCTCTTCAATATATTCTTTAGAATCCCCTTCTATTTCACAATAGAAACCTAATTGGGGGATTTCGTCTATTTCTACTAAACACTTATTGAATAAATAACTATGTCGTTTTTTTTCGAATAAAAAAACCTTTTTATACCCCATTTCAGAAATCATTTTTTCAAATTTCACGCCATCTGAAACTAAAAATTCTACCTCGTTACGATGCTTTAGCTTATCACCCACTCTTTTTTGTTTTCTTTTAAATGTAACAATAAACTCTGTTTTATTATCATAAATAGCCTCCCTTAATCGAAGAACTTCATGATTGCTATTATGTAAAGCGTTTTTGTCATAAAAGGAATTGATTTCTAATCTTTTGTATTGAAGTGTTGCTTTCTTTGTTAAAAAGCTTATAATTTCACTCTTTTGTTTCTCATTAATTTTAAATTTAGCTTCTAATTCACTTTGCATATAGATCCTGTTTATATTCCTGTTCTAAGTGATAAGTAATATGCAATGCTAAAGCCAAAGCAGATACAACGCATTTCTGAAATGTATCATCAGCGTTGATTAATAAGCTTAAAGAACGTTGTGCATTATCCAAAGCACAGACAGCCCCATATAAAACTAATGTTCTTTCATGTTCAGTTAATGATAATTTGTCTAAAAATTCATTGGTCAATCGAGTTATTTCTTGATCATTCATATATATATTTTACCCTCCCCTTTACAATATTCGCAAATTTTGATTTTTGCGTTGTCATAAATATATCCATTACCGTTGCACAAATGACAACCAGAGCAGTACATAGTAACAATTTCTTTTTTTTCTATATACGTCCGTTCTTGCCCTGAAAGTATCAAATCTATAGGTTCTGCTCTGTTGTATAAATTTATTTCTTCTATATTAAGAGTATTAATTACTATGTCTGTTATTGTAAAAGTGGCATCTTTGCCATATCCTGTTTTGATTAAAGTACATAAAATACCGCGCCTATAACTTCCAGGATTTTGCACTCCTAATTTGGTAGCAATTGTTTTTATTTGTTGTATCACTCTATCAGTGAACTCTACTAATTTAAGCTGCATCTCATTATCGGAATTGGTATATATAAAACACCAAGATATTATTTTATTAAACAGAGATGCTTTTTCTGGTACAGGCTCACCATCAAACAGAATTTCTACTTCATTTTTTCCATTTTCCTTCTGTAGAAAATATTTTACAACAGGATATAATTCACCTATCAAACGAATCCTATGTGATCCTGTAAACATATTATATGTTAAAGAGCGGATCCAATTTTTCCTGTCTGCAACTGTCATATTGTGTGCAGATCGTTCCTTATACCATCCTTGAATAGTTAAATTACCCATTAATTACCTCTTGTTTTTTTGTTTTATTAATCTCAGCGATTATTTCGTTAAATTTATTTTCAGCCTGTTGTGCAAAATTAGAAAAAGCATCCTCTATAGAAGATGCTTCAATTAAGAAATCTATTGGGATTCTTCCTATTTGACCATTAGGCATAGGAGTGGTAAAAATGGCTGATCCTTCATACACTGTTATAGGAACCCCTTCTTTTAAGGCTAGCTCTGAATCTATAGCAGTATATTTGCTAACTTTACCTAGATTCTCTACGACATATTCTTCAACGGTTCTAATAACTAATGGTTTTCCCATAAGCTCGTCTCAGTTTTCTAATATTTTGTACAAATTCGCACCCAACCACTTTAGTTCAGCATTTAAAGCTTTTTTTCTCGTAGTAAATGGCCCCAATTTAGGACCATTCACCAACTTTAAATCGGCAAACCATTGCACATCGTCTTTAACAATCACAGGTTCTACATAGCTAACTCTCTTAATTTTATTTTTACCAATCTTTAATAGTGGTTTTAATTCATCATAATATACAAAACGCAAGTCGCCGTTAGGTAGTATAAAAATATTATATACTTTTGGCATATTATTCACCCAGTAGCTGTTTAACAGCCACGTAATATAAGTTCTTTCCTTCCCGAGAAATGGGAGTGATAGACATAAATTCTGTTGTCTTTTGTTTTGATTTATAAATGTTTATAATATGGCCAAACCATGTTTTACCAGATTTTAAGACATTCCACATATCTTTATAAAATGCAGAATCATGGCATTCAGATTTAAATAATCTTGGGTTTTTCCCAATGACCTCTGTTTTTTTTATAACCAGTGTGGTTTTCAAACGCCGGATTGACCCAAATAATGTTAGCATTTTCGTCTGTAATAATTACTGGATTGGGTACATGTGTAATAGCTTCATATAATATTTCTAATAAAATACACTCATTCGAAATTTGCTCTGACAATTTTACCAATTCTATGATTGTGCTTATTTGCATAAATTTCCTAAAACCATAACACATATGGTACTATAAAAAATTCCACTTCCTCTGCAAAATTCCCATATACTTTATAAAATCTCCCCAACAGTGCCCTCGCTCCTGACATGTTACTGCTTTGTGTATTACATAATTCTCTTTATCAATATTTAACCAATAAGACGGATATGCATTCACAAATATTGTTCGACATTCTAAACCGTGTTTCCTTCTGATTTGTGTACTATAATCTTCAACATAACAATGATAATTGTTAAAGTTTATATCATCAAATTTTAAGCCGTGCTTACGGTTTATTACTGCTACACAAGCATCAACAGTTGTTAAAATTTTAGATTCGTTAGCATTTGCCCATTCATATTTAATGAGTTTAAAATTGTTATCGTTAATCGCTCCTTCAACCCCTAATATCCCAAAATTGGGGTACTGATAAATTGTGTGTAATAAAAAATCTATAAAATTAGGACAAAAAGAAACATCTTCATGTATAAACATAATTATGTCATTTGAAGCATTATCGATAGTTTGATTATAACTAGTAGCTGGCGGGATAGTATCTGATAAGCTAAGGAATTGATAATTATGATTATTAGAATTGTTAAGACTAGGTTCTAAGTAATTAGAAAAGGCCACAGGATTATGGCGTATAGAAGCAATAGTTAACATAAACGGAAGCGATAGGATTCGAACCTATGGTGCATCTTTATGACACACGGGAGTTTAGCAAACTCCTGCATTAAGCCGCTCTGCCACGCTTCCCAATGTTGATGTAATCACTGAATTAATCAGCGACTGCAACCCTCGGGAATGCTCCCGACCGGAATCGAACCGGCGATCTCTTCCTTGAAAGGGAAGCGATGTGAGCCAACCACATCTGCAGGAGCTAGATGCACTAGACTTTTAAATCTAAGGTCTCCAGGTTCGTTTCTTCTCCCTAAATACGACGGACAGAATTCGAACCTACAGTGAGTGTTTTTCACTCGGTCACTTTGGAGGCAAATTATACTATCGCGTAGAATACTGCCCTGCTAGGATTCGAACCTAGAACCTTGGGATCCAAAGTCCCCTGCGCTAACCGATTGCGCCACAGGGCAATTAGAAGAAGTCAGAGTGCATGATCCTCAGACTGTCTATTAATTAGATCCAATTCGTTTCGAACGAACTGCGGGTTTTCTGCCGCCAATTCGTATAACCGTTGCACAGCATAAACTACCCCACAAGGAATCGAACCCCGACTAAAACGTTCAGAGCGTTTCGTGCGACCATTACACTATGAGGCAAAAGGATTATTAGTATAATCCATTAATATGTAGAACTTTATGACTTACAACAACAGAAGGATTTGCATTACCATTCCAATTTGGGATAAAAAATTCTCTACTAGTAGCTGGTTCTGTAAGTCGTTGCCAACCTGCTCTGTTTAAAATTTCTTGATATATACGGGAACGAGCATTGTTATGTTTTTTATCCTTATTCCTAAATATATGAGATCTGGTAGCATAATAACTAATTTTTATAGGCAACCCATTAATGGACTGAAAAAATTCATACAATTTTGCAACAAGTTGCTCATTCTTTTTGTTAGCTAAATATTTTTTTCCCACACGACTATAATCACTTACACCTTCTTTATTAGACCATTCTTGCTCTTCACAATTGCTTTCCCAGCCAAATGAAACATCGCATAACGCAAATGCATTAGAATCATCATATAAAGACAATTCAGTATATAATGCTAAATCAATAATACGACATGCATAAGTTGCATATACCCTTCTACGAATGGTATAATCCTCATCGTAATTTACTACCTTAGCATTGTTGAATATCTGTTCAAAACTCTTTATGGCTAAATTAATTGCTTGTACAGCATCAACACCTAACTGTCTTGTTGGTAACTGTTTTAATCTTGGAGGTAAAAAAGATATTTTTTTTCCATATTTTAGTTTTATACATATTGTTAACTATTCCTTTATAATTTGCGCATATACTTTATTTGGGGCCTGCTTAAAATACTTATTCAGAGCAGGACATAACCATGCTAGGTGACCTGTATTATCTTTGTACCAATACCCTGTCATATCAGATACTTTATTATCCACCAATGTTAAAGCAATGGTTGAACCATCAAATGGATTATTGGAAAAAAGTAGCTTTACTTTTTCATGCCCTCCGGCATACTTATCTAAAAGATCATCTGTGCCAGAAACAAGACCTTCCATTTTAAGGTCTCTTAACTCGTCATCAAAATACCAGAATCGTTCACCTTGACTATTAACAACTTTGTAGGGGTAAATCGTGTAAATCATATATGGAATGTGGTTTACTTTTACCGCGAAAATAGCCTTTTTAAACAATATACTTACGGTTCACCACAGTAAGGGAATGGGCGATAAGGGATTTGAACCCCTGACCTCTCGGATGTAGACCGAATGCTCTAGCCGCTGAGCTAATCGCCCGGATGGAGACGGTGAGAATCGAACTCACAACAGATTGGTTGCAAACCATTCTCGCTACCCTTAGCACATGCGTCCCCGAAAATACTATTAACTTTTGATAGAGCAGTCTATAGCGGCTCTGGGACTCGAACCCAGCTTGAAAGCTTATGAGGCTTTCCAGACCACCATGGCCTTGCCAGCCGCAATCAAATAACAGACAAGTTTTGTTGAGTTAACCATCCAATACTGGTCTGTTATATTCTCCACATACTAACACCCTAAAAACCCTTCTTGTTCACGATTTATTTTTTACTGTTTAAGCTTTTAGATTCTAACAACTCTTTGGCTAGCTCTTCAAGCTCATCTTCCCATTCATTCATAGCTTTATTATAATCTGAATCTACTTCTTCTGATAATTGTTTTATAGGTCTAAATCTCCATAAAATTTGCATAGCATTTAACTTGCTAATTATTTCATCAACCATTTTATCATCCATTGATACCTCTGTTCTTTTTTTACCGCAATCACTCTTCTTTAAAAATATTCTCAGTTTGTTCTGGTGTATATTTTCGCCTGTTAATAATCTCTTTTATTTTTCTGGCAATAAAAATATGAGTATATGTATGAATCTTAGAATCCTTTTCAATTGTTTCTAAATATTCTCTTAACTCCGCTTTTTCCTCTTTAGTTAATTTCTTCTCATTTTCTTTTAAGGAAGATAATGTGGTGGATAAAGCATTATATATCTCTGCCTTTAATGCTTTCCAAGTTCTACCCATATTATTTACCAGTCGGGTTAGAGTTAGTTTACCACCATAGATTCAGAAAATGCTCAGAAAATAATTTCAAACCACTTTTGACTTCTTCATATTCTTTGTTACTTAAATCCCATGCTCCTCTGCTAACTAATTCAAATGTGCGAATCATCTTATCAAGTTTGGCATTCCAGCTTTTTTCAGTTTCTCCATAAGGAAATCCTTTACACAATTCTTTAAATCTAACCAGTCTTGGATATACAAATTTGGCAATTGTATAATCTAAACTCCAAGTATCTTGGTCAGTCCAGCCACGCTCTTTCATTTGCCTTTTAAATAAGGCTTTTCTATTTTCTGATTGTTTTTTACAACTTTTTTTCATTAATACCAAAGTCCTATCATCGCTGTTATAAGCAGACTTGATAATACTACTACCTTTATAACACCAACAGTTACACATGAATAAAAAATCCAATTGGGAATATAAATACACTTACATCCGTAACTATCTTTGCAAGCAACACAATTTCTTGATTCCATGTTTTCTCCTTTTGTAAGAATCACGTTCCATCTACTTCATTTAGCTATACAAACCCTTATTAAGAATATATTAAGTTTTTTGCAGACTTTTGGTTTTTTTTATAGCTCTGAAATATGAATTTATAGCTGCTTCTGCCGCTTTAAACTGGCATCTATAGTCTTTTTCAGAAGTATAAATAGGATCAGTTTTTTTATCAGGTACTACATAAGCCCTGAATCTTACACCAAAAGGTTTAACTAATTTTTCTAATTTAATATTCATAATTTTCTCCAAATATAATATAAAATGTCCACAGTAGAAATCGAACCGACAATACTTCTGTGATATGCAATTCGCCATGCGGACGTTATTTAAATACACCTATAGGGTTGAACACATATGCTTTTTATTTCCCAATGTTGCATGGAAAGTTTTTCTCAAGCCTACGGGCGGCTGAATATAAAGGCTTTCATTAGGTAATCCTAACTCTTCCCTTATTTCTTCTAGCCGCTTTGACCATATATCTATCCAATAATAAACTTCACTATTCCTTATTTCATTACTGTATATAAAATCTACTATTTCCCCCTCATACTTTCCCCAAAACTCCATTTTAGGCTCTACAATTTCTTTTCTTACTACAGAAATGTGAGCGTCATACATTTGTCTCTGCAAATAATTTGATATTGATTTTGGCAGTAGTTTTCTGTAATAATTAACAAGATCCTGTTCTATGTCCAGAACAACATTAGTCTTGCCATATCGAAGTTTTCTTTGTGACTGATAAATCATAACATCGAACCCACTTGTTTCTGTTTAGAAAACAGACGCCTAATCCAGTCTAGCCACAGGAGCAATGTCTTTCTTTTTTACCGCAACAAACTTGTAAAGCCCAATAACGGAATCGATCTTACCACGATTGCGTGATACCCTTTTACCAATCTGTCTAAACAAGATGCAGACGGAAAACACGCAGATCAGGTATGCAATTACGCACTAACGGGTGTGCGACGGGATTCGAACCCGCGAATAACATGAACCACAATCATGCGCGTTAACCAACTTCGCCACGCACACCAATTATACTTCTTCATTATAACTTTACCTGCAAAGGTTGTTACTACACAATATAATAATCAATCGATCTAACTTTTTAGATTTTTTCTCCCGGTTTTGTATACAACTAATATTGGCCAAGAATATTACAATATCGCCATATTTTAGGGGATGCTATGCTGATTTTTTTTACGGTAAACAACAGCCCTTTCTTGCGTTCTGATGCCCATTGAGGTTCAAAGACAATTACCTGTCCACCCTGAAACTGTTTCTGTTTTCTGATCAAACATATCGGGGTGACAGGGATCGAACCTGCGACTTCAAGTTCCCAAAACTTGCGGACTACCTCTGTCCTACACCCCGAACATTGCAAACAATAACAAACACTTTCACCAGATTAGCATCCCATAATTCAAGCTCGCAGAGCAGGATTCGAACCTGCGACCATTCGGTTAACAGCCGAACGCACTACCGCTGTGCTATCTGCGAAAGCCAGAGGGGGGACTCGAACCCCCGGTTACGGGTTTACAAAACCCGCGCTGTAGCCGCTGAGCCACTCTGGCATTTCACATTCTAGTGCCTCTTTCATGCTATAATATTTCTTTGATTGAGCAATTATCTTTTCCGACAAGGTAAATTGCAACAATTTTATTCATAGTAGTTTCCAAACAAGACCAGGGTGGGATTCGAACCCACGTATAGTGGATTTGCAATCCACTTCCTTAGCCACTCGGACACCTGATCGTACAATAGGCTTAAGTGGAGTCGAACCACTAATTGTTTCTTATCAGGAAACTGGTATAACCGTTTACCTATAAGCCTATGGTAACTTATTCACTTGTCAAAGATCCTAACAAAAAACCCAGACATTTTTTTTTGTCTGGGGTAAAAAGCACTTTTATTAATAGTACTCTTCACCCAGACGTAAAATCAGTGTGGGGGTTACATGTTGTTAGCATATTATTAATCGACATACGCATACTATATCCGTTTTTTCTACACACCATTAAAAACTCCCTCTGTTTTTTTTTTTTACCGCGATTCATTTTGCATTACCAGTTGTTCACTGGTTTTTCATTCTTATAGTTGATACAAGGTTTTTTAATGATATATTATATAAATTTAATTTATATAATCTTCCTTTACATTTGTGATAAAATGCACCAAAGATTTGAACATGCCCTTTTATACAGAACATTTATTCTAAAATAATGCCTTTACCAGACAACATTTCATGTATCTCTTTCCTAAGTTCAATCAGTATATTTGTTGTTTTTCATCTAATTCGGAATATTTTACTAAATTCCTCAATTTATTGTCAATGTTATAAACAACGTTTTTCCACAAAGTCCCATCAAGAGCATCCCTATGTTTTTGCTGCTCTTCTAGTAAATTAAATATCAGTGTTACTTGCATAAATGCTTAACCTTTTACTAAGTTACTTAAGTATATTGTTTTTTCTAGTGTTTTTATTAGTTTTCTTAAATATTTTTCTAGCTCGTACACATGATCAAAATTACTTTTACCGTGCCAAGCTTCTTCTGAAGCCGATGCAATCAGTGGATCAACTAGCATTTTTAACCGCTTTTCCATCTCTACAAGACTATCTATAGAAGTTTGATAGACTTCTTTTTTACCATATCCCATATCAGTTTCCAATTTAACAAATTTCTTCTCGAAGCAATTAGCATCTTCTATTAAGTCAGTTCTGTTTCAACTTGATGTATATTCACTTGTCAAAGAATATCCTAACAAAACCAGACATTTGTGGTGAAAAGTACTTTTATTAATAATACTCTTCACACAGACGTAAAACCAGTATTAATTGATGTGCATACTATATCTGTTCTTTTTACACACCATTGAAAACCACCTACTTTTTTTACCGCGAAACTTTTTCGCGGTAACTATTTTATTCAGCAGGTCTACATGATATTGTTTTTAATTAATTTTTAAGATTGAACAATTCCAACTGTTTTGGATTTTCATTATCTATCAATACAGTATAACCCAATGCAGTGAGAACTTTTTTTAAGGCTGTTATAACACAATCATCACGGTCTATATAACATTGTATAGAGCCTGTGTCAATAGCAATAGAAGATAATGTGGGGTGTATGTAAATCATATTAATATATATCGGACAAATTACTAAAAACAAATTACTAAAAACAAGGATAACCATGCAAACTTTTTAATATACAGCATATATGAATTGGTATAAGTATTCAATGCCGCAGATAAAAGATGTAAAATCTTCTGTAGATCAAATTTGTATGAAAATAAAACAAATTCAAGGAGTAAAAGATGTTTTTTTATTTGGTTCTTATGCAGCAAATATTAATAACCCATCCGCAATAGTAAAGGATGTTGATATCATTGCAGTTACGGAATTTAACACTGGTGATTTATTAGCAATTGATAACACAGCTTATTCGGCTTTGAAAATCAGTCCAAAAAATCTGGAAGAAGAGGGTTTTTGTAAAGAGGCTGTCAGTTTTACAAAGCAGTTTTTGTCATATGGGAACTATAATATAGACCACTGGGCATTATCTGCTAGTAAGCAATTGTTACATTGGGGTGATATGCCAGAGACAAAAGAAGAATGGCAAGAAATACACATTAAAGCAGAGCAAGAAGCTAATGTCTTAACTGGAATTTCAAAAAATGATCTAAAAACAGCAACTAATGCACAAAAAAAGGAATGGAAAGAAATATTCGACAAATATATTAATAGATATGTGCAAAATAAAAATAGTGGCTGGTGTTTATCAGAAAACAAATTTAATTCTATAAAAAAAGATATTATTAAATGGACGATTTGGCAGAACAACTAGTATCTAAACTGCTTACCCCAGATGGTATTTGGGCTAATTACCATTGTCAACTAAGGCAGTGGCAAGCCTATCAAGCTTTAGTTAATAGTCATCTTATTCCAGATGGTCTAATGCCCAAAATGCCAACATATGATCAATTTAGTACAGATTTAGTGTCAGAAAGAACAGCGTGTAAGTATCCTAGCTTAGATCCTTAAAATAATTTTTACAAAATGGCAAAAATTGTGTATAGAAAATCTGGTTTACCGCGTATATATAATAGTATACAGTAGTTAATTCTAGCTATAGTAGTTATAGTTGTTTAAAGATAAATAAAAGATATAAAAGATACAATTGTGATAATGAATTTTCAAAATACACACTTTAGTAGAAGGAATTGCATAGTTTTATTATAATTAGTGGTTAAACAGAGTGTGCAATATGAATTGGTATCAATTAGTTAAAATAGCAGAGCAGGTATCTACAGAAGACTTTACAGAATTAGTACGTCATCTCAAAACTACAACTAATGCAGGTGAAGGGGAAATTAGACAATATTTAATTAATTTGTTAAACTTCAAAAATAGATATGAAAATATATTAAAACTTGTTTTTGCGTTCTGGAAAATTTCTGATGAAAACGAAAGAATTATTAATTCTTCTTTTGCTGAATTAAAACAATTCAGATTTGAACAGATTAAAGCGGCTGTAGTGTCCATAAATAAAATTAACTCAAATTACATTATTACTCAGGCAAAAAAATATGCTGAAGAATTAAACATAGATCAAAATGCTGATATTGATAGAATCAAAATTGATATAATTAAGTTTATTTCTTTCAGGGAGACAGGGGTTTTACGAACATTGGCATCAAAACCTATTGAAGAAGTAACAGCCTATAATGAAGAAATTAGTGGATTACTGGGTAGAGAAATTAGTCCAGATGAAATCGAAATAGTCGTTAATAATACAAAGAATAAAAATGATATAACTACTATACCTTATTCAGAACTGAAGGTATTGTTAGCTATATTAACTATGATAAAAATTGAAAAAGATGAGAAGAGTGTCAAGAAAGCTCCTGTTTCTATATTAAAAAAACCTATATTTGCTAACAACGAAATTGAAATTTATCCTGGTTTAACCCCTGCTGACTGTGCAACCATTAAAGATTCATTTGGCATTCCAAGCAACGAGGGATGGTGTGTTGGACGTAGAGATAATAATCTCTGGTATCATTATAGAAATAGGACCGAACGCAGAGAACCTACTTTTTATTTTGGAAGGAAATTAAATGTCCCCTTAACAGAAATTATGAAAACAGAAGATCCTTATACTGTATTTGCTTTACAAATACATCCTGCTCATTGTGGTGGACTGCCTTATACTATAAGCAATAAATTTAACGACGGAATTGATAAAGATGTATCATGGGATAATTTAAAAAGATTGATTCCAGAATTAGATTCTATAGATATTAAAACTAATAAGCATTTTACAGAAATATTTAATCCAGAAGATCCTAATGTTGCTATACCTTTGTCAAGGCAAGAAAAGCAATTTACACAACAGGTAGTACAAAATCGTAATCCTGAATTCTTTTGTAAATTAAATTATCTTAAAAAGAAGCGATATATAGATATAAAAATGTCTTTATCTGATGAGGAGTACAAATGTGCTGACGATTCTATTCAATTACACTATATTAATTTAAGAAATGAATTAACACCCGCACAAATTGCAATAACATCTGCACAAAATATAAAAAGATATGAATTCCTTCAGCAGGAAAAAATGCTGAAAAATACAAAACAGTTGCTGGGATATTTGCAGGTTAAAACATTAAATGGAACACCGCTTAAGCTGGTTGACAGAAGATTAGTCGATCACATTCCTAATATTATAAAGGAAATTGCGGGAAGCAGAGAATTAACTAATATGTTAAAGGATACTGTTGTACGCGGAATTCCTTTGGGTGATATAGTGCACCTGCCGCATGTCATACAAAGTGCTTTTACAATTTCTTCTGTAGCACAAGCATATCTTAGTGGAGTTGATTTGCCTTTGAATGTTTCATTGCCAAATATACTAATTGAAATTATTAAAGAACGACAAAATTCTGTTGTTCTTTTAAGACTTTTATATAGCAGACTTAGAGACATAGGACACCCTGGTGCCGAGGTGTTAGAAAATATAATACAGCATAAATTGGAGCTAGAAATAGCTAAAATAATACATAGTCCAGCATTAATATGCACTTATTTATTAAGTCTCCATGTAAAGGGAATAGGTTTAACAGGAATACCTGATTATGTCTTTGATGCTTTATCAACTGATGCTGAACAGTGTTGTAGGTATATTCTCGGTGCTCATGTTTATTGCCTACAGGGGGTGATACCAAAAAGATCTTTTTATATACATCCGGCTATCGTTCGCGGATTAGCCGCAAAACCTAATCTATTGTTAAAAACCGCTAAAGAACTGTATGCTGGTGGAACATTTAATCCCTTATCACTTGTTGAGAAATTAAAGGGACAGGGCTTGGTCGCCTATAATCGTTACATAGTTGATAAACCCATACCAGCTTACAATGTGTAAATTATAGTATATGCAATATAGTTATTAGCCATATATATAGCAAGATTATAATAAAAAAAGAAAAAACAACCGATCCATGCGGTTTATATATCAAGCCCTTGCGTTTTTTAAATTTTGTCCCTAACAATTGAAGATGTTCGTTTTTGCAAAACATATATTAATTTGATTTGTAGCACTAGCTCCTGAAACTCTAGATAGTTTTTCAAATTATTTATATAATTTGCTAATTTATAAGTTTGTTTTTGTTTTTTATTCGATATCAATTTCTTCTATATATACGTAATGTCCTGGGCAACTTGCATAAGTTATAATAGAGCCAGTTTGTTCTGCAAATCGGTTAAAAACCATAGGTGGAGGTTTATCCTTATCTTCGCTATCTGTTGCATTACGCCATTCTTGTTCAGTATTATCTAAATAGGCGTTAAAAAAAGCTAGAGCATTTTTATAGTTGTAATAAGCCCCTATGGTGTTTACTGAAGGCTCACTCGATAGGTTTTCTTGGTGTAATATAATATATGCTTTCATGTTTTTTTATCGTCTAAAAGGATAAACATTGTTAATGTTGTAAGAAATAAATATTATGATTATAGTCAAAACAAAAAACACTTTTAGTATCAAGTTAACCAAAAAAGAATGGTTTAAAATCGGTCAGACAGCGGGTTGGATAAAAACAGCTAAGAACCCATGCTGGAAGGGGTATAAACAGATAGGGATTAAAAATAATGGGAAAAAGAAAGTTCCTAATTGCGTTCCTAGTAAAAAAGCGCAATTCTCAGGAACAGTTCCAGTAGATCAACTGGTAAACAGTTGGAATCAGCTTTCTTCTCAATTGGGAGTAGTAAATATTACTGGCTCAAATGTAAACTATTCTGTTAATTTAAAAGGAAAAAGTATTAGTATCCGTCCTCTGTTAGATAAGGTGATTAACTTGATAAAACCTAAATTAACAGAAAATGGCGTTAAAGAAATAGATACGTCGCCTCTTCCCGCAGGAATACAGGGGTTAGCAGTTAGTAGTGAGCCAGGTAAAATTAGAGTGGATATAGAAAAGATATGTAAACAGTTTTTTGACCACTCACAAGCTCCAATCATACAAAATGATGGAACAGAGGTAGATCCTGACATGGAAAAACAGCTTACTAACGCTATAGCACATGAATTATTAGCTACCATCGCTCATGAAAGTGCTCACTCAAGAGACTATAGCAATGAATTTCAGAAATATGTCAATGATCCACAAAAGATGAGATTCCCAAGGTTTGATAAGGTCCAAGAAGCCCCTGGAGGGCAATTTGAAAACCAAATAAGAAATCAATATAAGTCGCAACAATTTTAATAAAAATATAAAGGGAAAAAACTTATTCAGACGAAATACTTATATGTCGTAGAGTAAAATCATACAAATGGAGATCATATGAAAATAGTTAAGAAATCAAATGGGAAAAAAGCTCTTAGAATGACACGCAAAGAATGGGTAAGAATCGGACGGCAATTAGGTGCTATGGGAGAAGACTTAAATACCGTTACTACTCCCAAAACTGATACAGTGAGTACTTCAGTAAACACAGATCTAAAATCGCTTGTCAATAAGTTTCGTGATCTGTTAGCAGAACTTGAAGCTGCTGTGAATGAAAAAGATGTAGGCAATGACAATGACGCATTGGATGATGATGCATTGGACGATGATGCATTGGACGATGATGCATTGGACGATGATGCATTGGACGATGATGCATTGGACAATGATGCATTGGACGATGATGCGGGTAGTGAAGATGAAGATCTTTTGCCGCCATCCTAAACATAATTTATATATCATAAAATAAGGTCTAGTCGCTTACAGTAAGCGACTAGACCTTATTTTACTACTGATGAGGTCATAATTGAATGTCTATTCCTATTATGTCTTCATTCTCAATAGAACAGCAAATTTTACATAAAGACGAATGTTTTTCTAAAAATTCAAGACACCCCTCTACACCACTATATTGAGTTAAAAAATCATTTGCTTTTCTATACTGAATAGCTCTATTTAGTTCAAAAGATAAAAATAATAACATTTCATACCTATGGTCTCCTTGTTTTTTCAAAAACTTCTCTAACTGCATATAACTGTGTTTCATACTCAAATCCCTCGTTTGACGCGGCGGCGGCAATTGTTAAAGACTTGCAAGTGTCAATTTTCCTAGGTTCTACTTTGATTCATTGATATTGCTACAGTTGTTATAATTTAACATTACACTTATAACTTTAGAAGGAATGCTGATTAACCATACTGCTAAGCTAAAAATTGCTACTATAAATATAAATATTAGTATTCCCACAAAAGTTAACCAATTATATATTTCATATTTCATGTTGTGTTCACAATATGAAGTCTTGTGTGGGTGGAGTGTAGCACAAAAAAAAACACAATTTCTTGTGCCCTTTTAATGACTATGTGGGAGGAGGTTTTTTTTTACCGCGAACTTAATACTTTTAGCATAGTGCGGTTGTGAAAACCAATTGACTTCTTTGGCTTAAAAAAACTTTCCTGAAAACGTGTTAATTGATCTTTTCCAGTATTGTTAAGCCAGTTTTGAAAAAGATCTTTGTCCTTTATAGTGTTTTCAGAATTAATATCATTAACTCCTTGCCATGATAGTAAGGCGTCATCTGGTATTGTGAAACGGAACCATCGTAAGACCTCACTAAGATGAGAAAGGACTTCATCTGCTTTATAATTATGTCCTATAACAATAATGCCTGCTTTCTTGCCTTCGTAGGGGGGGGGTTCTCCAAAAACCGTGCTAAGGTTATCAATAACATTCAAACGCTCTATAATGCGTTGTAGCACGGCTGAATGGCTAAACCATCGCACAGGTGTGGCGAAAATAACTATATCAGAATGTTTAATACCATCATATATTAATGGCATTTCGTCTTTACCGCCATATTTTTCTGGTTCTTTTATAGAATTATAATGTGCCCAACACCGGTAAGGTCCGGCATCTTTGCTGCCACATTTTTTCCCATCCTCAGAATAACATCCTTGATTTTCGACGATATGCAGTTTGTTAGCTTCAATTAAATTTATACTATGTCCATTATTTTTGAATTGTTCTAGTATCTTTTCTAAAATCAGTAAAGATTTCGACGGAGAATCTGTTCCCGAGGGGGTCCAATGGTTAGATGTTGCAATTCCTAATATTTTCATTATTAAAGCTTTATATATAACTATGAATTTAGTATTTTTCCGAGTTTAGTTAATAATTTTTTACTGTTACTAACAGAAAGAATTTTGACAGACTTTGGTAATACGTCATGCACAATAGAATTAACTTCTGTAGTTTGATTGACCGTTTTTTGCAATCTGTTTAATACATTGTTTAACGGTTCTTTTAGGGCATATACCGCAGTGACAATTTCAGATAAATCGCCAAAGCTCATTCCGTCTGTTTTCTTAACTAGTTCTTCAATTTCTGCTTCTGATGATAAACCTCTTGACAATAATTTGTTTTGAAAATAAATCTTACGACCTTCATAAGGAGGATAGGGAACATGTATTTTTTTGTCAAAACGACCAGACCGCAATAGTCTAGGAGGAAAACGATCTAGATAATTTGTAGTTGCTAAATAAAGCACCCCATCAACAGTGTCTTGCCCATCTAAGAGGTGTAATAGCTGCTGCTCATTCCACTTAATTAATTCATCAATATCTTCTAACATAGCTACAACCTGACGAGTAGGTTCGATATTCCTTAATGCTTTAAGACCAGTTTTTAAAGCACCTACGTCACTTGCGTATATAACTATATCTCCTTTGTTGGTAATTAATTCAGAAACTTGATTTAATATACTTGTTTTACCACCACCAGGAGTCCCGTATAATAGAATCCCACGACTATATACTAAGCCTAATTTTTTGTAATCATTACGTAATGACCAAAAACGATCAATTTCACTTAAAACCTCTTTCATAGGACCAGATTCGAATTTATATAATTCAGCAGTTTTTGGTTTAATACGTTCGAATTGAACGTTTCCTTCCATGTCTAAAAACACCTTATAAGCTGCTTGATTAATAGTAGGGGATAAAGATACGTCGCCTACTGGTCTAATTGTATTTTTATCTTTTAACCATCGAAAATAAGTTTTTTCTAAGGGTTCGTCAGAATTAGGGTGTTTTGAAGTTTCGGTTAATATCTGTTGAGCATTAATATGTTTCATACATGTCCTTATAAAAGATATGTTTATATATTAAAGAAATAGTAAAATCCCTTTCTTTTTATTAATGAAGCATAGATTAATAATTAACAAAAATTAATTAACAAAGGAAAACTACTAAGAGAAAATAAATTACCATTATTTAACGACCAAATAGTTTAATAAATATAGGAGAAATAAATATGGCTCTTATTAATATTACAAATACACCTACAACACCTGCAGAAAAAATAAAAGCTCATAATGAACAAGTTCTAAAATCAGCTTATGCGATAATTAAACATGCTTTTAATATAATAAAACGTAATGTTTGGCAAAATAAAGACCTAACACCACAGCAAGTATTTGATTTATATGGAACCGATGCAGCAGTCCTTTGTGTGCTATATCTGATAAGGCCAAAGAGATTTTAGCTTTGGTGGGAGAAGACGTGGGACCGGTGTGCCCTGCTGATAAAACACTTACTATAAATCCAGATGGGACGGTTACAGTGGGAAATGCTTAAGGGTTGCGGAACTGTTCTCTAAAACCTACGGAAATCTCGGATAACCTACGAGATGTAAAAGGAGATAAGGCAAACCTTTCAGATACTACTGGAACGCCGAGTGTGAATTGTTTATAATTAAAAAAGAGAAGGACGAATGGGTGGTAGTAATATGTCTTTTTTTAGATACCCAGGTGGTAAATCTAAACTTCGTGATGAGATTGCAAAGTGTTTGTTTGAACAAGCCGATCATAATGGTTTGCAATACCGTGAGCCGTTCTTTGGTGGTGGCAGCATTGGTCTGAAACTACTTCAAGATAATCCAGATATTAAGAACATTTGGATCAATGACAAAGACATAGGCATTGCGTGCCTGTGGACATCTGTAATTAGATACATTGATGATTTCAAAGACCGTGTTAATGATTTCAAGCCGTCAGTAAAAGCATTCCACGAACTAAAAACGGAATTGCAATCGCTGACAGTGATACCAAAGCAAAAAAGCAAGATCGTTGAGATTGGCTTTAAGAAATTAGCGATACATCAGATTTCGTATTCAGGGCTTGGAACTAAATCTGGTGGCCCGCTCGGTGGAGAGAACCAAAAGTCCAAATACAAAATCGACTGTCGCTGGTCGCCAAAATATATCTGCAAAAAGGTGGATTATCTTCATGCCCAATTTGCTGGCATTTCGGTTCAAGATGAGGCTTGCACTAATTTGGATTTCGGTGATTTAATCACTGCGAACACCCACGACAGTCTGATTTATTTAGACCCACCTTATTTTGTTAAAGGCAATGACCTTTATCAGCACGGGTTTACCGAAGCGGATCACCGCCGACTTGCCGATCTATTGAGAAAGTGCAAACACTCTTGGGTGTTGTCGTATGATGATTGCCCAGAGATACGTGAATTGTATGTTTGGGCTGATTTCCATTCGCTTAATGTGAAATACAGCATTACCGCCAACAAAGATGACGAAACAGGGGAGAGAACTTCAAGAACGAAGCCAGAGTTGTTGATTTACCCCAAGAAGAAGGAACTTAATGATGTTAGAGATGCAGCAATACACACCGTCGCAGGTTCAACCAGTTAAGAAGACCATAGTTAATGGTGACAAAGAAGTAGAAGTGTTTGAAGTTGTAGTTGAGGGCGAAGAATATGAGAAATGTGAAGCCCAATCGACTAATATGTGGGCTAACTCAAAAACTGGCGAGTGGGGCAGTGGATTGATGAACAATAAAGATGATCCACGAAAGACAGAAAGAACAGGCAATTTGGGAGAAATGGCATTTGCTAAAGTATTCAACCTGCCTGTGGATTTCTCTTATAAACGTGGTGGCGACGATCAGGACTTTATGCTTTTTGGTAAGCACTCGCTGAATATCAAAAATGCTGCTCGCAATTATGGGCAAGCACTTGTTAAAGCCGTCACCGATACAGGTTATCCAGTGCCTCCGAAAAACGACATTTATGTGTTTTCATACATTGCATCCGAAGATCGGGAAAACAAGCGAGCCACTGTAATGCTGGTTGGGTATGAGGTCAAAGATGCTATTGTTGCTCGTGAGAAAGTTCCAGCAATTAAGGGAAAGCATTTGAACTATGCAATCCCTTATAATGAATTGAAGCCAATCAGTCGTCTTTTTGAGGCATATCAGAAACACCAAACAAAGAAAGCAGCATGACATTCGGAGAGTTCAAAGACCAGTTAGCCAGTTTTCCAGATGATTGGGAAATCACTTTTGCTGGTGGGATGATTGTTTGTCGTCTCAAGCAACGAGATGTAAAGATGGTAAACGTAGAATTTGATGCTTAAACATCATCCTAACGGTGGTAGTTTGTGTCTGCCGATTGGGGAAGTAATTGGTGATAAAATAGAATGGGACGTAGTGCTATTCAAATACAGCGATAATGGCAATCAAATTAAACAGGAGATCGAACGTAATCAGAAGCAAATCGAGTCAATGATAGAGATAGCCAACAAGCAGGTATCCCAGATACGGTCGAAGAGATATAAATTTCATCACATAATGCCATAGTGAAAAAGGGGAAAAAGCAACGGGCTGAAATCATCATTCAGAACGTGCATAATCAATACGTGGAAATGCTAATCCAAATCAACAACAATGTAAGTGAAGACGTGAATAATGTAATTTAATCAGCATAACAACAATCTTGGTGGAGATGTTAATAATGCCGTTGCATAACGGGGCAATGTGACACAGACGCTTGTGACTGGAAACAGGGTTGCTGTCGATCAACCCAAGGATAACTTCCTGACCATTTTGTGGAAGAAGGCAAAACAGCTTTTCAAGTGGCTGTTTGGGATGAAATGACCCCAGAAGAAAAGAAACAAACTCTCATTGCAAGCGGTTGGGAACCAGTCATGGAAGGCAATCATCAACTTTGGCTCGACCCAGAAGACGAGACAAGGGACGATCCAACTACATTCGTTGGATTGAATAATTTGGCTGCGATAACTTCCGACCAACATAACTCAATATTGGTCAATGGTCGCATCCTCAAGAGCATCAATCAGTGGTATAATAAACATCCGAGCAAAACCAACTCTCGCAAGCGACATTTTCGCTTGGAGAACTACTTTCACCACGTTTTCAAGATGATTGTCAAAAACTGTATCAGGCACGGACGGTGAAGGTCAGACGATTGATGGCTCAAACTCTAAAAAGTAAGGAAATCTTGTCAATCATAGATTTCCGTAGGTTTTAAGGAACGGTATAAATAGATTGGAGCAATAAACACGGATATAGAAACTTCGGGTAATTAGGATGATTCTGCTACTCTAATCTCTCCTGCTTTTACTGAGGAATTTGATACCACAGAGTCACATACTATAATTTACCCACAAAATAATATCGCATTCAAAAAAGCATTTTTTCCTCTGTATTCCAATAACAGGCAAATAATTCTTATTTCCCTCTTGTTGTTTACGAGCTATGAAAGCTTCGGGTTCTTCTCCGGTTAGCAAAAAGTTATTCATTACTTCAGCCGCGATTGGTTGTATGTCTGACCCTAGTTCGACACTTTTATTAATTGTGATAGTCCAATCTATAGTCGGCAGATCTGATATGTATATATCTTTGACTTCAAAATCTTTTATAACAGGTCCATCTCCCAGTACAGATGAAGTAATTATTTCTTTCATAGAAGGATATTGATGTATGCATTTCTTTACTAAAGATAAAAAGTCAGCTAAAGGAATGCGGCATAGATCAGCATCCACCTACTCGTCTCCTAGTAATTGAACTATATTTTTGCCAAAGTGATTATTTGGAAAATCGAAACTAAATGTGGTATTTGCTTTTTTTGCAGAAGCATTGGCCATTACACCTCGATTAATTTTAAAATCGTAATCCAATAGGTGTGGAATGTTGTTATTGTTATTTGCCCATATGTCAATAGCAAAATTAGCCAAAGCTTCAGCATGTTTTTCATTCAATAGGTTCAGTAGCTGTTTTGTTTTTTCGTTCATAAATTCCTCAGTTAATATAATGATCGATACCTAAATCTTGTTTTTTGTAATTTTCTATATCATACAAGCATCGATCCCCATATGTTTGAGCGACATGGGAGATTAATGTTTCACTATGAGTGACTATAAAAAATTGTTTATCAGGAAATGTGGTTATCATTTGATCTAATGCTCGGGTTTGTCTTTTATAGTAGATTTCTTTTTCAAAAGAATCTATGACAACCACACTGGCTTGATTTATATAATTACTATCACACAAATGGGCTATCATTGTAGCTAATTTTTTTTCTCCACCACTAAATGATTTGTAGTGGACCTTAACACCATATTTGTTGATCACAAAATCATTATAAAAATCCAAGGTATGTAAATACTCTGCGTCATCCCAAATAGACCTTACTAATTCTTCATTATGTTTAACAAAATTACAGTCAAAATTATATATTATTTTGGCTAAAGATAAAAACTTTTCGCCGTCCTGTACCGCTACTTGAAATTTCGAAGTATTAATTGGATTGTCAGCATCAATATAGTAAGCATATCCGGCACGGTCTAAACAGGTTTGCACCACACCAAAATTATTGTATTCTACTGTGCCTATTTCACCACTAGAACGGTTCACTAAGTGGGCCAGTATATTCATGTTGTAAACCGAAGACAAACCTTCTTTTTCTTTGATAAATTGATATGTATCATAGTCTTCGTTAAATACTAGTTTTTTTAACAACAAGGAATTGTCTCGATCTATTAGCCGCGGAGAATTATATACTAAATTAATAGCTTGCAATAAGGAGGTTTTTCCAGAACCATTAGGTGCAAATATTAAATACACAGGTTTAAAGGTATCGTCTATGAATGTAAACGTAATATCCCTATAACCCATAAAATTTTGCAAACGAATATCCTTCAAGTACCACATGTTACTATATCGGCCTGTTGGTGTAGCTATTGAATTAATTAACGACCGTAACATTACATATAGCTAATTTTATTAATTATATTTTAAGTCTACATGTTGAAAGTGTTGAAGTGGTTTTTGTTCTAAGTATGTTTTAAATGATAATTATTTAACTGATCTTATTATTCTATAAGCCAACGTATAATTAAATCGTTAGATGTAAACTGTGTTGTGTTTGCGTATTGTTTTATTATATCCCATAATTCGGCATTATCTAATAATGACTGTTCCGGTGCTTCTAAAGAAAACCATTCAGCCTCATTATAATTCTGTAAAAAATAGGCTCTATACTTTGGATCTTCGGTGAATTTTTTTATAGTATTTTTAACAGGTCCAAAGTGAGCATATTCATAGGTAATATTAGATAGTCGTTTAATTGATTTTATCTGATCTTTGGTAGAACATTTAAGTTTTTCTCTGTTTATAGGTAACTTGTCATTTATATATTTATTTTTTACTTCTTCTTTTGCTTCGCAATATAGTTTATCTTGTAAGCCATTATGAATCACTATATATAACATTTGTTCTTTCGCAGGTAGTGCTTTAAATTGCTCATCAGGCAAAACCTGTAACCTTTTTATGATTTGTTCATCTTCTGGTGAGATGGGTACATATTTTAATTGATTCATAGCATTTTTTAGTTCTGGAATAATTTTAAACACCTCTTTCCAATTAGATTCCACACTGTCTTGATCGGTATTGTTTTTGCTGGTTAAGATGGGCTTATTATTAACGGTAATTTGTAGCGCAAATATTTTATAATCATCTGTATTTGGGGCTTGTTTTCTCAGTCCAAAATAAAAAGTAGATCGCAGTTTGTTGAATCTATATGTATAAAAAAGGTTTTTAGATGCCTCCGTTCTAGATACGCACCATGTTGTAGGTACGACTTTATTAATTTCACGATCTAATTTATTCCGAATGGCTACACATGCTTGAGGATTGTCTCCTCTGTACAAATCAATTTGATTGTCACTATAAACAGGCTCTGGCCCATCTTGTGCTGGTGCTGAATAATTAGTTTTATCTTTTTCTGCTTTGTTTATGGTTTCTATAGCAGTGAGCACTTCGTTTTTTAATTCATCAAACGACTGAATTTGTTGAATGTTTTTAACTATTCCTGTTATTTGACGATATCGTTCACGATATTGTTCAAATAAATCTATATATCTATTAATTTCTTGAGCAAATTGGTGTAAATCGGGTATAGATTCAATAGATTTTTTGCTTTTACATTGTTTATACTGTTCTTCATTTATAATGCCTTGATTCCGCATTATCTTTAAAATAATATCTAATTTACGTCCTCTACCAATAGCAAATTTTAATATTTTATACCACTGCATAAATTAAACCTTTTATGGTTTCTAAATATCTTTTTGTATACAATAATCTACAAAATTTTAAAGCATATATGTTCTATTTTAACGTTTATAAACAATTTCCTTGTTTTTATTGATTTTTTTATCTACTTGCATATAGTCAATATCACTTTGAGTGTCAGCTATTCCGTTTTGTTTTACTGCTTCTAAGACTATTTTTCTAATATGACTAAAATGCTTGCAATAATTTAGAACTAACCCATTTGTTTTTTACTGCTTCTAAAACAAAATTGGGGACTACTTCTTTGTCTGTTCTAAATATGCCCACGTCCTTTAAACTATAGCCATTTAGATTTACTGCTGACAAGGCTCTTGGTTCCACCAGGCACCTTTAAAGAATTTTCTATAATAGTTTAAGGAAGGGGTTTGTTCTCTGCAAAAAATTCTTACATAGAATAGCTAATTTGCCTAAGAAAACTTTTTCTCGACTTTGTGAACACTTTAAATTAAACATTATTTTTATGGTATTATTATTATTATTATTATTTAATTCGGTTTATACAATTCCTTTAAAGGAAAAGCATTATTTTCTGGGAAAGTTAAAGTTATGACTGATATTCGACTAAATATAAACAGACCAACTCAATTAGTTTGTGAAGTTTCATTAACATTAGGGTGTTTATCTGAATTGCCCGCAGAAAATACAAACACTACAGTTCCTTTTAGATATAGTATTATTGAAGGATCTGGTATTACGGTAATTGATGTGAAGCTATATGCTTTTGCTGATTATTATGAATTGCACATATATCTTAATGATGTCCATGATGGATATTGTCATATAATTTGGTCTGAATCAGATACAATTACGGTATCTGAGTTTTCTAAGACTGGTTGGACGATTGTTGTGGGTAATGGATCTTGGGCAGAAATATGGTTAGATTTAACTACTATTTCACTTTCTTCTAGTTCTACAACTGAATTTTCTGGTAATGTGGTAATTTTATACCGACAAAATGATGTTGACAGTCTAGAGTTTGCAAATTACTATAAAGATAAGCATAATTTATCTGAAGGATCTTTAATCCCACTCCCCTGTTCGTTAGATGAGATATTAGCTTCTTATCAAGATTTTTACGATCAAATTGAAAGCCCCTTGATAAATCAATTAGGAGAATTATTATTAGGTTCAGAATATACGAAAAGTATAGTGAAATATATAATAGTGGGATTTCATGTTCCTGGCGGTTTTATTGATAATGGGGATGTAATTGCTACAACATCTAGGTTGGCTAGAATTAATTTCCCATATGTTAAGAAAACAGACAATCCTATATATGCTCCAGCTTTATATGATACTTCGCAAATAGATCTCGATGAGGTCATTATTTGTTCCCGAATTGATGCCCCGACTTTAGCAAATGCTAAATTTATAGTAGATAACGCTATCACAATTTCTAAACAAGGGTATGCTAATGGTCAATTCTATTTCGATAAAATAGCCGCTTCTAATGAATATAATGACGCATATGCATTAGTATTAGAAGATTTTGAAAACACAGTGCTACCACAGTTAAATATGACCGTTTTTCGTACTTATGCATGGGATGAAAATACTGATGTGCCATTATTTAGACTAAAAAACGATAGTATAGTATGGGCTTTTGAGGCAGACAGAGCTGGTTATACATATTTTGAACCCACAAAATATTCTCGTTGTTTTTGCTATAATGCGGATACTGATGGGGCATATACGGTTAGAGATGTTAATGCTGCCCGTTGGCCTATGTTAGCCCTACTGTCTGGATATGCATCCACTGCTGGAGCAATGTCTGATCCAACGGTAGATGGGTATTTGTCACCCTCTCCGTTCTTTGACGCATTATTACAAGGGTATACAGTCGGAGAAGCTTTCGTTCGTAGTGTCCCTTTTTTAAATTGGACAGTGGGGTTATTTGGTGATCCTTTATTGACTTTTAGATTTCCGCAGGGGCCAAGTAAAACATACACTATCTCTGAAATTAATACTATTGAACAAACTGCAGAAAACATAGCTGATAGTATTGCCTTTAATATTGCAAGACAAAACGCACTAACTAGCATAACAAATATTATACTTGGATATACAGATAACATAGCAGTAAAAGATAAATTATTTAACGCAGCAGTCACTATGAAAGGCAGAGCAGAATTGATTAATGATTCCTATTATACTAAGCTGATAAATAGTTTCTTTCAATTTGCACCTAATATAAATAGTTTATTATTAAAACATAACACAAAAATATCCAGTTTATTAAATGAAACTTTAGGTAATAATGTTGTAGATTCTAATAATCTATATGTTAATGGACAGTGGCATATAGATCATGTTCTGACTAGATCTTCAGGATTTTTTAGATATCATTTTGTGATAGAGGCTTCAGTGTATAGTGATTTTTTGAATCCTTTTGCAACAATTGATAGTGAAATATCATTAAACGGATGGTTTTATGAAAAAAATCAAGATGAATTTGTGGCAATTCCTGCCAATGGTGTTGCAGCTAATTTTGCCGGAAGAAGAATAAGATATATAGGTTCGTTTCCGATCACACGCGGCACAATGTTTTATGTGAGAATAAGGCAAAGAGATAATCTATCTCAATTAACTGAGTGGGTGAATATTAATAAGGTTGGAAATACATAATGTTGTCAGCAGCTAATTATCAAAATATTGTTTGTGAATTAGAAAAAGCTATTGTTGCAGGCTCAAACGCTTATTCTAAACTAATATCGGCAATTTCAATTGTTAATAATTCTGGTTTGACTGCATCTCGGACGGGTTCATTGTTAGATCAGTTAGATAAAACTATAATACAATTATACAATATAGGTGGAGCATTCCCAGAATTGGTATCGTTTGCCAGAGCATTAAATGCACACATTGTCGAGTATTATGGCAATTTTAGTGTTTTTTTGTCTACCTATAAAATATCTATACCGGTCAATACGGCGGTCATGTTTAATAGTATTGGATATTCTGTTCCCGTTGATAATATTTATAACTGTTCTTCAATGGTAGTTAATTCTTTTGTGGCTTATGATGCAACAATAGGACCGGATGGTAATAGGTGGGCTATAGAAGTGAGCGGTGTACCTTGTTATAAAAGAGCTACGTGGATATCACCTAGTCAGATGACAAGTGATGGACATACATTGGATCCACTATATGCTCCCACAGTTGCTAGAGTGACAAGAGATGGGGGGACACTATGGGGAGGTGTTGTTATTAGCAGTGCCGAGGCTAAATATTTTGACATACTAGATTTTGAGCCTTGGATGCCAGCACATACAAAAAACAATGTGCCAGTTTCTTGGGAAGAAGACAAAATTAATTTGCAAACTATATTAGCGTGGATAGATGCTTATAGAAATGAATGGCCAGAAGCAGTTATCGGTTTTTATCCAACTTCTTTGTTTATACCTCCTGATGTTCCTTATTATTCAGGGGCATGGCCTAGAATGGGAGATACAAGGGAAGATTTAATTACGTCTGGTCCATATCGATCAACAGATTTTTCCCAATCGCAACAGTTAGCATATATCGAAAGAATGAAAGAATATAGTACTCCTTTGATAGAAAAATTGGATTATTTAGCACCTGATTTTTATTTATTAGGTAGGAAAGAGATTGAAAGGGATTTTGCTTTTTTTGAAAGCTTTGTTAATATCTTTTCTTCTTTCAATAAACCAATATACCCGTTTATTTGGGGAATATGGCATAGTGCATTTCCATATCGGACTATAGATATAAATGTTACTGAAATAACTGTTACTATTATGAGTGCTACGCAAGCTATATGGACGTTCCCACAAACATTTACTCAACGTTTGCCTGATGAGGGTTCTTTAACTGTAGCTGATGTAATTGGACTTAAAATAGGTTCTTTATCTCCTACTTCTATATCTTCTACTTATTCTCCTGGTATAACAGTTAATTACACTGACACTTCAGCGGGCACTTGGTATTTTGAATCAGCTAATGTAAATCTTGGTTTTACAGGAGGAGGTTTTCCAGATTCTAGCGGTACTACGGTAGCATTTCCTCAACCAACTACAGAAGAATTAACTCGTTATGTGAATTTTATGCAAGAACATTGTGATGGTTGTATAGTTTGGGGAGGTAGTGCGGCTGATAATGTTAATCTTTGGGATATAATAGCCCGAGAAGTTCCCGTGTTTATTGAGTTGTCTTCTTCCTCTTCTTCATCATTCAATAATGAATCAGTAGTATTAAACGTAAGTAGATTATCATCTACGGATATCGCTTGGACTTTTAATGTTGCTTTTACAAATGAGTCGTTTGAAATAGAGGAGCTTGTAACCTTGTTAGTGGGCGAACATGAACCTATAGAAGTTATTTCTGTAGCATCGCCCATAATTATATTAAAATACCCAGACAATAATGCCACTACATGGTCTGTGTTAGCTAATTCAAATATAGTTTTTATCGACGGAAGTAATATTACTGAAGACACGGGGACAATTATTTAAAAGGATTTTGCGTGGTTTTTAATTAACTATATTTTATGCCTCGTAAACCCATTGTAACTATTGGATCGCTCTTAAAAAGTACGGAAAAAATAATTGTTCCGTCACAAACAGACATTCCCTATATTCCCAGCATTACTGAATTTTGCGAAAGTCCTAATTATTTAGCATTGTCATTACCTCTATACCCAATACAAAGGTTAATGCTTAGAGCTTTTTACAGAGGCACGGTTGGCAATACTGCACCCGAATGCATAAATTTAACAGAAGAGGAAATGCGATTATGTAAAGAGTGTGGTTTAGACAATGAAAAAAATGGCAATGTCATTAAAAAATGGCACAGTGGCGAAACTTTTCGAGAACTGGTATTGGTATGGGGTAGAAGAAGTGGAAAAGATTATTGTATTAGTATTATTGCTTTATATGAAGCAATGAAATTGTTAGAATGTCCTGGTGGTGATCCTTATGCTTACTATAATATTGGTAACGCTAATCCATTTACTATTTTAGCTATAGCTAATAACAAGGCACAAACTCGCATTTTATATACTGAAATATTCGGTAAATTTAAAGAAGCTCCATATTTTAGAGATAAATATTTACCTGAAGGTATTACTAATGATCGTATATGTTTGTTAACCCCCAAAAACAAAAAAGATAATGAGCAATTAATCAGCCGTGGGTTGCCCGCACATCCCGGTTCAGTACAAATAGAAACAGGACATTCTAACTCAAACGGATTAGTCGGAAAAAGCTGTTATGTACTTATGCTAGACGAAGCAGCAACATATAAAAGATCAGGGGGTCCAGGATCGGATGAACAGCTATATGGGAATTTATCTCCTACTACAAAAACATATGTCCATGTGGAAGAAATTAAAGACGAAAAGGGCAATGTTATAGATAAGAAAGTCAGCTATGATGGTAAAATCATAAGCATTTCTTCACCAAGAGGTATGGATGGTGTTTTCTATAGAAGATATAAAGCAGCCGAATCTACACCTAGTATGCTTATGTGTAGATTGCCTACATGGTTAGTATGCCACATGCACACGGAAGAAAGGCTTCGCAAAGAAGAACAAACTATGACGGATGAAAAATTCCGCATGGAATATGGGGCAGAATTTAGTGGAACAGAAGGTGAAAACTTCTTTGATCCCGATTTGGTTGAAATATGTTTTAATTCTCATTCATATAAAATGAAAGAATACGGAGAACCTGGAATAACCTATTTCGCACACCTCGATCCAGCGGTTAGTAGCCATAATTACGCCTTAGCGGTGGTTCATAAACATCCTTTTATTAATGTAGAATCCAAAAAAATGGACTATCATATAGTTTTAGATCATATGGCAATTTGGACACCCGAAAAAGGTAAACCTATTAATATTAATGTTGTAGATGAGTATGTGATAAATCTTAATAAATTATTTAGGCTAGGATTGGTAACATATGACCACTGGAACAGTCAGTCTAGTATCGAAAAGCTAAAAAAGAATGGTATCCCAGCACTTTGTACTCCATATAACAAACGATATAAAATTAGAATATATGATGAATTAGAACAATTAGTGAATACTGGAAGGTTAAAATTACCATTTTTTAAAACATTAAAATTAGAAATGCTTAATTTGCAAAGGCGTTATTTGCATACAGGCTATCGGATATATCCAAAGACTGATGGTGAAATTCGAACTGACGATACAGTTGATGCTTTGGCAGGTGCTTGCTATAATGCTCTTAATAAAGAGATAAATCGATTGCCACAATCGCGTTTGGCTTATACAGGTTCAGTGCCTTCTAGTGCTATGCATCATTGGCAATCAATGTCAGGCATGTATTATGGATATGGAACAGGAACGCAAGTTTTAAATAAATTAAACCATTTAAAAGGGTAGTCAATGGCAGAAAGGTTATTATATGGCTAAGGAAAAATTTAATTTGATTCACGAAAAACTAATGGAAAAGCGTAGAAAAACTCAAAAATTAGAAGCACCAGATGATATGGTATTTGAAAAACTATTATCTCCCAAAGATGAAAAAGATATAAAAAAAACTATAGAATTTTTGTTAAAAAATAATAGAGACAAAAGCGTAGGACATAGTTCAATTGAGACAGCTATAGATAAACTAAAAGGAGATAAAAATACACCAAAACGCACCGGAAAAGATAAATATGATACATTACCTTACAATCTTGTGGCAGAAGTAAATGATCAAGAGAAAACAAAAGCGTATGATACAAAACAAAAAGATAATGATTCAGTTGTAGATAGCGTGGTGCCTGGTATGTCAAAACCACAAAGCCAATTGCATAATGATTCAGAAAGGTTTAAAGGGTTTTCAATAGAGGATGTTAGGAACAACAAAGAATTGAGGAAAATGGTCACAGCATCATTACAAGATGCTGATGCTATGTTATACTATATATATAGACAAGCTCTTAACGAAAAGAGAAGTCTTTCTTCAGATGAAAATACTATTATTAGTCGCATCAATGCTGACAAAATGCAACTTATACAAAAACTTTTTAACAATGCCGTATAACTTATCAAAATCTAAACTTGGCAGTGAAAAGCTGCCAAGTTTAACTTTTATCTGTACGTTGTGTAACCGGGCTACACACAGACGGGTTTCTGCTTGTCTTTGTGGAAATTCGATGTTTAAAGTGGCACGGTATATGCCGTTGATAAATTACCCTCTCGATCCTTATAGGAAACAGAATGATGAAAGCGGATACAAATTGAACGCACCAGGGGGGAATGAAAGCAGTGTCGGAGGGGCTGAGAATTATCAGATTCCAACAGAGGGGGGCGACGATGATGTTGGAACTCCAAATGCTAATAGCGAAGATTTAACCCAAACAGATGCAATGAAAACTTTCACCAAACCAGCAAGAGATCATGCAACAGGACCACATAGTATGAATGCAAATATGCCAACCATGCCCCCTAATCCAAATGTATTTATAAGGACGAAGAATAAATTAAATACCAATTTTACAGGGAAATTTTAACAAGAGGAAAATATGTATAAAGGTCAAGTAACATCAAAAAATAAAGGATTATTAATGTTGCCGACGTTAGGTAAGCGAGCTAAAGCATCTGGTGAAACATTTGCTATATCAGAAAAAGATTTTTGGAATGATGATATACAAAAAAGCTTGAAACAAGGTTTAATTGTATTCTTAGATAAAACCCCGGCTTTAAAAAAAGTAAAAATCGTACAAAATATATCTACCAGTAGCATCGCTTTGGGGAAATATGGTATATTAAAGTCGATGGGAACTAAAGAAATAGATGAAGAAGACCTTAAGCATCCTGATATTAGATTGCATATAGATAATAATAAATTGAAAGAAATTACCACCGCAAAACAAATAGTTAAAGGGGTTAAAGAGGAATCCCCTGTAGATAGGCCAATGAAACCGGTTGTATATCAGCCAAAATCAGATTTGCAAGAAAAACCAAAAAAGAAAAAAGGTAAAACTGTAAAAAAGGTAAATACTGATAATCTTTTAATAGAAAATGGGATAGAAGCTGAGGAAAACACAGAAGATATCAAATTTGTAGATATAGAACAGGCAGAAGAACGCATATCGCAGCATCCTATATTGAGTAAAATAAAGACCAATAAGGAATAGAGGGGTGCGTAACCAAATGGTTAAAATAGTTACAAAAAAAGCAGCTAAAAGAAAAAAAGAACATAAGCTAAAAACCAAAAATAAAAAACTATTAAAACAATACTGGAGTCTGCTATACCCACTAGAAATGGTGGAAAGAATAACTATTGACAGGCCACAATATGACAAATAAGGAAACACTGATATCGGATTTAGCTATGTTTAATGTCCATTTAGATAAGATGGACATTTGCCATTTTGTACTGAATGGAAAACAATATAACGAGTCAGTAACTACAGCACAAAATATATTTCAACAAAGAATAGACCAAAATCGAACAATTTTTTTTGAATTGTGGCACGAAATTATCAATCTTATAAGAGATCATATTCCCTCTGTTTATCTATCAAATGATAGTACGCAGCACCTGTTTATTAATGCTATAAAAAATATATACTTACTAAGCAAAAGATTCTCCCTTAAAGGTAAAAAGCATATTGTAAGTATATTAAACAAGGATTGTGATGAATTTTCAGAAGATTTTATGATTGAATGTATTGATCGATCAATTTGTGTATTTTGGGTATATCAACTTATAAGAATAGATTTGCTAATTATTAAAATGCTAGAACAGTTGTCGGTAACTAAAGAAGCTTCTGGATCAGTGGGACATATTGATTTAACTATGCAAGAACGGGTGTATCCTATGGGTGATTACCCCCCTGAAACAGAGCCAGATGTATCATATCTGCACCCACTATGGACACGTAAGTTTTTACAATATGATATACAGCATGGAAAAACAACTTATAATATAGAAGACGAAGTTTATCGTAATATGAATGAACCTTATGGGTATAAGCTTCGAGAAGAAAGACAGCCCAATAGAGAATTATCTAGAGTTACTACAGGTCCATAATATGTTTAAAGAGTTTAAAACATCGCAATCTTTAATGGATTATCTATACACACTTATGCCAGAGGTGACTCAATTTCATACAATAAAGATAAGGCCATCAGTGAACAATAAAGCCGCTCAATCATTATATACGATGTGGAAAAATAATGGTATAGATGCATTTGCAATTAAAAAACCCAATTTTATAACTAGAGATGAAGTTGAATTGCTTGAAAGAGAAGGTTTGGCTAAGGAAAACGGGGATCGGTTTATAATAACCGATAAAGGAAAAACTGTTATAAAAACCATGATATTAGGAGATAATCGATCCGCATTTGATAAAAACCAAGAAGCTATTGACTTCAGTACTGCACAAGCAAATATCCAACGTAAAAACAAAACTATTAAAATAGCACGTAAAAAATGATTATTGCAATAGATATAATACCTATATATAAAGATATAAAAGAGGAAATAGTAAATGACCTCTTTTGGTATGATACCAATTCTCATATTTTACATCGATGGAAAGGATCAAAATTAGGATTTAAATACCAAAATGGGCAAACTATAGCATATCCAATAAAAGAATACAAAGTAGCACATAAAATAGATACCAATGAAAAAGATATATTAGATTGGATAGAAAATACAGAAGACATATCTATTATAGGTCAAGATAATAAAGAAATAGTTATTTCATTTCCAGATAATAAACAAAATGAAATAGAAGACGAATTGTATGAAAAACGCTTTAGATACGAAATAATTAATTATGCTGAAAGTCAAAATAGCAGATAATCCTTATACTCTTGAAAAAGGATTGATGTTTGTTGAACACTTGCCCGAAGACGAGGGGATGCTGTTTGTGTTTGGTTCTAGTAGAATTCTTAATTTTTGGGGTAAAAACACCCTCATCCCGTTAGATATAGCTTTTATTGAAAACAATAAAATAGTAAAAATAAAACATATAAAAACTCTAGATTTAAACAATGTGTCTAGTGAAGTAAAGTGTTCAATGGCTTTAGAGGTAAACAAAGGATATTTTAGTAAAAATAAAATTTATGTAGGTAGTAGTATAACCATAGATAAACCTGTTAAAATGGGATTACCGTTCGATGAAGCAGTAATTTATTTCAATAAAGGAGAAAATTTAGAGGAATTTACCAACACTTTAAAGAAAACAAGCCAGGATACGTCTAATAATAAAATTGGACGACCAGATGATGTGGTGGGTGTGCCCATAAACACAGAAGAACAAACGTTGCCGGTAGTTGATTCGGAAAATATAGGAGAAATATTAGAAGATGATATTATTGAAGAGGAGACGGGAACAGAACAGCATTTAGGAACAGAAGTCACACAGTTGGAAACAGCAAAGCCAGAAGAACCCAAAATTGTCGAACCTACAGTTAAAGAATATCCTCTTTTTGATACAGCATATGCGGCAACAGAATGGGCAGAAAAGAATGGAGAAGTGATTCGTATATCATATGTAACCAAGCATGGTAAAAAGATTACTAGAGATATTGAACCACACGGTAAATTCCATTCTGACTCTACTTATAGGCAAATTTTAGTAGCTTGGGACCAAACAATAGGAAATATAAGAGCTTTTATAGTGACTAATATATATGAATGGGCATTTGTTGGTAAGAAGTTTAACAAAAAGTTTATGGTTAGAGCATAGGGAGTAAATATGAGAATTATACAGGATATTGTTAAATTAGCTAATAAATTGGATGCAAATCCTTCTACCAAACAAATGGCTTATGAGCTTGATGATATCGCTACTTGCTTGCTAAAAACCGCACAATATATTGGATCTCAAGGGTATTGGGTTAGAAATAGTAGATGTTGGTCCAATTGTTATAGGTATAAACGATACAGTTCGCCCACTAAGCCATCTCAAGATATTTGGTTCGAATGCCAAAAAGAATTTCAAGAATCAATAAATAAAGATGGTGGCCAATGGGATAAATATGCGCATATGACTGGCCATACCAAATTGGCATCTGTTGATAATAGTTTAGAAGTAGTTAATAGGATGGAAAACAGTATTCAAACGCATTATGCAATAATACAAAAAGTTGCGGCAGAGAATGTGGCAAAGGTGGCTGACAGTTTAAATGGTTCTTTAAAGACAGAAGCAGAAGAACTGTCTAAAAAAATAGTAGAAGCCGCTTGGGGGCAGAATAAGTGGTGGAATCCTTCTACTTGGTTTGGAAAAAATAAGAGATTAAAACAATTAGAGCAGTATTTATTAAACCTTGATGCTTTAGGAAGGCAGAGGCGGTCAGATAAAAACGGTTATGCTATATACTCCCCAGAGTACGAAAAAGCTTGGCAAGATTTTAATTATTATTACTATAAAAATATTAGAGACATACCACCTGAATTGCGAAATGTAATGGATCAGTTAAAGGAGACGCAAGCAGGACAACGTTTACCCGCTATACAGAAAGCATTACAGTCTGTGAAACAATATAATTTACAACAAGCTAGAGGCACAAAAACAGAAACCAACACCAACACCAACACCAACACCAACACCAACACCAACGCCAACGCCAACACCAATACCAATACCAACACAACAACAACAGACACAACAGACATAAATTCGTTTATAAAAGTATTTGAACAGTACAAACATGATCCACAATTTCAAAAAGCGATGAAAAAATTGATTCAATATCAACCAAAAGCGAAGCTGGGGCCATCGAGGACTAATGCTCCAAAGGTTAATTTATTAAGGGATAAACCAACAAAGACCAACAGAAAAAACAATCGTACACAAAAAAATCCACAGGTTGTTCCAGAAGCAGGGAATTATACAGGTTTCTCAGGTGACTTATCTAATTATCAGAATGTTAAAGCTATAGGTACACCAGTAACCCTAGCCAGTAATAGTAAAAAGACAATTTTTAAACTATCATAAGGAGAAATTATATGAAGTTTGTTAGCAATTTTATTTCCACTCAAAGCAATCCGCCTACATTGTCTGATATAATCAAGGCAGCGCAAACGAAGGTTGCTATGTCAAACAAGGTGGTTAAAACAGCCGCTGGGTTAGATAACTTTGGCGACAAGAAAGCCCCTCCTTTCAAAAAGAAAAAGAAAAAGAAAGAAGAAGAAGAATACATAGAGGTTGAGTGCGAAGAAGAAGAAGAAGAAGAAGAAGAAGAAGAAGAAGATAAAAAGGAAGCTTGTGGGCGCAAAGGTAAGTCTAAGTGTAAGAAGTCAAAGACTTCAAAACGAGCCAGCAATCGCAAGTGGGTTGTATTAGCCAATTTAACCAAAGAACAAAAGAACTTCTTGCGCGAAGAATTAGAAAAATTCTGGACTAAGAAGTTTGTTGATGCTTTGTTAGCTGATCAGTAATTGTATACTGATGTATATATTAACTGTTAATACCCAGAAAGGGATAGAATAAATGTCTATTATACCAACTGGTAAGCGTAAAGACATGGTTGGACAAACATTCAAGAATGGCAACGATATATTGCCTATAGGTTTGTACGCGCAAACCAGAGAGCCAATAATCCCGGTAGAGCGTGATTTGGTTCAACAAACACCAGTTGCCCCATCTCTTGCAAACCTACTTACCACATCGGTTTCTCCACCACTAAAACAATCCGTTGATAAAGAAGATATAACAAATAACCCTTCCGTAGATACAAGTTTTAAAGATAATACAGATGCTAAAGATAATACAGATGCTAAAGATAATACAGATGCTAAAGATAATACAGATGCTAAAGATAATGCTAACGAGGGGGTACGTAAAAATTTAGATGATACAGAAGAATCTGATGAGAACGATATATCTAAATTAGTTATTAAGTCTCTTACAGAGTGGGGTTGGCCTCTGAGACATGTTGTTAAATATAGAAAAAATATGGTTAAAGAAAAGCTTACTCCAGATGGATATGGCGGCATAAAAAAAGATATTACTATTACAGCCCCAAATAACTATTATGGTAAAAATAAATTAATTAGTGATAAGGATTATAGTTCATTAGTTAATCAGATACGAAGTAAAGCAAAATTGCGATGGACAGGTGGAAATCGCAGCGGTGAAGTAATGACTATACAATTTTCATCTGAATCTGTTAATGAAATGCAAGATCCTGTAGATGAAAAGTTAAATCGCATATATGGTAAGCCAGGAAAACAGGTTACTGGCGAAAAAGAAGCTACTTTGAGTGAAATGATTAAATCTCGCAGAAACGATTTATTTAACATTATGAGGAAAATTGCACAAGGAGATAGAAAATGATTATAAAAGTATCTAGCCATATTGATTGGCTTGAGAGTTCGGAGAGTAGTGATATTAATAGACCAAGTATTAGCAAATCTGCTATGGATGCTTTTGAAGCGGTGGTACACAAGAGAGCCGCTAACCTAAGAGCATTAGGCATGTCTGATGACCAAATTGCTGTTAAATTTAATCTACAGAAAGATTACATATCTAATTTACTTAAACCAGTCACTAAAGTAGCTTGTGCTTGTGAATCAAGACCTGAACCAACACCCAAAGACAATTATGCTGATGGTGCGTTACAGGCGTATAATGCACTTCATAATATCAAAAACTCTAAAGAATTTAATAATAAGCCTATATTGGCACACAAAATATTAGCGTCTAGAAAAGGCGATATTACTGATATAGGGGGTCCGCGTAGACAGATAAAATTTGATTCGTCTAATAGTATTTGGGACAGCGAGGTTTTAAGCCGGCAGTCAAAAATTAAAGGTAACGATGAAAAACTGAAAACCAAGAAAGAGAAAATAGCGCAGCAAAGAGAGGAAATGAAAGAAATATCTAGATACCAAACTATAGACGGCAAATCATTAAAAGAGTATATAGAAAATAATGATTTGACAAAAGGAAATAGTATACAAAGTTTGTCTGGCAAAGAAAGTTATTCGTATGATAAAAAAATTCCTATTAATGGGATAAGCATTTTTGAAAATAGTTTCGATAAAATCCCTGAAAAAACAGAAGGTGAAAAGCTAGCAAATAAGGTGTCGAAAAATGATCGTAGCTGGTTAAATAATACTAAATCTTTAACTACTAAAGATATATTTAATAAAATGGTAGACAGCTTAACTGGGAAATAACATGCCTAATAAAACAATTGATACTTTAACTGGTTTAGAAGAGCAAATGGAAGAAGCAGTAGATATTGCGATTGGTGGGCAACCTTTAAAACCAGATGGGACTCCTATAACCGATCCTGCTGAATTAAAACAATATAACGCAGAAACCCAACAAATGGGTGATAAAATTAAGGGATTAGGAGATGTTATTAAAGAAATTGGTAATCAAAAGAAAGACATGAGTGAAGAATTAACAGAAACACTAGCTTCTACATATTTTTCTATCAAAGATGCTCAACTAAATAATTTGCCAGATGTTGCTAGAAATGAATTTACTAGCACCACTCAGGGTGGGGTGTCCTCGCAGGGAGGTGCTGGAGATTTAGAAGAAGATATATTATTAGAAAATTCTAATTCGGAATTTTCTATTGAAAATATGCATTTTTCTAGTGCTTCTGATGTGATTGATGCTTTAGAAGCAATAGGCAACCCAGAAGAAGCGTCTCAACAGTTTTTTAGACGTTTTGGTAAAGATAACGGATTTACAGAAGACCCCGATATGCCTGGTCGTATTAGCGCAGACGATGATACGATTCGAGATCCGATCAATGAATTTTTTAGTACCAATGATAAAGATGTGAAAGAAAAAATAGCTGAATTTTTATACACAACTGTAATATCAGAAGATGCAAAAGAAGAGGACACCGTGCCCCCAAAAGAAGAAGGGGCTAATGATAATTCTTTAAACAACACACTGTCCTATATACATCCCGCAATCATAAAAATTGTTAAGTATACTGAAAATTACATCAAAAAAATAGCAGAAGAACATCATAAAAATGTACCCTACAATTCTTCTTTTAATTTGGTAAAAGAAGCTCAGCATAAGAGTTTTGAAAACGTTATTATGTATGGTCCTAGTGATAAGGTAGATGCGTTTACTGGAATGCCTATTTCAGATTGGCATTTAGTAGAACGTAATAAAGGTTTTGGGCTAAAAATTGAAGAAATTTGGAATATAGACTGGGAAGTATTGTGGCGCGGTTATGTGATGGATAAATATTCGGCTCCACATAAGGATAAAGATGGGAATTGGGTTGGTGGCTATATTCAAGATCGTTTTGAGGTCGATAAATATATTCCGTCTTATAATAATATGCAATTGGCTCCTGGCGAGCGTCGTCGGGCTACACCTCCAGAATATAGTCATACTGAAGCTCGTTTAGAAGCTGCCCGTGAAAAAGGCAAACCTTTTAATTGGGCCAAAGAAGCATCTTCTGTGCAAACAGTCAACAAGTATGCTAAAAATAAGAGAGGGCAAACAGCTTCTATAAATATATATGCTTCTGATAATGATTTATATGAGAAGGGCTATAAAGACGGAAAAGATGGCGAAGAGATGGGTTTCCCGGATAACGATATATATATGTGTGGCTATTCAGAAGGGGTTAAAAGTAATAGAGAAATGTACAGGGAACATAAAGAAACAGATGAAGATATAGTTGAAAATCTATCAAAAAAAAAAGTAATCCAGTCTAATAATTCTGGCATTTTTTCTGTCAAGGTAAAGCAACCGCAAAGATGGTGTCCTTATTGTGGTTCTAAAATGCGCAATGCTCTTACACCTACGGACCCGACGGGGGCTACAGGTCGTACTAAAAAATTTAAAGGCAATCCTGATGAATGTCCTAATTGTCATAGAATAGTTATCAACCCACTTACTAGCGATCCACAAATGAACCGTTCTAATCCCGGTCAATCAGGAAGTCCAGTAAACATTCAAAATAATCAATATATACAACAGGGTGTGCCATTAAAGGCTACTAGTGGCATCTTTTTTGATGGTAAACAATTTGTATGTTACAAGGAAGGACAAAAGACTTTGTTTGATACTTTTGAGGATGCAGAAAATTATAATAAAGACGATGAAGAATTGTGGGAAAAGCCTGTAGATATGATAAATGAGGAACAAGAGGAAATATTATCTACAATGGATAATCTCGCTATAGATGGATAATGAGGTAAAAAAATGCCAATTAAATTTTCAATGCCTGATAGTAGTCCTTCTGGAAAACGTAAGATATCTAATGCTAAAGGTTTACAACCGGATACACCTTTAACATCAAAAAGTTACGTCACTTCTGGTAGTGCTTATTTACCTATTACAAGAACATCGCAGTTTTCTGGGTATGGCGCAAATGTAGCTATATCTCAGCCAATGTTTTTTTCGCCTATGTTTACTCCGCAATCTTGGCAGATTGCTAGTAGGCGCAAAGAGATTTATCAATGGCTGTTTATAAATCCTTGTGATGTAATGACTGAAGATTATACTTATTCAGGATTAACCGACATCTCGTTTGATTATAAAAAGGTTGTACAAGATACTTTAACTGGTGGGGTTTTATTTGAAGGTATTGATTATCCACCAATTATGGACAGTGAAGGCAATTTTAGAAAACCGCCACGATATTCAGAGAGAGAGTGTATAAATAAAAGAATATTTAAGTTTTATGCCATAGGCTATTGGAGAACAGTATCTATTTCTGAAGAGCATTATATTTTTGTGCTTGATGGTAGTGAGGGATTGATTAAACGCACTATGTCATGTAATGTGAGTTCTAATGACTATTTATTAACACCAGTTCCTCATGTCGGTAATAAGTCTGTAGATAAAGATATGGCATGGCTTATTGGGCTATTAGCTACAGATGGTTGTTTGTCAAAATCAGCTAGTGGCTCATATGCTGTACGCATTCCAGAACATTTACAAAAAGTTGTTGATGCTATATGGGGGCAACAGTGTGGAAATAACAATGTTTGGAGAGTAGATAGTGGACATGTGTGGGAAACAATTAAAGATTTTATTGTTTTAAATAATAAACACAGTTCAAAGAAATTTACTAATTTTATTGCTCAGTTAGACAGAGAAAGTAGGTTGCATTTAATTGCAGGGTATTTAGATGGGGTTGGAAGTTTTGATGAAACAGGTGACATAGTAGTTAACATCAGTTCTTGTGATTTGTCGGATCAGTTATATGCATTGTTGTTATCAACTGATATTGTATGTAGTTTAAATAAAGTTCCTCTGCATGGGGGAAATTATGCTTGTGCTACAAATTCGGAATGGTTTTATCGTATATGTATCCATAATTCCGAAGTGCATAAGATTGCTCCTTATATAAAGGGAGATAAAACGCCTTTTAATCAGCCAGCAAATTTAAAAAGAGGGCTAAGATTTTTTTATGAAAATAGTGGTATTAAGTACCTTTGTTCTCCTATCGCTAAGATAGAACAATTTTATTATAATGGTAAGGGTTTTGATATTGAAATGACCAATGAGCGACATGCATTGGTTGCCGGTGGATACATTTGTTCTAATTCTAGGTTTTACTATGAGAATGAACCCAAAGTAGCCGCTGGTGTAGATTTCTATAGTCAATTCCCGCTTTCGGGTTTTGTATTAGAGTGTAAAGATAAAAAGGTTTTATCCTATTTTGAACAGATGGTTGAAGAATTAAGACTAGCCAATTGGTTACGTCTAATAAGTCATGAATATTTTTTATTAGGTGATGTATTCCCATTTTTAAGTATAGAGTGTCCACATTGTTCTGGTACTGGTATCAAACCCAATGGTAAGCCCTGTAATCATCCAGATGGTAAATTTAAGAGCATAACGGTACTAAATCCTGATTTTATAGAAGTTACAGATTCTCCGTTTCCTGATCAAAGACAAATATATTTAATACCTGATGAACAATTGCGCAAAACGGTATTAAGTAAAGAACCAAAGAATATATATGATCGTATTCCTGATCAATTAAAGAAACTGATTGCATCTGGCCAAAACATTTTATTATCTCCACGTTCAGTCAGCCATATTAAGCATAGTGAATGTCCCTATGGTAAATATGGCGTTTCTATGTTGCGCAGACTGTTTCATCCATTAGCTTATAAAACCAAGTTAATGACTGCAAATTGGATTGTGGCTGAAAGGTTAATATTACCAGTAAGAGTTATAAAGATTGGGGATAAAGATCGTCCTGCGGGTCCAGATGATATTGCGGATATGCAGCAGCAAATATCAGCATTGGCTAATGATCCCAATTTAACTATAGTTACTCATCACGCTTTTGAGTATGATTATATTGGGGCTACTGGCAAAATACATAATATCACTTCTGAGTTAGAATATATTGGTAAAGAATTGTTAGATGGCTTAATGTTAAATCAAGCATTGTTGAATGGTGAAATGAGCGGATATGCATCTGCACAAGTAGGTATTGAAACATTAATTAAAAGACTGGAGACCTGGCGTGCTACTTTATCAGATTGGATATATGAACATTTATTTAAACCTACAGCAATGATGCAGGGCTTTATAGATGAGGAAGCGACTAAAGAATTGGGTAAAACCAAATATTTATATCCAACTATTAAGTTTAATGATATGCAACTTAGAGATAAGACTAATAGGTTGCAAATGTTTATGCAATTGCACGATAAGGGCTTAATTTCTACTGAAAAGTTATTAGAAGAATTTGATATCGACTATGATCAAGAAATGATTAGGATACGTAGACAACAGGTAATGTCATCGCCCGGTGGTCCTAGCGTAGGGGGCACTGGAGGAATAGCTGGCGGTGCTGGTGGCGGTATGCCTGTTATGGGTGGTATGGATATGATGGGTGGGCCACCGCCTGGTGGTGATATAGGCGGAATGCCTGGTGGGGATATGGGTGGCGGGGCTGGTGGTGCATCACCTCCTATGGGGGCGGCGGCGAGTTCCCAAAAAGTTTATAAGAAGGGGAAAGCTCCTAAAGCTAAAGACCATGAAATTAAAATGGTTGCTCCCTCTTTCGTGAAGCTTACTAGATTAGAACAGAAAACTTTAGGGATTATACAAGAATTACAGTTACCGTTTAAGTTGTATGGGCAATTTCAAAAGAAATTACCAGGAGAGCCTCAACCATTTGTTATGGATTTTGCTATGCCAGAAATAATGGTTAATATCGAATGTTTACATCCAGATCAATTGGTTTCAACTGTTAATGGATCATTACCGGCATGTACCATTCAAGAAGGGGATAAATTAATAGGACAAAACGGGGATGAAGTTGTTGTAGAAAGAAAAATAATTAATTTATGTACACATAACTTATTAAGTATAAAAGTTCTCGGGCATTTGCCTATTCATGTAACAAAAAATCATCCTATGTTGGTAGCGAAGCCTAAAAAAGTGTCTAGATTGTCTGTTGAGCCAAATACAACCAGATATAGAACATATGTTGAACCAGGGGATATTTCTTTTATAAATGCTGATGAAATAAAAGTTGGCGATTTTTTGATGATGCCAAAATTTAAAACCGACACAATCGTAGAGCAAATAGATTTATCAGATTGTAACAAAATCGCCCCGAAAGGTAGTAAAATTTTACCCGATTCAATTGAAGCCACAGAAGAATTAGGCTGGCTTTTAGGGGTATATTTAGCAGAGGGTTGTTCCGATACAAATGGTTCTAATGTTGTATTTTCTTTTAATATTAATGAAATTGAATATGTAGAAAAAGTGCAGCTATTATTGAAAAATATATTTAATTTAGATTCAAAACTATATCATAATTTAACTGATCATTGCGCCAGAGTTAGTGTATCGAGCCATATTTTAGCTAGTTTTTTGCATAATTCATTTGGTCAGCATACACATCTTAAAAAGCTTCCAAAATGGATATATCAAATGCCTGATATATTTATTGTTGGATTTGTGAGGGGATTTTTGGGAAGTGATGGTTGTGAAAATTTAAATATTATTCAAAGATATATATCATCTTCAGTGGCTTTATTGATGGATCTGCAAAGGCTTTTGACCAGATTGAACATTTTTGCCAATTTATGCCAATCTAGGTCACAAGGGACAGTCAATGGTTTGTGGGAATTAACCATATATTCGAATGTGCAGGAAAAGCAATTCTATGAAGATAATAATTATTTTTATATGCCAGTAAAAACGATTATTGAAATTCCATACACAGGCGATGTTATTAATTTTACTACTTCTGGTGTCAAGGAATCTAATCATACTTATTGCGTTGGCAATTTAATTTCTCACAACTGCGACGGGGCCATATGGCATGAGCAGGAGGGTGCTAAAGAGCGTGATGCTGAACGTGATCGGAAATTAGCTTCTTATGGTTGGAGAGTGTTACGATTTACCGAACAGGCAATTAATCAAAATGCAGATCAAGTGAAGCAATTAATATATGAAAATGTGAAAGAGGCCGCTGAAGAACATTTTCATAGAAGGAAAACCGCAAGTTCTGTTGAAAAAATTACTAAACATGCTAGTGAGATAGATCACAACACAGATTTAGATGATAAATCGTGAAGATTAGATCTATTAGTGGAGTGGATAATGGAACCATTCAATTTAACAAAAATATCTGGTCGAAAAAGAATTAAGGATCGTGGGATTAATTGGAAAGAGAGATATCGAGAAAAATCATTGACGTTAAAGAAACGTTATGATAAACAGATTGGACAGGGAGCTTATAGGCGATGGGAGGGGCATGATTATACAACGAATTCGGACTATTATGTAGTAGTTGGCCCGACTGTACAAAGCGATTTTGGTAAGTGTTTTTTTGCTGGAATTAAGAAGTTGCCAAAAGACCCTCATAAAAAAGTATATAGTCCTAGTGGGGAATATTTTATTAATATTATAGCTGCATATTCACATGCTAGTAATAAGTGGGGGGTCCCATTTCCTACCGGTCAAATAGCTTATACACAGGCACATTTGGTTGATGTAAAAATTCCTGAACATATTAAAGGATAAAAGACATGAATGAGTATACTCTTAAACAATTAATTAGTAAATTAACCGGCGTAGAGCTAGTACGTACAGGAATGGCTCGTCATATGCAGGGAGTAAATATAAAAAATCGTATGTTAGAGTGGAAACCTTGGAGCATGAGTGGTGAACTTCCTAATTATGTAAAGCAATATATAGACAAACGACTGTTGGATTGGGAAACAACATTTGGAGATAGTGTAGCATTTGCTTTATTTGCTATAGATCCTTCTGTTACTGATGAAGATTTGGCACGTTTAGATGAGTCAAATCATCCTAGGAAAGACGAGATTAGAGAGGTGGTTGATCGGATAGTAATAGAGAGTGGTATTCCTCTTTTGCAGAGCAAAACTGAGGCTTCCATGAGAAGGCCAGGTATACAGGTGGGCGGTGATTTTAACGGAAGTGAATCACATGCACAGGCATACGGTTGGGCTTGGGGAGCAGAAAAGGCATATCCAGACGAAGATACTCGTCAGGTGAAGCATTTGACTCAAGTGGAGCAGTCAAGGCACTTACGTAAAGCTGAAAATTATAAGAGGCTACGAGAGGATGGTCAATTACCGAACTGGTATGCAACTCCTAAAGTATTTACACCAGTGGTAGCTCCAGTTGGAGGTGGTTTTGGTTTATTTTTAAAGAATATATATGATGATACTTTAATGAATATTATTTCGCCTAGCATATTAGCTTTACAGGCTAAGTTGTTAGATAAAGAAGTTGATGATTTAGATTCGAATATGGATTTATCGGTGAAAGTATTAAGGCACACCAGTACTATTAATACATTTTTTGCCAACACAGTACAACAGGGAAAACAGACTATTAGAAGCAATTTCGCCCCTGGTAGGCGAATGTTTTTATTAGATAGTCCGAACGATCCAAATCCAAAACCCATATATCCTAAAAGGTCGGACACACCGGATAAAATAGATCCTGTGTTTCAGGGGAGAACTATATCTGATTTTGCTACTGCAAAGCAGTATAAAAATCAGATTAAATATACTAAATTTGATGATCGTTTATATATTTTAAAATTAAAGCTAAATGGTTTATTATTTTGGGAAAATGTTCAAGATCCTAGCAAAGTTTTTAACGCTACAGAAGAACAAATTAATACATTTAATTGCTATAAAGGACGGATATTTCAAATTTCCAATTTTGTAAGAAATAAATATAAATTTACAACATATGCACAAAAAGCACAATATGAGAAAGACTGTAATTTATTGAATGAATTTCGTGATTTTATTAGAACTTTGCCAGAGTCACAGAAAAAAAACGATTTAGGGGAATTGTTATATATTGGACCTGATGGGAACCCTACAACAGAAGATACTGGACAACCTCTTTATAATCGTCGTAGGACAGATGTTCCTACAAATAATATTATAGTATTATTAATATCTCCTAGATTTAGCATATCTAGAATGGTAGGCAAAAATCAGGCTGAAGGAAGACTCCTTAATCCTAACTATGAATCTGACAAACCTTCTTTGGTGTGGCATAGAGGCCGATTCACAGCTAAACGGGAAGTGTGGTCGGTATGTGAACGTCAGTATTCTATATCTCGTTTAAAACAACAGCGAATGCAGTTTACCCCCATGAACACTGTTATAGAAAAACCAACTTGTAAAGAAGCAGTTGAAGAAGCGAAAATCCGATTTAGAATACCAGATACAGCCTTGCCTACTGAAGCTCAAATCCAAGCTGCTCAAACATTATATGATAAAAAACAGGCGGCTCTGCAAGCACTGGGTGAGGAGAGGGGGGTATATGATTCAGAGGTAGCCCAAGAGACATCCGCAGTACCAGAAGAAGGCATGGTGGCTGACAATAACGTTGACAATAATGATGTAAATGATGTAGATGATGTAGATGATGTAGATAATAACATACTAGCTCGTGTTAAACAACATTACTATAAAATAATATGATTACTAAAAAAGCTACATTATCAATGCGCAAAATTGAGGCTTTAAACAAGCCTGCTGGCTGGGAATTTTTTGATGGTGATCAAGAACTGTCTATTAGCCGTATTAAATATGCTTCGATACAAAAAGACACAGACTTAGGTGGATTCGATCTACAGGCAGCTATCAAAGAACATCCTGATTTTTTGTATGTTAAAGTATTTGCCATTAAAGAAAATGAACCAAATGATAATGGTGATTTGTTTTCTGCTGAAGAGCTTAAAAAAGCAGCACATACTTTTATTGGTGTGCCTGTTTTTACCAACCACCAGAATGATGATATAGAAAAAGCAAAAGGCAAAGTGGTACATGCATGGTACGATGAAAAAATGGGTGGGATATGGACTATTAATGCTATAGATAAAGTGGCATATCCTACACTTGCTAGAGGTATACAATCGGGATATGTGAACGGGACATCAATGGGCACTCAAGTGTCGCATTCTATTTGTTCTATTTGTCACAATCAAGCTAGTGTGGCTGAAGAATATTGTATACATGTTAAGGAACAAAAAACACGTAAATATTCAGGCAAGGTCAAATGTGCTTACCATAAGAGTAAGCACAAACCAGAAGGCCCATGTCCTATTTGTGGGTGCGAAAAAGGAGCTATTAAAGAACATGAATATAAAGATGCTTTGGTATATGAACATAATTATGGATTAAAATTCATTGAAGATAGTTTTGTGGTTAACCCAGCATGTCATGATTGTTTGGTAGAATGCATATTAAATGTGCCAGAATATGCCAATAAAGTAGCTTCTATTAAAGCAAAGATGGAAAAGATCGCTAGAGACCAGTCTGCTAATAAATTAATTAAAGTTGCTGGTTTGGCAGAATTGCAGATGTTAAATAAAGCTATGAAGTTTATGGAAGTGGTTGCTAAATCCATGATGGATCAAAAAGAATCGGTAAGCATGGAATATGTTAGTGATATTGTAGATGTATTGGCAAGCACTCAAACTGTAACAGATGAATTAATAGAAATGGGTTATGGTAATATTAAATCGCCTCCAACACTGCAAGATCCTGAGGTTATTAGCGACGCTATATCATTAACTGGTAGAAATCCTGGGCAGCAGGTGGCTCCCAGTAGCTTGACTCCCTCCCCCACCCCACAGCCACCTGCTGTTTCTTTTACTCCCCCCGCTCCTACTGTTCCTGCTGCTCCCCCTCAGAAAGGAACTATGATAGGAGTAAGTTCGCCTATGGCTGATTTAGGAACTGTAACTAAACCAACCTTTTCGCCAAAAGCACAGAAAAAAATAGAGGAATTTATTAAAACGGGATCGAATATAGAAAAAAGAATATCTAATTTAGTAGAAATTATAGACAAATACACAGATATTAGGGCAAATAAATTGGATTTTAGTTTATCTAAAAACGGGATTACTGTAGCTGCACATAATGCTTCTAATGGATTTATTTTGTCAGCTTTCATTGCTGACAAGGAAATCGAGAGTGAAAAAGTGTCTCACTATCGTAGTCATAGTGAGGATTTCTGGCAAGACCCAGATAGGGCTGCATTAGAAATTATATCTGATATAGATAAAATAGCATCGACTCTAATAAATAGAAACACGGAATCTGGAGATATTATGAACAAACAAGAAAAGATAGCCGCTTCTGCCAACGTTACTACAGAAAAGCAGCTTGAAAAGAAACTAGAAGAGTATGCGGGCAATCGACAGGGAGACGGACCTTCTGAGATTACTCAGGGTCAATTGGATAATGCTGACGCACCAAATCATACCACTACAGATTCTCCACAAAAACGAACAAATGCTGAGGTGGAATATACTACTGAAAATCAATTAGCCAAAGATCTAACAAAAGGTGGATTGGCTCGTTGGAACGATTATGCCAACGTAACTACTGAAAAACAATGGGAAGATTTCCACCGTGCTGTGGGAGCAATCCTATCAGAAGATCAGAGTAACCATATTACTAATGCTCAATTGGAAGATTTACGTAAAAACCATAAATGGACCGACCCCAATGTGACAACTGAGGGACAATTGAAAGGCAACTGGGAAAACAAAGAAGCTTCGAAGAGTTATGCTAAAGCACTAGTTACTGCCGCTACAGCGTCTTTGTCAGACACAATTGCGTATTATAAATGTACACCAGAAGAGGTCGCAAATGCAGCTAAGTTTATCGGTAATGATCCGCATCGTCAGATTAAGGCTGCTTTTCTGGTGCTTGTAAATGGTTCGCCATTTAAAAAGGCAGAGCGTGAAGCGGATATGCACAGAACCAATTATTTTAGCAAAACTGCTTCAGTGTCTGTAAACCCTGTAGATGCATTGGTGAATTGTATGAGTAGTCATTGCTTAAACCTCAAAGCAGAAGATTTGGTTAATGCCGTGGCTGCAATCGCAGCAGACAAAGATAAGATGCAAACAGTAGAAAAACTAGCATCGCAAAAAATGTCTAATAATATAAAAATTGACCAAGTAGTAGATAAAGTGGCTGCTATAGATGATGCATTCAAGGAAATGTATAATGATGATATTGAGGATATCTTTAATCAACCAATAAAAAACAACTCAGAAGATAATGATATTTTTAAAGAATTAGATCCGTCATTTGAAAATGATGATGATGATGATGATGATGATGATGATGAGAATGAAAATGAGAATGATGAAAATGATGAAAATGATGATGATGATGATGATGAGAATGAGAATGAGAATGAAAACGAGAATGATGAAAATGATGATGAAAATGATGATGATATGTATAATAAATACTCATCGTCAGATGGCATGTATAAAATATGCTCTACTATAGATGAGATTAAAGCTCCCATATCGGATAAGATTGCTTTTACTAAAGAGGCTGAAAAGTTTGCAAGAAATTTAACAGATAATAAACATGCTGTTTTGTATAGTATTGAAGTTGATGAAGATAAGGGTATTGTTCATACCACGTTAAAGGATTCTCGTAAGTTGTCAGCTATAGAAAAAGCTCAATATAACAAATATGCTTCTCTTCAGCGCAAAGTATTGAGAAATGAGCTTGTGAGACAGGCTCAAATGATGGGCGGCGAAATGCCACAAGGTCCAGGCGGCCCTCCAGGTGTGGGAGCAGGAGCACCTCCCACTCTGGGCGGACCGGGAATGACACCTCCACCCCCTACCGAATCTTTAGAAGCTGCTCCCCCATTAGAAGGGGTAGATGAAAGCGAAGGAGGAGAAGACCCCAAGCCACCAGGCACTATTTGTCCTGTATGTGGGACACAAGATGTAGATGTAGTTGCCGGTAAAGGTCAGTGCAATAATCCGGCATGTGGTTCAGAGTTTATCGTTAAAGTTATGATTGAAGTGACTAAATATAAGGGTGTGACTGATGATGGTAGCGAGAAGAAGGCAGATGAAAATGAGGATAAAGATAAAGAGTCCGGGTTTGAAATGCCACAGAATGAAACTCCCACCACACCAGTGGCAGCACAAGTAAAAGTGAATCCAAATATAGTTAAAAAGTTTGCCAAATCTGGTAAACTAGGGAAAAGAAGCCCGTTAACTGGTTCCAATAACACATATTATTTAGGTTCAGCTAAAGATAAGTATGGATTTAGTTATGATAAATATTTATGTATGGATACCGGGGCTGTATATCAAGTTCATACTAGATTAAGTAAGAAAGATCCGAGAACTGCTTACGTTGAATGGCGATGGTTGCCCAAAACCGCTCAATCTAACTGTAGCGTATGTGACAGAACCAGAAAAGCTTGGATTCATTCTTTAAACCAATTTGATGTGTCTACTGCTAAATTTGATTCTATGTCATTTAAGGACAAGGCTGACACCCTTATAGCTATGCAAAATAAGGGTTTATTTGGTATGGTTAAAACAGCAAGTCGTACAGGTTCAGTAGTAGCAGATTATAAAAAGGCTTATTCTTTAGGCAATAATCCATTCCCATATGCAGCTTGTGTGGCTAAGTTAGCTAACAGATTTGGAGAAAATGCTATCGCATTAAGCGGTCCATTCAAAGGTTCTAATTTAGCAGAATGTATTTGCAAGACTCTGAAAAAAGCTAAAATTTATAATGATAGGATAGCTTTTAAGTTTGCTGATATTTGGAACGATAAAGATGCATGTCTTGAATGCATGGAAGATTATGTACGATTAGGATATAGTATGGAAAAAGCCGCTAATGTATGTCAACATTTAAAAGTGAGATATGCAAGTAATGATGAATTGTTTGTAGAAGCAGTAGGAGAACAAATGGCCAATCCACTACAGCGAAATCAACAGCCACCACAGAAAAAACAAAAAACTACTGGCAAGAGAATGATTGAAGACTTTTTCGGAACAGATGAATTTGAAAATGAAGAAGAATTTCCAGAAAGCGGGACAGTAGAAGTAGAATTAGATGGTGATTTAGCAGATGATATTGAAATTGAAGATAATGGTGAAACAGTAACTATAGAATTGCCTATTGAAGCTGTGCAAGCACTGGACACCGCTTTAGATACTGTGTTAGGCCCATATGATGAGGACAATATTGGGGTTGGGAATAATTCAGATGAATTAGTAGAATTTGAAGAAGGAGAAAATGATGACAATGTAGAAGACAAAGAAATGTTCGATGTTAAACTAAAAGACAGTGACAGTGAAGAAGAAGAAGAAGAAGATATAGATGATGATGATAAGAATGATGATGATAAGAATGATGATGATGAGAATGATGATGATGAGAATGATGATGATGAGAATGATGATGATGAGAATGATGACGATGACGATGACGATGATGATGATGATGATGATCCGTCAGTTAGTCCAAATACAGAATTCAAAGAAGGGGATGATGACGAAGAAGCCGAACGTCTGGCTTCATATATGAAACGTGGCAAACAAAACCGCGTTGGAGAAATCAATTTAGATCTAACTAATGTTATTAAGATGCTCAATAAACAGGCAGGTGAGGTAGAACCGAAAATACAGGGTGCTCAAGATGTGGTTGATGGATATAGCGACGGGTCTACTATGGGAGATGAGCCTTCATTCAAAGATGTCAAGAAGCCTAGTATCCCCAGGGGGGACGCTACGTTAGGAAATGAACCAAAAGACTTAAACCCCAAAGATAAACCTCTTCCAAAAATTCCTAAAGGTAATAAAAGTGAAGGGAATCTTGATGGGGAAGAAAATTATAAAGCTGAGGATGGTGTCAATATGAGCGGTGGACATAAGGGACAAGGCACATCTCAAGCTAAATCAAAAAAGGTAAATAAAACCGCTGATAAGAAAGTTACCGTTAAACCACCACAAGATGTGGTAACTGATTATAGCAATAATAAAGACCATTCAAAATCAGGTGTGGTCAGAACTCCTCATGAAGAAAAAGATAAAGTAAAAATTCCAGAAGGAGGAGATGATGCATTTATAGAAGATGAAAAAACAAGCTTAAAATCAGTACCTAAAGCTGAGAAAGATGCACCTGTTGTTCCAACAAAAGGTGAACTTCTTAGCAAGGAAAGAAATGAAAAGAATAAACCAAATTTGGTTGAAAATATGAAAGGCTTTGTCGCTGCCAACAGCGATAATAAGTCCAAAGCAGTTGTCGCAGAAGCATTTAGAATCGCTGGAAAACTTATAGAAGCTAAACGTATAGAAGCAACAGAATTACAAACTAAGGTTGCCGAGCTTGCTCGATACGATCTTGGTACGCTGAAAGATATAGAAAAATCACTTTTCTCTGCTCCAAAGGGACTTGCTACAGAGCCAGACGGGGTGGAACAGCCCGTACCTATCATTAGCCAAGCCGCTAATGAAAGATCCAATGCTCAAAGTTTAACAGATGCATTGAGGTCGTTATTTAGTCTGGACCAACAAAATAAAGTTGCATCTGAATTGACAGATGCAAATTTAAGGAAAACCTATGGAAAATAAGTTGATTGCTTCCTTAGAAGCAACAACAGGAGAAAATATATATGGCTTTAATTGTATTACATCACACAGTGGTTGACGCCTTCGATGTCAACCCGAACACGGCATGGTCTTCTTCTAATCGTATCGTACAGGGATCGGTCGTTGGTGTAGATAATTCAACTGGTTATTTGTCGTTACCGTCTTCAACTGCATTCCCCTTGGGTATCGCAGGCGACAATGCTACTGATGAATATAAAACTACAGCTTATGCTGCTCAGTTGGTTGTCTCCCCAAGCGGAAAAACCCGCTGGACTAGCAATCGTGTTTCAGATATGTTTAATGAAACCATGGCTTCTGGTAAAATGACCGTATACGTAGGATCTGGTGTGTTTGCTACCGATCAGTATCTAACACATAACACTTTCACGGTCGGTCAACCAGTTTATGCAACCTCTAATGGTGTGTTAACATCTACTGCGGGTAATGCTGGTACCTTTGGAGCACGAGTAGTGGGATATGTAACTAAAACCCCAACCTCGTACCCAAGCGGTGTTCCCGGTGCTGATACTGATGCAACACTTGGTGCTGCCGCACAAGGTGGTACAACTATGTCGTTGGGTCAGTTCTTAACTTTCCACTTAAGCATTTAATAGTTGTCTAATAAGTTCTATTGAACTGTTTTAGAAACTATAAGGAGAAAATATATGGCTTACAAAAATTCTAATTCTGACGCACAAAAAGAAGCTGTAATTGCACAGGCTCTAGAGACTGATGAAGGGCGCGTCGCCTTAGCTCAGTCAATGGTTGAACCAATTCGTCGTTCTCTTGAATATCAGGCGGTTGGTCGCAAACTGCTCATGGTAGATGAGCTTCCACAGGGCGCACTCGCTCGTTATGAAAGAGATGTTGCTTCTGTTGCTCACGTAATACCACGTCGAGGAGCAGTCCCTGATATGATTACCGAAGGCGAAGAAATATTGGTTCCAACCTTTGAAATTGCTGCTTATCCAACTATTCGTTTGTCTGAAATTAAAGCACGTAGATTCTACATTGTAGATCGTGCTCAAATTAAGGCAAAAGAAGCTATCCAAAAAGAAGAAGATCTTAATATCTTCAATGCTCTTGATGCGGCTGTAACTAATCGTGGTCAATCGGTTACTGCACCCGGTTCTGGCTTAGATCCGGCATCACTTAATGAAGCATTCCGTATGGTTGAACAGCACGACTTAGTTGCTACCAAAATAGTGTTACATGCTAATCAGTATGCATCAGTTCGTACCTTTGGTAAAGATTTCTTTGATGAAGCGACCACAAGAGAAATCCTTACAACTGGGTTGTATGGACACTTGTGGACCGCAGATATTCACGTATCCTCTCGTATGAATCCTGCGAAAGTACTAGTTGTAGCTTCGCCTGATACTGTTGGTGCTTTCCCGATTCGTCAAGATATAACAGTGTTGCCTGCTGATGATCCCAAGAAATTGAGATTAGGCTGGGTTATATATGAAGAAGTCGGTGTGGTAGTAGTTAACGATTATGCAGTTAGTAGTGTTATCATCAGCTAATGTAAAAACGCTGTTTTTACTCTAAAAAAGAGTTGGCCTTAAAAAGCCAACTCTTTTTTTTGCATACAAAATTCTCGCATATAAGAGGTCTTGCGATATTTGTATATACATCTGTAGTGTTTATTTAAACTTACTTTGTGCAGATTTTCGATATATTGCCTATATTAATCGAAGGTTATTGTGTGGAAGAGTAAATTATATGATTTATATATCAATAAAAAATATAGTATATCAAGAATTGCAATAGAATATAATATTAGTGTAGGTGCTGTTTATAATGAAATGTTAAAGCAGAAAATAGAATCTCGTAGTTCTAGTGAGGCTGCTTTGATTAGAACTGGAAGTAAATTAGATTATAATATATCATATTTGAATGAAAAAATTATAGAATGGGTTGATGGATTTTTATTAGGTGATGGGTCAATTAATGTAAATAAACATGTAGGGAGGTTTACTTGTAGTACAAAACAGTTAGAATTTTGTCAATATTTAATGTCTGGATTAAGTATTTATGATCCAAGTGAGCCGAAATTTTATAAATATAAATATAAAACATTAAATGGAAATGAGGGTTGTTGGCAGTCTTCATCCAGGTTTCACCCGGATATTTTTGATCAATATAAAAGGTGGTATCCCGGTGGAATAAAGTTAATTCCAACTGATATAAGAATTACTCCTGTTTCTATGATGTTATTTTATTTGGGGGATGGAACATTGGTTAAATCAAAGAATAATTCTATTGCTTTGCGACTGTCTTCTGATTGTTTTAAAAGAGATAATATAGAAAACACTTTAATAAACAAGATGCTTCAATTAGGGATTGAATGCAAAATAAATAATGAGGGAAGAATAAACATTCAATCAAATGGTATAAAGAATTGGTTTAATTTTATTGGGTGCAAATCTCCTATAAGTTGTTTTGACTATAAGTTTGACTTACCTACCTGGCGTTTTACATCAATGAGAGCAAGTCAGGTTGCATCGATGCTATCTGTTAATCTGTCTAGGCTTCATTATTTGATTAAGATTGGCAAAGTGCCTTGTATCAGGGCTTCAAAAAACGGACGCCCTAGATTGGAAGAAAATTCTATCAATATTTGTAAGAAATTAATTCAACAGGGTGAACTGTGAACAAAGTCAAATCGATTATTTTCAGAACTACTGAACAAGACAACATAGAGCTTGATTTTAAATCAAGCTTGTTTGGTATGTCAAAATCTAATTTGATTCGCCAGTCTGTGTCACACTTTTGGACTACTGACAGCGAAAAGCTGAAAAAATTATTTGTTATTTATCAAAATGAGCCTGATAAAAGGAAAGATATAGTTTACATTTTATTTAAGCATTATAGAATAAGAGGGTTTCCTTACATTCAATTAAGTGATGAGAAACAACTTCAAATTATGGAATCTCTTATTAACGGTTCTTCTCCATTGTTAGATAATGATACTTTGCAATCTACAACTTTTGGATTAAATTTGGCAAATTATTATCATCCCCATATGAATGAGGTCAAATATAGTAACTCCAAACATAAATCACCAGTGGAGATGTTTAATAGTGATGATGGTTTAAAAGATTGTATAAACAGGATGATGGAAATAGGTGATTATCCGAGTTCATCTAATTTGCGTAAGATTCTGAAGAATAGGAATGGTGTTCGTAGTGTTTCTAATTTTAAGCCAGCTATTGCAAAATTTATTTACAAAAATTATGCCAATGATGGTATGGTTTTAGATCCATGCTCTGGATATTCTGGTAGATTAATAGGGGCAATAGCTACAAATATGGGTATACAGTATGACGGTATTGATCCAGATGGTAGGACAGCAGTTGGTAATATGAAATGCGCTGCATTTTTTACTAAATATTATAATTTTAAATATACATTTCATTTAGGATGTGCAGAAGATATAATGAAAGGAATTACTACAAGATACAATTTAGTGTTTACTTCGCCGCCATATTTTAACATTGAAAGATATTCTGAAGAAGATAATCAAAGTTTTAAGCGATGGCCTGATTATAACAGTTGGTTAAACAATTTCTTATTTGAAATAGTAAGACAGTCGCTTAGGTTACTATTAAATTCTGGTTATTTAGTAATAAATGTAAAAAATTATAAAAAATATCCTATTGCTGACGATTTATTAAAATATTGTATGCATAGCGGTTTCTTATTAGAGAAGACATATTATATGAAACTTATGAATAGAGAGTTTAATTTGTCTAAAGGAAATTCATTTCACACGGAACCAATATTTGTATTTAAAAAGATATAATTATGCTAAATAAGGTATATAATTATGAATCTATTATATTAATTGAATTAACATTAGAGAAGGAAAAATTATCTATTCCATATCGTTCTAAAGATTATATTTGGGCCACATGTCGTTATTGTGGTATGCCTCACCGCTTAAGTTTTGAAAAATACAAATCTGCGGGATCGGCATGTCACAAAGAGTGCAGTAAGAAGGAAAAACAACAGACATCTCCATTTAAGAATGTCTCTATTTTACATAAATGTAAAGACACACTGCAAAGGAAATATGGTGTCGATAATCCTCAAAAAAGTTTAATAATAAGAAAGAAAACGGCTGTTACTAATAAATATAAATATGGTTGTGAAAACGTATTTTCTTCTAATGATATAAAGGAAAAAATTAAAGCAACTCATATTAAGAAATATGGAGTAGACAATCCAGCCAAATCTTCAGATATAAAAGACAAACAAAGACAAAGTTTTTTAACTACTATAACCGGCAACGATATTTATTGTGTTCATAATTTACTGCAAAATCCCCTATTTTGGGAACAGTTAAAAAATCAAACATTATATGAAATTTCAATAATACACGGAATAAAATATGGTAGCTTATTATCTGCTTTAAATGAGCCAAAATATAAAGAAAGATATAATTTAATATATACATATCCTAAATATCAGCAGCAAAAAGAGTTATATAACCATTTAAGTAAGTTTATTGATTGTACAATAAATGACAGAACAGTTATTGCACCTTATGAATTAGATATTTATATACCTATTAAAAAGTTTGCTATTGAATATAACGGTAATTACTGGCATTCAGAGGCTATATTAACTCCTGAACTCGCAAAAAATAAGCATATTATAAAAACTAATTTATGTTTGGATAAGGGGATAAGATTGTTTCACATATTTGAATCACATTGGTTACATAAGAAAGAGAAATTAATTTCATGCATAAAAGCAGCTTTGAATTGCAACCAACATAATATATATGCAAGAGAATGCAAGGTGGATGATTTCATTAATGTAAAGTCTTTTTTAGACGAATTCCATTTACAAGGTAGTTGTAATTATTTGAAGTCTTTTAGTTTATGCTATGCTGGTGAGATTGTTGGTTGTCTCACATTAGGTCGTCACCATCGGCAAAATACAGATCAGAATTCCGTTGTGTTAAATAGGTTATGCTACAGGTCTGATTATTCTGTTGTGGGTGGATCTGAAAGATTGTTCTCATATGCGATTAAATGGGCTAAAGACAATGGTTATAGTCGTATAATATCCTGGTCTGATAATGCTACTTCATCTGGGAACATTTATAAACGATTAGGTTTTATTGAAACTAGCTTATACCCGCCTGATTATTTTTATTGGATAAAAAACAGCAATAGTTATCGCAGTAAACAAAATAGCAAGAAACCTAAAGGGTGCATGATGTCTGAGAGAGATTTTAATATAAGTAATGGTTTATATCGCATTTGGGACTGTGGAAAGAAGCGTTGGGTATATAATATTAATTGAGAGCACACCGTCGTCACTTCCCTGCAGGTGGATCACTAGATCGCCAAAATAAATTAAGCGGTGAATCTTTTTTGTGATTAATTTATTTGGTCGAAACAATGCTGTCTAGCCAAGTTCTGGTTGCAGGATATATTCTTAGGATGGGTTTCCTCAAGAAATTCTCAACATAAAGAGCTTCGGCATTAATTATAAGAGGTTTTTATGACCAAGAGTATTATTTTTTTGTATTGATCGAGATTTTGTTCGTAAGATTAAATTTTCATATACAGATGAATTAGGAAGAAAAACAGAATATACCATATATCATGCCTATCCTACCTTGGCCCATTTTGTGGCAGGACTTATTCCTGACAATGTTAATCCTTGCTCTCATGGGGAAAGATCAATAAGGGGCAAAATCCCTAATGATATACGTGAGACAGTAGAAACTGAGCCTCAAAACTTTGTATTGGTTAATCGTGGCAGCACGATACTGAGTTCAAGAGTTCACTTTAATGAATAAAGTGGAAAATGGTTTTATATTTTGATCAGTTTGAAAAGCCTGATCCTATTCATGGTATAGTTGATGGTGCTACAACTGATGCTGTTATAAAAGATATCCAAAACGATATTGCCAAGTCTTTATTAGGTGAAAACGGTCAATTTTCTGATTTAATTACACAGGACCTATTTTCTCCAACAGATGAAAATGGTGAATTATATCAGTTAGCAAAGGCTCGTGTGCATTTGGAAATTATATCAGGCATTAAAGACAAAAGTGTTATTGCTAAATTAAGTCAAGGAAGGAACACCAGCACACAGGTTAAGAAAGAAACCATGGCTCATTTTAATGGACATTTTGATTGGATAAAGGAAATTTTAGATAAACAAAAGTATGGTGTTAATATAGGATATGAAGAAAATGCAGATTCAGACATTGATAAGTGTTAGCTATTGTTAATTTATTTCATGAAGAATATCAGGATGGGGAAAAATCTCTTTATATTTCTTATGTTAATAGATCTCAATTATTAAATGAACGAATAATTCCCAATTCTAATAATGCTAATGTAATAGAAGGATTTAAGAAATTGAAGAATATTATTCCAGACATTTTAGAATTGAGAGATATAATTATATCTGCTTTGCCTAAGATTTATAACAGTACAGGTGGAAAGTTTGGGGGGCTTGGAGGACCTAGTAAACCGATTTTTCGTAAATACAGGAAGAAAGAAGTTCTAGAATTTACGAATTTAGAACATGAATATCGTGTGCCGAATGGTGTTTTATATCCTTTATTGGCCTCTATGAGGGTATGAATAGGTTATAAGAATAATTTAGCATATTGGAAATACGATCCGAAAGCTTTTTGGCAAAAATGTTCAACATCTTTAGTGAAACAAATGTTTGATGAATTTGTTTCAAACAATTATGCTGGAAATCATAATGCTTATGGACGTTCCCCCGCGGCATATTTATTTACAAAAGCTGAAAACCTGTTGTTAAAAACACTAGATTTTGACGCTTCAAAAGCAACATCTTTCCATAAACATGCTAAACAATTAGTTAGTTAATTGTAAACAATTAGTTATTTAATTGCATAATAATACAGGTAGTTTCTTACCTGTATTATTTTTTTATTAAAGCTTGAAATATTCTTTTGATATAACAATAGCAGTAGTACTGTTGTTTGTTAGCGATGCAGACACCTATTAGGATCATGTTATGCTGGTGTTTGGGTGTCTTGTTTCGGGGAATTGGATGGGATCCAAGCTTCTCTTTTGACTTGAATTATATCACCATTAGAACAGTAAATATGTATATTGCCCCAATCTTCAACTTTTATAACATCTATTCATTTACCGTCTATTTTGACTTTTAAATTAGACTTTCTATCTTTGTACTTTCGGATATCTTTTGCTTGAATGGTTTCTTCATTTGCTTTTGTCGGTAGTTTATCTTGCCAGGCATCATATACTGCTTGCGAACAATGTACTGTTGGATTCCAATCTTCTGGTATTTTAAAATTTGTTTCAAATATAAAATTTACTGCACTATCTAAAACCTCAGTTGGATAACCATATTCATTATGAAACAGATTCCTTAGATGTTTTTGTGCTCTCCAGGGTTGAAATTTGTTTTTTGCTAAACTATATTTTAATTGTGGAAGTAATGGATATTCGCATTTTATATGGTTAGTACTATATCTACTAATTTTCCAACCTAATATTTTAAGCCTTTCTATTATTGTAGAAAGGTTTAGACCTGCATCAGAAGCAGTTTTTATCCATCCTGCTTGATATCCAATTTTATACTAATCTGACTTGGATATCTTGATCTTTTTCATTTTTTTCATATTTTTAGCGTCCTTCAGCCAAGACTTCTCTTTTCTTTGTTTTCTCGGATCATTCTGCTTTTCTTTGTCAGAACGTATTGTCTGTGTGTTAGTTGGTCGTGCCCCTGTCTCCTGACGCTGTAACCACTCAAAATGCCTTCTTCTTTTAAGCTCATCGAGAATAGCTGGTTTTTTATGCTTCTTAGCTGATTTTGATTTCATATGTATATTATAGTTTGATCTAAAATATTGTTTTAATTTTATTAAAAAAATTCCTTTATAAAATAAGCTATGGATTTTTATCCATAGATTATTATGGTTTACATTTTCTAAATCCCTGTAAACTCTAAAATTCGCAGTAAAGTTCGCGGCAAACCAGTGCTAGAAAGGAAACCATAAACGTCTTTGCAGAACAAGAATATCTTTCTCAGATTCTACAAATTATTGTTGAGTTGTGGAATGCATCTGGTAAAACAATGGTTATAATAAAATCATTACTGCAGTGGTTCTGGAAATATAAATTTCCACCAAATACAGACTTGCGTAGGGCTAACGAAGAAAAACCTTATTACTAATGGGCAAAAAACAAGGATTGAAAAAAGAAATTCTAACGGTTATGGTTGAAACAAAATTGGGTAACGTCTGTTATGAATGGAAATTATTCGTAATGATAATAATGCCACATTAGGTGAAATGTTAATTTTTGAAAATTAATGTAATAATGGTATCTATACTAATTTGCTAGCGTGTCAAAAATCAATGAATTGAAACCAGATAGTCCACAAACAGAGGTTGGAACTGATTATTAATTAAATAAGTTATAAATCTATGTCAATAAAGACCAAGGCTATTAGGAACATTTTTAAACCCTAAAGCCTTTGCAAATTGATAAGACCACCCTGCATCTGTAGCAATTTCTTCAATAATAGCATGAGGAACATTTTGGACCCCTAATCTTTTAGCAAAATAAACAGAATATATTTTGGAACTCTAAGTATTCTGCAAAGTCATAAGACCATTTTGGATATGTATTAATTTTGTTAATAACTATAGCAGAAAGATTTTTAAATTTGGTGTCTTTAGTAAACTTATAAAATATTGTATTCCTTTGTCGTTTAGCATTGCTGTTAACATTGGATTTAAAATTGGATTTAAAATTGCTACTGTTCCAGGTACTTTTTTGTCTAATATTTTTTCTATTTGCTATATTGGTAGAGTGCTTTCTTTATTTACTTGTGAATATTTTAACACTTTATATCGTTGCATAAATACCTTTATATTATTCCCGTAGTTGTTTTATGTATTTCAGATTTTACTATATTATATATATCAGTATAAATTATTCCAAAAGACATATCTAATTTGTTAATAAAATTCTTGATATGATTATATTGTTGAAGTTTCATATAACGAGGGGTATAGATATATAGGTCCACATCAACGTTGTATAGTACTGGTGATTTAATTTCATGCATATTTCTTGCTACTTGACCTTCTTTAATTATGATTTCATAGGTAAACATTTCTCCACTATTATTGTTAGTAAAAGGTTGTAATAAGAAAGTGTCTTCTCCAAAAAGTGTTTGTTCTTTATGCTCTTTAGTTTTCGAAATAGGCAATAAAATATTTTCTATATATGAAGTAATTTTATCTTTTATGTTTGCATTTTGTGTCTGTATCGTAACTCCAAAAATTTTACCATGAGGTCCATGAATGTTCTCGGTATATGGCCGCATCGGTACTTCTATATGCCAACATGTATTGAACCTTACATTTGTGTGTTCATCAAAAACTTTAAAATTTGATAGCATATCTTCTAAAGGAAGAATGTCTTCATATACTTTTTGGAGAGGTTTGCAATTAATTAAAATATTTCTACAATTGTGTGCAATTTTTAATATATTCTCATCGAATTCTTGCAATATTGCAGACAACCCTTTTAAATCATCTGGATTGTCAACAGAATATTCAAATTGCACTTGTATCCCCCGTTCATTTAATCTTGTGTCTTGAATGTACAAACCATCAAAACATTTTTGTGATAATAAACGGTTGATGTCTTGTATAGTGTCCTCATTGTTCCACAATGGTAAAACATCTGATTTTTCTAAATTGAGTAAAATCCAAGGGATATAAATACCGCACGTCGTATAAATAAAGACATTTTCTTCTTCTTCTTCTGCTGTTGCGTATAAATATCCATAACGTAATTTTATATCTAAAATATCATCAATCTCTGCTTGCCAAATAGCAGCATGATTGTGATTTTCTGCATTACGTAAATTTTTTGTATCTTGTTGATCTTTAAAAAAGATATTTGTTAATTTAGAGGTGTTTGTATCTGTATATCCACCACCATATAATATAAAATGTTCATATCTAGGTGCTCCTCTGTATTTTTTAAACAAATCAGCTTGTTTTTTTCTTGCTATATCTATTACACTTTCTAAGAAATTGCTTATTTTGTTACCATACATTTTTTGTTCAGGAATTGCTAATTCTTCTCCAGTTTTTGTATTACATAATCTTCTTAGACGAACTCTAGAAATAGGTCTAATACCTTTTACATTACGAGTTTGATCTTCAAAAATCTCTGGATCATCTAAATTGACTTTTTGTAAATCTTCCGTCTTAACTAGATATGCAACTGCTCCACCGTTAATGGCTTCATTTATAGCACAGTAGAAATAGCTACCCCCAGG